>Ga0209550_10001294_pt1 | contig 24045 bp, 20 predicted proteins | sample LauGreSuBDMM15SN_2_FD_187567 | JGI IMG/M metagenome (GOLD analysis project Ga0209550, IMG submission 187567) | Freshwater lake microbial communities from Lake Michigan, USA - Su13.BD.MM15.SN (SPAdes) (version 5) | ecosystem: Environmental > Aquatic > Freshwater > Lake | place: Lake Michigan... | reverse complement strand
GGCTTGCGATTGATCGATGGGCTCGAGCCGCCCGCTCAAGAATCAGGATGTCGTCATGTATATTACATGTATCCAATTCTCTTTGATGAGGAAAAGGTTGGAATGCCCAGAGACCTATTTACAAAGGCGATTGTTGCAGAAGGATTTTATCTACGCTCCGGCTATCTCAGACCAGTCTATTTAGAGCCTGTTTATCAACGTAAACTTTGTTTTGGCTATAACGGGTTTCCTTTTTCAGCCAATCCGCGTAATGCCGAGCTAAATTACTCTGCCGGAATATGCCCAACAGTAGAGAGACTTCAAAAAGATTCGATGATGGTAACCCCTATAATGCAACCCCCACAGACCTTGGCTGATATGGATAATTTTATTGAAGCCTGCAAAAAAACCATTCACAATCGAGAGAAGTTATTAGCAGCGTGGAATCGTCAGACAATCTGAGCTTTGACTCTGCGACAATTCTTTGTGTTGCACTTGATCCGGGGCCTGCGCAGTGGCTCCTTATGTTAAGTCAGCATTTCTTAAGACATCCCCCAAAATTTCATTGGCGTTTAGCGCTAGGACCTCGGAGTGCAAATAGCTTTGGCCCTGAGTTTGATAGTTATTGCCTGACAAGAAAACTAAACGATATATCAAATATTGCTGAAGTGGAGTCTTTACTAGCATCTGAGACTTGGCAAGTTAGGGGTATCCTGCTTTCTGCTGCCGGGTGGCCTGTTGAATGTATTTTACTCAACTTAGCTAAAACTCGGAACATACGAGTAGCACAATATGTTGAAACTTGGTATAACTACCGTCGTAGGTTAGCGTCAGAAACTAATTGGCCAAAACCCGAGTATTTATTATTACCCGATAAGTACGCAATAGAAGAAGTGTCTGCTGAGGGTATTAAAGCCGAACATATTCGTGTGGTTGGAAATCCAGTTTGGGAAAATATTTCTCCAAAAAAGTCTTTTAAAGGTACCCAGTGGTTGTTTATTGATGCCCCAGTTCGACGCGACTATGCTTATACGCTTGGATATGACGAATATGATGCTTGGCAATTGGTTGAAGCAGAGCACCGCCGACGAGCTATTAGTAAACCCATTCTATTTGCGAGACATCCAACTGATATTGCAAAGTCGGTACCCAATGGGGCAATTTCAGTAAATTATAATATTTCTTTGTTGGAAGATGTCGGAGTGGTCTTTGGTATGTTTTCGGCCCCAATGATAGATGCATACTTAAGAGGTCTTCGTGTTGTCTCTGTGCAACCAAACTTAAAGATAGATCAAAATCCACTTAGTCGTCGCAAATTAATTTCATTAGTAACGAGCTCTCAAACTCTATCTATGGCGCTAAATATGCAACATAGAGATATTGATAAAAATTTTCAATTAACATTTAGCAATAGTCTTAACCGACTTCGGGCATTCACAGAGGAACTAATGTATGAATAGCTCTACCATAGCTGTTATTCAAGCCCGCATGGGCTCCAGTAGAGTACCTGGTAAAGCGATGATTGACCTAGCAGGCCGCCCCTTGATCGGACATATTTTTGACCGTGTTCGAAGAATACGTAATATTGGTCCGATTGTGCTCGCGACCACCACAGATCCCCGTAATGAAAGGATGATTAAGTTTGCACGCATGGAAGACATCTTAGTTTATTCTCATTCAATAGAAGATGATCTTGCCGGCCGTATCGCAGGAGCAATTCGAAATCTTAAAGGGGACACGGTTCTAAAAGTCGGAGGCGATTGCCCTTTTGTTGATCCCTCAGTATTACAAATAATGGTAAACACAGCAATTGCTGATCCAAGTTTAGATTTTGTATCAAACCGAATTGAGTGGAGTTACCCATTAGGGTTAAGCGCTGACGTTTTGTCGCGGAGATCTATTGAATGGGCAGATAAAAATCTTATTAAAACTGACGAACGAGAATTATTTGCAATTTACATACGAGATAATCCAACTCAATTTAAAGTATTTCCAATAGTGCATCACCAAAATTTGAGTCATCTTGGTTGGACAGTTGATGAGCCCGCTGATGTAGAGTTTGCTCGTTATGTTTTTAGTAAATTATATCAACCTGGTCATGTATTTGGAATGCATGAGATGCTTGATTTATTAAAACGTGATGGTAGATTATTTAGTTAATAAGAAAATATAATGCCAACAATTAATGAGAGTAATTTTTGGTTTAACAGAATTCAAAAGTATATTTTGATTAGCTATTTCATCGTAAATATAATGCTAATGATTTTTTCTGTTCCTGATGCGGCATACTTGATGGCAGCAGATATGGCAGTTAGTATGGAACCAGCAAGATCATTAATCTCTGGAAATGGCTTTACGCATACCAATGGGGAACCTTTTACTTGGGGGACCCCGCTTTATCCCATTTTCTTAGCTTTTTTTCTTGGTTTATTTCCTTGGAAATTAGCACTGTGCGTAATTATTGTCATGCAGTGTTCCCTTTTATATCTAATTGGCTTAATGACACACAACATAGCTAAGTCCTTTTCACAAAAGGCGGCAGTCTTAGCTCAAGTTTTGTTGATATTCAACCCAAACATTCTTATATCGGCGCATTTATTGCAAACTGAAATACTTTTCACCTTTTTCTTAACAGCAAGTACTGTCATGATATTTCGTTATCGCGATACTCTGAAATGGAATTTTGCAATGATGGTAGGTGTATTTATAGGCCTTGCAACGATGGTTCGCCCAGTTGGTCAATTTGTAATTATCTTATTACCACTAATTTTTATCTTGTTTCTTCCAAACCTAAGTCGTAACGAATTAATTCGGTATTTTTTGGCTGGAATGCTTGCAGTTTTTTCTGCATTATTGATTATTTCTCCCTGGATTGCACGGAATCATTCCATTTTTGGTAAAACTTTTCTTACCGCAAATACAGGAATGTACTTAGAGGCTCAGTATCGGCAACTTTTACATAATGGCAAAGGTTTGTCAGACGCAGATACAGCTACTTTAGCAAATGATAAATTAGCTAGTCATCTTTTGAGTATAAATATAAAGATTAGCGAATTAGAAAAATTATCGAAGATTGAACAAAGTCAGGTGCTTTCCTCTTGCTATTTAGAAGCTATTCTTGACGAGAAATTTTCAACACACGCAAAGGCCATAGTGTTGAGTATGACAGAGTTATTTATTTCAGGAGGTGCTAGCAATCTTCGTAATTATCTTGGCATTGAAGGTAAAAATCAAATTGTAGAGTTTCAGTCTAGATCAGTTTCTAGTTGGATGGATTCTGTATTTATTTTTTTCGCACAAGTCAATTTTGGCTACTCGGCACTTTTAATAATTACTTTTAGCTATTGTATTGCGATGCGGATCTTGGGTATTGTGGGTTTATTTAATATTTTTGGTGAGACTTCAACTCAATCTATGGTTGCTATTTTATTGTTGATAATAACTTTATCTATGTCTTATCTTTATCTTGGACAATCTCGTTTTCGTGTCCCGTTAGAGCCGTATTTGGCTGTAATAGCAGCGATCGGACTCGAATCACTTCGGATCCGACTAGGAAAAAAATAAAATGACCGATTATGAGCTCTCGCGATTATTAATATCACTGATGTTGTTATTATCTTCTGCGTTGATTTTAGGGCAGTTTTTTGAATTTTTGAGAATGCCTAGGGTCATCGGCGAGATTTCTGCTGGCCTATTGTTGGGCCCCAGTTTTTTTGGGGAAATTGCACCTAATATGCAGCAATCAATTTTTAACGCCTTTGAATATCAGGACAAACTTTTATCGGTATTTTATTGGCTGGGGCTTATTCTGTTAATGTTTTCTGCTGGATTTAATATATCCTCAGCTTTCGATAAAAAAGATCGCTTACTAATTATGAAATTAATTATTGGCGGTATTGGACTGCCATTTTTATTTGGATTTTTTACTGCAGCCTACATTCCGAATAGTGTTGTACCAAACGAACTTTCATTTTCCCTTGTTATCGCTACAGCTGCAGCTGTTACATCTATTCCAGTATTAACAAAAATTTTTCTTGATCTTGGAATTGCTCCTAGTCGATTTGCTAGGATGGTCCTAGGTGCTGCAGCATTGCAGGATTTAATTCTGTGGAGTATCTTAGCTGTGGCAATTGCCGCACAGCAAGGGGAGATTGTGAATACGGTTGATTTAGTAGTTGTATTAGGCACTACAGTAGCATTTGCAGTATTTGTTATTCTATTAGCGCCAACTGTTGTCCGCGCGCTCGGGAAATTTGTAATTTCAAGATTTTCCAATGACTCTCTTTTGGGGTATACCTTGTTATTTTGTGTGGCACTTGTAAGTTTTGCAAGTTTTTTGAAGGTGAATATTATTTTTGGTGCATTGCTTGCTGGCTTGGTTGTCGGGCGGTTTGCAAACTATAAAATGGATACAATAAAGAAATCAATTTCTAGTATCGCTATTTGGTTTTTTGTACCAATTTATTTTGCGCTGGTGGGTTTTAAATTGAATCTTATCGCCCATTTAGATCCCATACTGCTTATAGTTTTTTTCATAGGCTCTTCTATAATAAAGATTACCAGCGTATCTTTGTTAAGTAAATCATCTTGCAAATCATGGTTACATTCAGTTGATTTTGGTATAGTAATGAATGCTCGTGGTGGGCCTGGAATTGTTTTGGCTAGTCTTGCATACTCTGCTAACATAATAGATGAAAATTTATTAGTAGTTCTAGTTCTGACTGCGATTCTGACTTCTTTATTTGCAGGTTTGTGGCTACGAAATCGAATTCAGAAAGATGGGAATTTATTTACCTGACTTTAGCCAGTTGATTTTTTATTTTCTAATTTGCCTCTTTTGAGGTGTGCTGGTTCTATGGAGATAAATTTTGAAGACAAAAATTTTATGCACGTTAGGCCCTAGTTCTTTGAATGAGCGAACTATTGTTCGATTAACTGATTTAGGTGCCGCACTGTTTCGCATCAATCTATCTCATACTAGTCTAGCTGATCTTCCTGGCACAATTGAATTGATTCAACGCTATTCAAATATTCCAATTTGTCTTGATACTGAGGGGGCCCAGATAAGAACGGGCTCTCTAGTTAATGGTAAAGCAATACTTGTTGAGCATAACTTAATTCGTGCTGGTAATTTAGGGCGCCCTGGAGATACTAACCATTTTTCCTTTTACCCAGACTATGTTGTCAATCTTTTTGAGGTAGGTGATTTTATAAGTATTGATTTTAATGCTGTGCTTGTCCAAGTTATCTCAAAGGAGACAAGCTCTGTCACTATGCGCGTTCTTAATGGCGGAACCATGGGACAAAATAAGGCAGTTAGTATCGATCGACCAATAAATCTTCCGGCACTTACTAGAAAGGACCATGACGCTATTGCTATAGGTAACAAGATGGGTATTAAACACTTTGCCCTGTCTTTTGCAAACTGTGGAGAAGATGTCGACTTAATTAGAGAGCTTTGCGCAAAGGATTCTGAGATTATTTCAAAAATTGAGTGTCTTAGTGGGTTAATGCATCTTACAGATATTGTTGCAAAGTCTGATGCAATACTTATTGATCGCGGTGATTTATCTCGTGAGATACCAATTGAAAAAATACCACTGGTTCAGCATAACATTATTAGTAGATGTAATTTGGCAAAGCGTAATGTTTACGTTGCAACTAATCTTCTAGAATCTATGATTGAGAGTCCTGGACCAACTCGTGCTGAAGTGAATGATGTTATTAGCACTTTAACTTCGGGCGCTAATGGATTGGTACTGGCAGCCGAAACTGCAATTGGAGCCAATCCTATAGCTTGCGCAAACATGATCGTTCGCTTAATAAATTCCTTTGAATCGAGCCATGATAATAAAAATTTTAATTTTTATAAAGAGAATGCGCTCTCTTTATTAATTCCTCCCCATGGCGATCAGTTGGTTAATCGCCTTTGTAATGAAAGCATATGGAATGATCAAATAAATACACTTCGTAAACTAACTGTTGGCGTTGAGGAGTTAATGGATTGCGAGCAAATTGCAATAGGCACTTATTCGCCACTAACCGGATTCATGAACCGTGAGACAGCAATAGCTGTTTTGCGTGAAAGTAAACTTCCAAATAGTATTATTTGGACCATTCCCATACTATTACCTATAAATATAGAAAAAAGTTTTGTTCCGCAAACAGGTGAACGTCTAGTTCTTTGTGATCACGCCGGGGTAAAGCGAGCAATGATTGATGTAACAGAGGTTTTTGAGCTGGATCTTGATTTTGTTTCAAAAGCTTTATTTGGCACAAACCAACAATCACATCCAGGCGTGGCACGTCTGATGGCTCGGGGTAATCGCTTCATAGGTGGCCCTATAACTATGCTGGAGCGAGCTGTGTCGCCTTATCGACAATACGAATTGACCCCATTACAAACACGCTCGATATTTACTCATAAGGGATGGACCCGAGTAGTTGGTTTTCATACCAGAAACCCTGCCCATCGAGTTCATGAATATCTGCAATTGGAGGCTTTGAAGAAGACACACTCTGACGGCTTGTTTATCAGCCCAGTACTTGGGCCCAAAAAGGAGGGAGACTTCCTTCCCAACTCAATCCTTGCAAGTTATCAACTTCTCATAAACCTATGCGCCTATCCTGCTGGCAAAGTTCTTTTGGGTGGGTTTTCTACTTATTCTCGCTTTGCCGGTCCACGCGAAGCGGCTTTTACTGCAATCTGTCGTAAGAATATGGGTTGTAGTCACTTTATCGTTGGTCGCGATCACGCAGGAGTTGGTGATTTTTATGCAGCCGATGCTATTGATCGATATTTAGAAGAAATTGGTGATTTAGGTATTGAGCTGGTTCGCTTTCCGCCAATTGTATGGGACGATCAGCGACTGGCTTATGCCCCCATCGACCAAGTCACAGAGCCAATTTCAATTAGCGGAACAACAGTCCGAAAGGCTCTTCGAGATGGTATCCGTCTTCCTGAATGGTTCATGCGAACTGAGATTCAAGATATGTTGCTTGACGAATTAAAAAATGGGCAATCAATATTCTCATGATATGTTAAAACGAGCTATAGTTTTTTGGTTTACTGGACTTTCTGGTTCTGGAAAAAGTACTCTTGCTCAAGGCCTCTTTAATTCCTTGATTAAGGAGGGGTTTAAGGTTCTCATTCTTGATGGCGATGATTTGCGCAATCAAGTGCATCGTCATTTGGGGTTTACGCCTGAGGATATTCGAAAAAATAATGAGCTAATAGTAAGTCTTTGTGAAAAAAAACGTAATGAATATGATTTTATTTTGGTTCCAATCATCTCACCATATCGTGACAGTCGAGCTAATGCACGTTTTAAATTGGCCCCTGATTTTCATGAAATTTATATACGAGCAGACCTACAGACACTTAATATTCGTGATACTAAAGGACTATATCGAGCTTTTAAAAAAAATGAAATTAATAATTTAATTGGGGTTTCGTCTACAAATCCATATGAAGTGCCGGAGTCTTCTGATCTTTTGATTGATACCGCAGCTGAGACATTGCAGCTATCAAGTGAACGCTTACTGATATTTGCTAATCAATGCTTAGTAGAACAAAAAACGATATGATAAATTCGCGTTATATATTTACTGTTGTTGCTGGCCGAAGTGGACAGGCAACCTTGACAGAGGTTCTACGTCGCCATGCAATTGGTTGCTTTCCCGCATTTGAGGCTCCATCCCCAAAACTAATTTTCTCGGGCTCTCTTGGCCGTGTTGAGAACAAATTTCGCCGTAAGTTTTTGGAGACTAATGAGTTACTTGGGCGCGGTAAAGTGTTGAGAGCATTTGAGCAAAGGGATGTTGATTACCTTGAGAAAGTCGCAAAACAACGTTTGAAAATGATTGAGCGAGATTTAATAAAGACGGACTCGACGACTTATATAGATATTAGCAAATTTTTTGCTCGCGGATTGCATATTGGATTTCGAAAATTATTACCAGAAATCAGTCTGATTCATTTGGTTCGTGATCCGTTGGCTAATATGTGTAGTTTTTTGAACCGAAGCAAAAATTTTTCTTTGGATAACAGTTTTCCGGATATGCCTTCTAATTTATTACGTCTGGATAGTCGAGATATGTCTCTGGGCGAACTCTATCTTTGGGCGTGGTGTGAACTTTATCTTCGTTTTGAGCAAATGATCGACGAGGGCGGTGTCAGCCACTTTACAGAATTGCGTACTGAAAAGCTTAATGATCCTAAATATCTTAGCGCCAGATTAAAAGAACTTGATTTAAGTTTTACACCTATAGAGAGTATTGGAAAATTAAACACAAATGCTGGGCAAGGATTTCGTGAAACGCGAATAGATATTGAGTCCATTGCGGTTTTTGACCGATTCATGGGACGGCTTTCTGGAAAAACTCTTGATCGGATTCGTTATTTCTCAGAGTATGATCCTAGAAGATCAGCTTTAGTAACGTTTTAAGATATTGAAGAGGCTTTAAATGATTTCTCTCCCACTTTCCGTAAAGCTACAAGTGCCTGGCTATAAGTCTATATGGCTTCGTCGTTGTCGCGCATTAATAGACCATATTAATCAAATTGACTCATCCATTATCTTTGGAGAGGATCACGATGGCCCATGGCTTCAATTACCGAATGGCGGACCCTGTTTACATGGCTTCCCAACTGATCAGGGCAAAGCCGAAATACACCGCATTATTTCACCAGCCTTTCATCGGATTATTCCAATGGAACATTTCCGCCTAGTGCTCGATTATATTAATCGCTATGTTTATCCGCATCTTAGGCCCGATCTTAGGCCGGCTGGTTATAAAGTAAAACAAATGTTTGGATTTCATGGGCAGCAAAAAGATGAACTGCAGTGCTGGCCAATAAAACGACGAGTTGATTTATTGGAGATATTTCGTCCAAAAAAAAATGAGAATGTCATTGATTGCGGGTCATTTTTGGGGTTTGGTGAGGTTCGTATATCAGATGAGTTGGAAATGGGTCGGGTAATAGCCGTCGAAGCCAGTGAATCGTGTTATCAACGGCTTACTAGGAATATTTTTGAAAATAATATTTCTAACGTGATACCTTTGCATCGTGCCGTTTGGAATTGCGAAACAGTAATTGACTTGAAGACTGGTCATGCACAAGGAAACTCTGCATTTGAGGATATTGCATTAGGGCAGGATATACAAAAAGTAAGGACGATTACCATTGATGGTTTAGTGAAGGATCAAGGGCTCGAAAAAGTTGATGTAATTAGCCTTACTTTAAATGGTGCTGAACTAGAGGCAATTGATGGGGCTTATGAGGTCCTTTCTAAATACCGGCCACGGATTCGAGCAGCGGGTTGGTATCTTCGTAACAATGAGCCAATTTGGGTTCATTTGACTAGGCGTCTTGAGCCTCTGAATTATATGTGCTTTAGGGGAACGCGCGGCGGATTCTTAGCGTTTCCCAAAGAGCTGGTATAAAAATTCAGGCATTAAATATTATGCTTGAGTATTTACAGTCTTTTTTTGACCTCTAGTGACTTCATTAATATGAAACCTTCAATGAAGATCGATTTTGTTATTGATAAAAAATATCATTGGGCTAATGAGGAAGTAAATAACTTAGTTGTTCACTACAACGGTCACCGTGCCTCTGTAATGGCAATTGCAAAAATGCTTGATACATCTTACCTGCCTGATTTATCATCCCTAGGTTCAAAGCTGGCAGATTTACCAGGCCACTTTGCTGCTTGTTTTGTTGGCGCTAAGTGGTCCTTGATTGTGGCTGACAAAATTAGTAGCTACCCAATTTTTTATATTCTTAGAGATAAATCTTTAATCGTATCAAATTCAGCGCGTACTCTAGCAAATAAATATGAGCTTCATAAAGTAGATAAGGAATCATTGACCGAGTTTCGTATGACAGGGTACGTGACTGGAAAAGATACTTTATTCAAAGATCTTAGCAAATTAAGAGCGGGTGAAGCTTTGCTGTTCGGACAAAATACGTTAGAGTTTAAACGTTACTATCAATTTCATTCCGCATTAACAGATACTAAAAAAGAAATTGATCTTATTAATGAACTTGAGGATATAACAAACACAGTTTTTGATCGCCTAATTGAATCTATGCATGGAAGGAGGATTGTTATACCGTTATCTGGAGGGCTTGATTCAAGACTGGTCTTGTGTAAACTTTTGGAGCGTGGAGCAAAAAATATTTTTACATTTTCTTATGGCTCACCTGGTAATCGCGATGCTCTTGCAGCTAAAGATATCGCATCCAAATTGGGCCTTTCGTGGGAGTTTATCCCAACGGGCCGAAAACAGGCAAAGGATATATTTTCAAGTTCCTTAAGGAAAGAATACTGGAATTATTCTGATCATCTGCATATTGTCCCAAGTATGCATACATTTTGCGCACTTTCATCACTTCATCATCAGAAACGTCTATTTAAAGACATGGTGATTGTTAATGGCCAATCTGGAGACTTTATCTCCGGAAACCATATACCAAAAATGCCTACTGATAAAATTATTTCTTCAGCTCTTGTAGGTGCTATTGCAAAGAAGCATTATTCTCACAACATCTTGTTAAGTAATCAACCTGTTTTTTTTGATTTTGTAGAAAATCGGGTAGCCCGAGTATTAGAGGGAATGCCATCAGTAATGAATATGCAGGGATTTGCAAAACAGATTGAGTGTTGGGGTTGGCAAGCACGACAAAGTATCCGCGTTGTTCACGGTCAGCGTAATTATGATTTTTTTGGATTAGGTTGGGAGCTTCCGCTTTGGGAAGTTGAATATCTGAATTTTTTTCAAAAGCTGTCTCTCGAGCATAAATTTGAGCGACGACTTTTTCGTCATTGGCTAGAGCACCGCAATCCATTTGGACTTTTTCGTGGGTATATGCCATATGCTTCGCGATGGCCACGTGGAAGAGATGGAATACATTTGATTGGTCGGGCTATCTCGGGGAGTTTAGGTCGAAAAGTCTCGGTAAAATGGTATAGGGCCTTGGATTGTTTTAGTCAATATGAATATCAATACGCACCTTTTGGCTACTTTGGATATTGGAAGGGATTGCAAGAATTTTCTAGCATCATTGGCTATCTAACAAAAGCTTGGGAAGTTGAAAATAAAGATATTCTTGGAAGTGTTTCATGAAATCATGCCAATTTGGCTTTGCCTCAGTTGAAGTTACACCGCCGCCCGGTATTAGGCTGTATTGCCTTGAAAATGAATCTCGTAGTAGCGAAAATATTCAAGATCCACTTTTGGCGACGTCATTTTGCATTCAAGATGCGGTAGGTGGATTAGCCATAATAATTTCTGTAGATATCATATGGCTTTCCCCTATAATTTGTCAGAGAGTTCAGCGGAGATTAAGTACACAACTTTGTATATCACCTGAATCAGTATTTCTTTGTGCAACACATACCCATGCATCTCCACAAGTTTTAGAAAAAAGTCGAAATTTTGCTCAGCCAGATTTTAATTATATAGTTTTACTGGTTGACGCAATAGTTGATAGTGCAATGCGTGCTTATACATCAATGTGCCCAGGAACTCTTCATATTGCAACTGTCAATTGCCCAGTTACGGTTTATCGACGAAAGGCTATCCCAGATACAAATGCCTTGAAAGGTTTCAGATGGAAGAGATTTATTGCTAATAGACCTGTACCTGGACACACCATTGATGATCTTCTGACAGTTTTACGAATTGATGATTTGACAGGTACGCCACGAGCCATGATGCTAAATCTTGCATGCCATCCTACATTGTTTCGTAAGAACGCAGTGAGCGCTGATTATCCTGGACAAATTCGGCTACTTTTGCGTGAGCGATTTGGCTTTAGTTTCGAAACTATTTTTTTGCAAGGGTATAGTGGTAATTTGAAACCAGCAATTTATCGGATTCCTCCTTTTAGATTTCAATACCCAATTCAAAGCATTTATTCGCTTTTATTTGATCGACTCCATTTTAATAAGACATTAAACTCTAATGAAATAAAAGCTTTTGCAAATCGAATACTGCATTTTATGGATCAGGCGAAATTTCATGAGATACAGTTAGAAAGATTTAGTGCTTCTCAAATTAGCGTTGAACTACCGATTGCGACTCTATCCGAAAAAGTTTCTATGGGCGTCCATGTGCTTAAGCTAGGACCTGAACTGTCCTTAATTGGTCTTGAGGGAGAGATTTTTATGGAATATGCATTATGGCTTCGCAGTAAATTTTCCGGAGCACTTCCTGTTAGCTTTTGTGGCGGCGCAGTTGGTTACATACCTGATGAGGTTAGCCTAGAATTAGGTGGTTACGAGATTGATCGGAGTCTTGATGATTTTGGACTTCCTGGAAAATTTGCGTCTGGTATTGAAAAGTTAGTCAAAACTGGAATTATTCATGCATTAAATGTTGCGGATGATAAATGTCAGATAGGGCTATCATTATGATTGATACATGTAAACACGCCTTAGTGCTTGCTCCACATACCGATGATGGTGAGTTAGGTTGCGGTGGCACTATCGCTCGTTTGATTGAAGCGGGATGCAGTGTTATCTATGTTGCATTTTCTACTGCGGAACAGTCATTACCAGCAGGTCTCTCGCCAGGTACGCTGAAAAGGGAGTTAAAAGATGCGACTCGTTGTTTGGGTATCCCACCTGAAAATCTTATAGTTTTTGACTATGAGGTTCGTAAACTTAATTATGTTCGTCAAGAAATTTTAGAAAACCTAGTTCTCATTAAAAAAGAGCGTCAAGTAGACTTAGTGTTAATGCCATCTTTGCACGATATTCATCAGGACCATTCGACTGTTGCTACTGAGGGGTTGCGAGCGTTTAAGGATAGGACAATATTGGGCTATGAGCTAATCTGGAATAACTTGATGTTCAACACAACCTGTTTTGTACCACTTAATGGTCGGCATGTGCGTAAGAAGGTGAAAGCATTAAGTGCTTATCAATCTCAGTCTGGAAAGGCGTACACATCAGAAGAGTTTATCTTTTCGTTGGCTCGCACAAGAGGAGTTCAAATTGGTGTCCAGTATGCTGAATGTTTTGAGACAATTCGCTGGGTGATGTAAATTGGCTTTTCGATTACATATTCTAACTACTGATAGCAGCGCTTTTTCCTTACTAGATATATTGGCTGAAAAAATCGAGGCTTCATGCATAATTATTCCTAGTAATCGGGAAAATTCCGCAAAAGTAATTGCTGTAAAAAAAGAGGCTATTCAACGTGGAATACCAATATCGGTGCATCAGAAACAAAAGCCCTTTGATGCAAAGTTGCCTGTAGCAGACTTGGCTGTTTCTTGGATGTATTCACAAATAATAAAACCAGAAGATATTAGCCGGTACAAATTCGGTGCTATAAATATGCATGGAGGTAAAATACCTGAATATAGAGGCGCGAACGTTCTCCAGTGGGCTATTATTAATGGTGAGATTACATTAAACGTTGCATGGCATTTGATAGTTAGGGAGGTAGATGCTGGAGATATTATTTCTGAGGGAGAAATTCCCATCGCTGCAGAATCTACAGCATGGGAAGTTCGATGTCTTATGCTTGAAAAGGGAATTAGCCTTTTTCCGGAGGCTTTGCAAAATTGTATTTCTGGGCATAAAATTCGAAAACCAGTTTTATCCGATGGAAAAGTGTGGCCTAGTAGGAGCCCTGAAGATGGACGTATTGAACTCAACTTACCTGAACGTAAAGTAAGAGATCTTATTCGGGCACTTTGTCCACCTTGGCCTAGAGCTTTTATTACTATAAATGAAGAAAACATTCCAATTGCTTCTGTAAGTTTAAAACCGTCTGACAAAACTATTCCTTACCGTACTGCTGAGGGCGTGCATATTTATCTTCGGCGTGCCATATAAATTGAGTCATAAGATTGTTGCTATTCACCAGCCTAATTACTTGCCATGGCTAGGCTATTTTCATAAGATAGCACGAGCAGATGCGTTTGTATTTTTAGATGACGTTCAGTTTTCTAAGGGTAGTTATACAAATAGAGTTCAGATTCTTTCCCCTTTTGGCGCCAAGTGGATAACTATTCCTGTCACAGTCAGTCTTGGCCAGGCGATTTGCGATATCAATTTCGCTAATTCGGCTTGGCGGATCAGCCATGTCAACGCGTTGAGCAATGCATACTCAAATGCTCAAGCATTTACTGCGATATGGCCAGAAATTAAAGAGGCAATTTTGTGCGTAAAAGGTGACGATCTGGCCACAGTTAATATTAGTCTTATAACCTTCATGGCAGAGCGTTTGGGCCTTTGTTGCACATTTTATCGCTCATCTGAGTTCCAATTACAATCTTCTAAAGATAATTGATTGATCGAGATAATAACTCAGATAGCTCCTGATGCTACCTATTTTTCTGGTAGGGGCGCGTCGAAATATCAGGATCCAAATAAATTTTTGCGAGCTGGTATCGGTTTTTTTTATTCAGAATATCGCCCCCCAATTTATAAGCAGTCAGTTTATGCAGGATCGCCCAGTTTTATTTCTGGATTATCAGTTTTGGATGCAGTATTTCATCTAGGTTGGAGTGGGGCCGCTGAACTTGTAGCTCAAAGTGAATGCTAATTCTATGACATTGCGCATTCTATGCCTCGATATTGAAGGTGGTCACGGCGGATCCTCTCGAAGTCTTTATTATTTTCTGAAATACGTGGATCGGGATCGCGTGGCACCAGAAGTATGGTGTCGCCGCAATGGTCCGACAGTGCAAATGTATTTAGATATAGGCATACCAGTGCAAGTCGAGCCACATCTCCCTAAAAAGAGTTCATTACCTCGTCTTTCTAGAAATATTTGGGTGCAAATACGGTACTTTATAGATTTTTTTTCATCACATTTAGTGCGCAAACGACTTTTGACAACCATTAATGACCGATTTGATGTGGTCTATTTTAATCACGAAGCCTTTTACCATTTGGCTGCATGGTTGCGACCCAAGGTAAAGGCAGGGTTTGTGATGCACAATCGTACGTTATTGCATGATAGTTGGTTTGCTCGACGCCAAGCACAACTCTTAGTAGCCGTCAATTCCGTTAACATTTTTATTTCAGAGCGTGAGCGAGATAATATTCGGTATTTAGCAAACTGGAATGGAGGGACTGTAATTCATAATGTAGCAGAAATACTTGCAGTAAGGCCTCAACCTCATCCAAAAGTTTTAATTGATAGTCGATTTACAGTTGCCTGCTTATCAAATTATTCTTGGCTGAGAGGTGTTGATCGATTGATGAAAGTGGCAATTGAGCTTCGTTCAATGGGGCATAAAGATATAAAATTTTTGATTGCAGGTGAATACTCAATCCCTAAAAGTATTCAGAGAAAACTTAGAAATGCCACTACACTGTCTGAGTATGCAGCATTATGCAATGTAGCAGATAGCTTTGTTTTTTTGGGTCATATTACCGAGCCAGAGAGGGTCTTGGCAGCCAGTCATGCACTTGTCAAGCCATCCCGCGAGGATAATCCTTGGGGACGTGACATATTAGAGGCACTTGCCATGGGCTTGCCAGTACTGGCTTGTGGTTCATTTGATAAATTTGTTAAGACTGGGGTAAATGGGTATTTATATCCTCACGATGAAAATTTTAATTCTAAAGAAATGGCCCTGGATATTATTCGTCTATCAATAGATCCATCGTTGAGAGAAATGATGAGCAAATCTGCAGTTGAATGTATTCGTCAGAAGTGCGACGGTAGATCCCGGGCAAATGACTTAATGCTTGCTTGGGAGAGGGCTTATACCAGTCATGCAGAATGACAATATACAAATAAAAAGGCCACTCAAATTTTTGGTGATCTTACCTGATCTGAAGAGTGGTGGCGCTCAAAGAGTTTCGATAAATCTTCTTAATGGCTTAGTTGATCGAGGATTTTGTGTAGGTCTAGTAAGCCTTGTGGAAGCCGGTCCTCTAAAAAAATTTTTATTAAATACGGTAAAAATTTATATAGTCGGAGCTCGGTCTCTTCGATGGTCATTGTTTTCTCTAAATAAAGCACTAAAGCGCTTAAGACCAATCGTTGTATTTTCGACTCTAGGATATGTAAATATAGCCCTACTTACTTTGAAAGTATTGTTTAAGTTCAAGAGTCGAGTCTGGATAAGAGAGGCTAATCTTCCATCTCTTAGTCTTCCAAATAGTCGATTTCCAAATTTAATGCACTTAGCTTGTAAAGTACTTTATCGTCATGCCGATTTGGTGATCTGCTCTTCTGCTCGGATGCAAAACGAACTTATTAATCAATTTAGAGTCCCATTATTGAAGATACGTTTTCTAGCCAATCCCATTGATGAGGTTGCTATTCGTAAGTATGCTGACTTGAAGACTCTACCACATAATTTATGTAGACGATTTGTTGCTGTCGGGCGACTCAATCAACAAAAAGGGTTTGATCGCCTATTAAAAATGTTTTTTGAATTAGATGATTTAAATTCAGAGTTAGTTATTATAGGTAATGGCCCTATGGATTACTTACTTCGGGAGCAGGTAAAAGAATTAGGAATTGCTACACGCGTAATTTTTGTAGGATTCACCGATAATCCATGGATTTGGCTTAGAATTTCCGATGTATTTTTGTTATCTTCTAGATGGGAGGGTATGCCAAATGCTGCTTTAGAAGCTTTGGCATGTGGTGTGCCTGTCATTGCGACGCCCGAATCAGGTGGGATTGCAGAGGTTATTACATTTAGTGCGCCAGGGGCAGTGCAGGTGGTAGAAATCGGTAAACCATACATTGAGGCAATGCAAAAAGTAAGATACCGCTCAAAAGATATCTTACCCCCTAGCTTACTACCGCCACAATACCGCTTAGAATTTGTAGTTGATACATTTGTAGGTTGGCTAAATGAAGTTGAGTGAAAAGAAACATCCTAAAGTTCTGCACGTAATTACGAGCTTAGATGTTGGTGGCGCCGAAATGATGCTTTTTAAATTGATGCAAATGTCATTAATGACATTTGAATCAAAGATAATTGTATTGATGGGTCGCGGAAAGTTATCTGAAAAATTTGAAACTTTGTGCATTAATGTTGAATATATTGCAATTACTAGAGGGCGTATGCCTAGTATTGCTGCCATATTGAAAATGTTGTCTATCTCACGTCAATTTTCACCAGACGTTATTCAAGGCTGGATGTATCATGGAAACGTAGCTGCTTGGTTGATAAAATTCTTAGTATGCCGCCGTGCAAGTCTGTTTTGGAATATTAGACAGACCCTATATAATTTAAGTTGTGAGAAGCGATTAACGAAATGGTTGATACGGCTTGGTAAATGGCTGTCATCTGCTCCACAATTAATTATTTATAATTCTAATTTGAGTGTAATTCAGCACGAAAAAATAGGATACCCCAAAAAGAAAAGTTTTGTAATATTTAACGGTTTCGATATACAGCATTTCAAACCAAATGAATTAGCACGTGAATCGGTTGGTTGGGAGTTTGGTTTTGAACCAATGGCACCATTAGTTATTCACGTTGGTCGCTACCATCCGATGAAAGATTACTACAATCTCTTGACCGCAGCTAAAAATATCTTAAAAATTGATCCCAAAATCAATTTTCTTTTAGTGGGGCATGGGGTAACTAAAGAAAATAAAGAGTTAACTAATTTATGTCTAAGTTTTGGCTTGGAAAATAACTTAGTCCTTGCAGGCGACCGCTTTGATATGCCACGATTGATTGCGGCAGCAGATGTGGCTGTTCTATCATCTGCATGGGGCGAGAGTTTTCCGAATGTAATTGGGGAGGCAATGGCTTGTGGTACAGTTTGCGTAGCTACAGATGTAGGTGATTCAGCATTTATTATTGGTGAATTTGGACGTGTAGTGCCGCCTTGCGATCCAAATGCTTTGTCAAGAGAGATTACAGCCTTATTATCTGATGATAATTTACGTAAAGATTTAGGATCTAAGGCACGAAAACGCATTGAAAATCTTTTCTCAATAAATCAGGTAAGTGATGCTTACTTCAATTTGTATAAAGGTCGATTGCTCTGATGTGTGGTTTTGCTGGTTTTCTTTCACATCCTGTTTCATTGAATGAAGGTAAAAATGTACTTGAACGAATGGCGTCCTCCTTAGCATTAAGAGGGCCCGATGATCAGGGGCTTTGGCTTTCTGATTCAGGGACTATCGGACTAGCGCATCGTCGACTTTCAGTCTTGGATCTGGGGCAAGAAGGGCGTCAGCCCATGGTTTCTTCAACAGGTCGTTTCGTATTAGTTTTTAATGGCGAGATCTATAACTATCGCGAGATTAGGGTTAAATTAGAGAATGCCGGAGTAAGTGTTATTGGGCACTCTGATACAGCTGTTCTCTTGACTGCGATTGAGAGATGGGGTGTTGAAAAAACGATAAATTTTGTTACTGGCATGTTCGCTTTTGCGGTGTGGGATGAGCTAAAAAAACAGCTGATTCTGGCACGTGATCGGTTTGGTGAAAAACCTTTATATTTTGGATGGCAGGGTAGTGTATTCCTCTTTGGTTCGACATTGCAGCCTTTGCGTCAACATCCCGCCTGGGTTGGTGATATTGATAGGCAGGCGCTCGCTAAATTAGTTCGCTATAACTATATTCCTGCACCATTAAGTATTTATTCAGGTATCAAAAAACTATTACCTGGCACTTGGGTTGAAATGGCATGGAGAGATGGGCGTTGGCAAGAACGCAAAACAACATATTGGTCATCTTTAGCGGTGGCGCAGTCAGCCAAAGCTTCTCCATATTTGGGTGATTTTTCTTCTGCGGTGGATTTGTTAGAAGCTCATTTAATTCGAGTATTAAAAGGTCAAATGCTAGCAGATGTACCTTTAGGAGCATTCTTATCTGGAGGCATTGACTCTAGTGCAGTCGTAGCAATTATGCAGAGCTTATCTAGAGTACCAATAAAAACTTTTACAGTAGGATTTGAAGACCCAGCATTTGACGAGTCTAATTCTGCTCACGCTGTGGCCAAACACTTAGGAACTAATCATACAACCTGTCAATTAAATCATGCTGATGTCCTTGAACTCATTCCCAAGCTATCATACATTTATGATGAGCCGTTCGCCGATGCCTCGCAACTTCCGACTGCCCTTGTCTCTCAAATTGCACGTCGTCAAGTAACGGTAGCACTATCTGGTGATGGAGGTGACGAAATCTTCGGCGGCTATAATCGCTATCTGTGGGGACCACATCTCGAAAGATGGCATAATTTTATGCCCCAAGTATTTTCTGGAGCGATCAAAAGTACCATAAGAGCGATCCCGCCAATAACGTTAGAGAACCTATTTAGCTTTATTGGAAGTTCATCGAAGCCACGCCACCTAGGAGATAAATTACACAAACTCGCAAACGCCTTATCTGCAAAAAATACTTACCAACTATATAGTCGATTTGTTACCTTTTGGAATGAAGGTTTTCCATTAATTAATGTTCCTCAAAGCTTTATAAATTATGAGCGGGATGACGATGTATGGCAGCAGGACTGGCCCTTTGCTGAGAAAATGATGTTAGCTGATACCTTATCTTACTTACCTGATGATATTCTAGTGAAGGTAGATCGTGCAGCTATGGGTGTCAGCTTAGAAACGCGCGTACCATTTTTAGATCATCAGTTGTATGAATTTATTTGGTCTTTGCCTCTTGAGTACAGAATCAAAGGCAAAGAGAGTAAAAGGATACTACGTCATTTACTATATCGTTACTTACCAAGTGAGCTGATAGAGCGACCCAAAAATGGTTTTTCTGTACCGATCGGCCAATACCTTCGCGGGCCCTTGCGAGATTGGGCAGAAAGCTTGATAGATCCATCCCGATTAAGACAAGAGGGCTACTTTGATGCCGGTATGGTTAGTAATGCATGGAATCAGCATTGCTCCGGACAATTTAATCGTGAGCACGAACTTTGGAGTATTCTTATGTTTCAGGATTGGCTCAAAGCATAGAGCGTGCCAATGTATAACAAAGTAAACAAGTCACCCATCCTTATAGTTTGGCATTATAAATGCCTTGAAATTTATTAAAACCTCGCAGTTGTCGCAGGCTCAGATATCAGTCGAGATGATTTGGCTTTACGAATCAAAATTTTAATCTCTCTATTATTAAAATTTATTATGAGTAAAATTAATAAAACTTTTTTAAAATACTATAGAAAGTAAAGATTTTTAATCCTCTGATCTCAATTTTTTTTAAAAATAAATTGATCTTTATGTAGATATATCAATACGAATTGCCTATTTAATGCTCGAGCGTTCCAAGGGACAAAGCCTTATATTAATTATGTTAGGATTGACATTAAACAGGATTAAGTACTTTGTTTGCTTAAAAGAGTAATTATGTTGTTTCTAGCTAACACATTTTGATTGGTTATTTGATTCACTAATTCTGCAACCTGAATTCAATATGTTCATAAAATACTAACCAAAGTAAGTTAATGAAACCAAAACAAAATTCAAGAAAACAGTCAGTGCTGAGTCATGCTGATCGGGTAGCCAATCAGCGCGAGAACTGGATTAGTAAAAATCAATATTATTATAGGGATGATCGCAATTATATGCGCTTCCTTATTCAGCCTGGACAGCGCGTTCTTGAATTGGGTTGTGGGACAGGTAGTTTGCTGGCAAATCTTTTGCCAGCTTACGGGGTTGGGGTTGACCTAAGTCAACGTATGATTGATCTTGCTCAGTCTCAACACGCAAATTTAAATTTTATTCAAGGAGACGTTGAGGATCCAGATGTTCTTACAAAAATAAAAGGACACTTTGATGTAATCATTCTTTCAGATACTATTGGCTATCTCGATGATGGCATCGAGACTTTGAAGCATTTACACCAGTTTTGCACATCTGATACGCGAATAATCATCGCTTACTATGCGTGGTTTTGGGAGCCAATACTTAAATTTGGAGAAAAATTTGGGCTAAAAATGCCATCGGTAGAAATGAGTTGGCTTTCTACTGATGATCTAATGAATCTTCTTTATTTGGCTGATTTCGAACCAGTTAAACGTGAATGGCGACAGATATTTCCTAAGAAATTATTTGGAGTTGGCGCTTTAATCAACCGATTCATTGGCACACTACCAATTATCAGGAGATTGAGTCTACGCAATTATTTAGTCGGACGCTTAGTTTGCAACATGTCTGCAGAACAACCCTCTGTATCTGTCATTATTCCTTGCCGAAATGAAAAAGGTAATATTGAAAATGCTATTAAACGGCTTCCTAAGTTTTGTAGCGATATAGAAATAATTTTTGTTGAGGGACATAGTGCTGATAGTACACTGACAGAAATTAATCGTGTAATTGACGCTTATTCGGATATTGATATAAAAGTCTTCGTCCAAGATGGCAAAGGTAAGGGTGATGCCGTCCGTAAAGGCTTTGCAAATGCGCGTGGTGACATTCTGATGATTCTAGATGCTGACCTGACAGTTCCACCTGAGGACCTCCCAAAGTTTTACGAAGCGATCGTATCAGGAAAAGGGGAGTTTATTAATGGAACCCGTATGGTTTATCCGATGCAGAATCAGGCTATGCGATACCTGAATTTTTTGGCTAATCGATTTTTTTCTTTATTATTCTCATGGATCTTGAATCAGCGATTTACTGATACGTTGTGTGGGACTAAGGCTTTAACCAAAAAAAATTATCTTAGAATTGAGGCGAATCGTAGCTTCTTTGGGGATTTTGATCCCTTTGGTGACTTTGATCTTATTTTTGGTGCTGCCAAGTTAAATCTCCGTATAGTTGAGATACCCATTCCCTACGCAGCGCGCGAGTATGGGGAAACCCAGATATCACGCTTTCGCCATGGATGGTTGCTATTAAAAATGGTTATATTTGCCTACCGGAAAATGAAAATTGTCTCATGCAATTAGAAGATTACTGCCTTCGTTGGGAGAAAAAAAAATCTCTTCGTTTGATCTATCAGGATTTATATCAACAAATGGCTCAATTTTCCTTGCCAGGTTCTAGCCTTGAGATTGGCGGTGGTATTGGAAATTTAGAGCTTTCGCAGGGAGAAATTCTGCGCATAGATATTCAAAAATCTCCTGGGGTACAAGTAGTTGCCGATGCCCATTATTTGCCGTTTTGCAATGGAGCATTCTCTAATATATATCTTTTTGATGTACTTCATCACTTAGAGTGCCCATTAGTATTTCTTGCTGAGGCTCAGCGTGTATTACGTCCTGGCGGTAGGGTAATTATGATTGAGCCTGGAATTACACCGCTGAGTTATTTGCTTTACCGTATGGGGCATGAGGAGCCAGTCGACCTGACATGGCACCCTAAAGAGTTTTGCAAGCCAAATCCTAAAAAAAATCCCTATGAATCTAACCAAGCTATTCCAACTCTGTTGTTTACTAAATATCTAGCATTCATGGCGAGAGCTGGAATCTCTATGCGAGTCCTAGAAAATCGCTGGCTTAGTCTATTTGCCTATCCGCTGTCTGGCGGTTTCAAATCATGGTCTTTAATCCCATCCTCGTGGGTAAGACCGATACTGAAATTTGAGAGATGGTTGCTGCCAAAAGTAGGCAATAAAATGGCATTTCGTTTAATGATCATCCTTGAAAAAAATTGAAGATAAGTCAAGCTTTTTTTATAGTATTGTTCGCACTTGTGTTACGAGTCGGCTATATTTTTCAATTTTTTTTACCTACATATCTTGAGGCTGAAGATCAGCTTTTATACATCGCATTAGCCCAATCAATCCTTCAAGAAGGGATTTGGCCTGCTTTAGTGTCGGAAAGGACTCTAGGATATCCGATTATTTTAGCTGGAATATTTCATATATTTGGCTCAGAATATTTTCTTGTTGTGATGTTGCAAGCACTTATTGATAGCTTCACTTGCGTATTGATTGGCCTTCTCGCAGTTAAAATTCTCCAAAAAAATATTGGAGTCTTTGCAGGAATTTTATCTGCGTTCAATTTAAATATGATTGTTCTTTCTTCGATGGCTCTTACAGAAACATCTTTTCTATTTCTTTTTACTTTAAGCAATCTATTGCTTGCTCATTCTATTTTAGAAAAGAAGTCAAAATATTTGTATGCCGGTTTAGCCTTTTTGGCTTTATCAACCATGGTTCGTTCAGCAAGTTACTACCTACTCCCATTAACGCTGTTTTACTTACTCCTTCTAGTCTTTTTGCGAGACTATAAGTTTTCAAAGCTTATGCCATTGTTTGCGGTTTCCACCACAATTATTGGGATTATTCTGCTACCTCAGCACTTGCACAATTGGGATGAAAATCGTTCAACAGATTTTGTTAGTCAAAAGGGAACTCATATTTTAGGGTGGGTTGTTCCTGCGGTATACCAGTACTCTGCTATGGGGTCTTATCATGATGGTCAAAAATTGGCACATTCCAGACTGGAGGGAGAGCTAAAGAAAGAAGGATTAATTTCATTACCCAACGATCCTTTCGAGGCCAGTCGCTATAAAGTTAGGGTTGCTTATTCAATATTTGAAGACTTTGGTTACTTTAATATATTAAAAAGTTGGACAGTTGGCGCATTAATTAACATGCTAGCTCCCAGTGCAGCCTTTTCACCTGCGGTAAGAGCTATGGAACACCCATCATTTTATGCTACACAAGGAAGTGGTATTGTAGAGAAGCTTTGGTTCTATATAACTGGATCTGGATCACTATATTTATTAATTCTTTCGGTGGGAACTGTCACCTCACTTATTTTCTTTTCATTTTTTTTGTTAGGATGGTATCTAGCATTGCGAAATAAAGAAAAGTTTCAGCAATCTATATTAATTTTTTTGACGATGCAAATAGCTTACTTTTTACTTATTACTGGCCCAATTATAGGTAGTAAATATCGTCTTCCGATAGAGTCAATTATGACAGTTTTTATCGCCTATGCTATTGCTTATATTTTGGATAAAAGAAAGTTAAATCTTAGCTTATTCCGCAATCAAAATTTAATAGTGGGTAAATAACCATAAAAGATTTTTTTCATAAATTTTATTAGGTAATTAGGGCGTTTCGTAACCAATGTATCCTTGGAGATACTGATGGTTATTGGGGCCCATACGGTTTTTAGTTGTGCGACCAACTTTTTGAATG
>Ga0209550_10001293_pt1 | contig 24046 bp, 26 predicted proteins | sample LauGreSuBDMM15SN_2_FD_187567 | JGI IMG/M metagenome (GOLD analysis project Ga0209550, IMG submission 187567) | Freshwater lake microbial communities from Lake Michigan, USA - Su13.BD.MM15.SN (SPAdes) (version 5) | ecosystem: Environmental > Aquatic > Freshwater > Lake | place: Lake Michigan... | reverse complement strand
AGCCTTCTTCACGACAGCCTTCTTCACGACAGCCTTCTTCACGACAGCCTTCTTCACGACAGCCTTCTTCACGACAGCCTTCTTCACGACAGCCTTCTTATCGTTCGACTTAGGTGCGATCTTCTTGGCGGTAGAGTTCTTTGTAGAAGCCTTAGGTTCTACAGCCTTCTTAGCAGTACTCTTCGCCGGCGTAGCCGCGACCTTCGCTGAGGCCTTCTTTGAAGAAACCGCTGCAGCAGTCTTCTTTTCAGTCATTCGGGATATCTCCTAACGGGTGCCATTGTGACACCTCAAGAATAAACGGTTACATGTAAACGCATTCTCGCAACCAGGCAACGTCTCATAATAGGGATAGAACCCCCGGTTCAGAGAAGTAACTAGGCGTCCAAAAAATCAAAAAAATTATGAGAGTAATATTTGCCACTATCAAAAAATCGGTGTAGATCATCTGAAGGCAGGAAGATGTAGAACTAATTCGATACCATTTATAGTGGAGCGGAATACAGATTGAAGGTCACGTTGACCAATTTTAGCGCGGAAACTAATATCAATCCCGTTAGTGCCAGTATAAGGGCTTAGCACGCCTTCGGCGCTGAGTAGGAGGTTTAGAACCTCATCAAGATCGAAACCATCAGGTAAACCTTGATGGAATTCGTTAGAGCCTACGAGGAGATAAACTTTTGGGGTACCTAATCGACCTGGACGCGAGGTGAAATCAGCTGAGATGACGACAGCTGAAGCTGCGTATTTTTCAGCCCGAACAACCACGAACTCCATCCATTCTTTCGCGTGGAAGGCAAAACCATGACGCTTCATGAGTGTAACTGTGCGCTCATAGCACAACAGAGCATCAGGTCAGAACCACTAACGTCAGATGTACACTAATCCGTCAACTAATTTGAAGGTATATATATATAGAAACCACTACTCTAAGTAAGATATTGCGACCTTGATAACAGGCCATAGATAAGCGTGCACGGCGAGCGATTACTGGTTCATCCATGCTGTTACTACTATACCTGATAGCATGGCCATGTTACGCATGCAAAAAACCGAAACTTAGGAAGAACCAAGTTTTGAGTCACAGAGAGTATCATAACCAACTGTTTCAAATATTATAAAATCCACATAGGGATTGATGGTAACGCAAATTTTGCGCCAAAAGTGTGAAACGAAATCACATAAACCGAAAGGAAACCATGAAGTCATCGTTCAATGTACTTAGTGATATCTTCACGGTTCTTGAACCGGATAAGGATGTTGCCTTAGTAGAAATACACGCAATTCAAGACGAAACAGGGCTGTACCATCTAGCACCAGGCCTTGACATTTTTGACTATGTTTTACACCGGATACTAAGCGGTTCGCTGAGATGCGAACCAGAAGGTGAACCTGAACCTATACCAGTTACGTTGCTGAAATCGTTGCCTTTCTGTAAGAACTGTGACGATACACCAGCCGCAATGTTACATGCAATCGTAGATAAAGATCTCGGACATGCTGCCCGTATACTCTATGAACTGCAGATATTCAGCTCTAACCCAAACCCTGACCGTATTGAGATGTTCGTTAGAAATAGGTCCGGGGGAGAAATATTAGTTCTTTCAAACATCCTCATGAATCACGAACTAGGGTTGAGATTCCGCACAGAGTATCTAGAGCCTCTGGAAAACGAAAGCTATTATGCAGTGATCAACTCAATTATTGAGAAGAACTTCGCGTTGTTAGATTCGTATCGCACCTTACTCACTTCTGAGCTCGGTACGTCCAAAATACGCTCCCACTTAGAGAGCTACAAAGTGCAGAGTAACCAGGAAGGTAAAGTTTTAGTGGTATTAGCAGGTCTTCAGCAAGAAGCCAGCGATACGATAAAAAATGCACCTGCTGGGGCAACAGAAGGTAAGATTGTTGACACTGACTGTGTAAGCGAATCTACAGATCAACTGCTCTTGACGCGAGAAGCGCTCACACTCCAGTATCTATTTGCCCCAGAGGCACGGGAATTTTCTTCTGCTGTCTTCATACCAGCTTGGGTGTCTGATGCTATTGGTTACCTAAACCCTGACCAGGTGAGTAGCCCGGTTTTTGCCGGATTATCTAACACTGCGGCCGACACAGCTATACGCCTCCACACCTTCGACATGTCATCAATTTTCAATGACTTGAGCGTTTGCGTTTCAGCTGGAGTTGCACTAAGCATGGAAGATGCTTAGTGGAAAGAATGAAAGTATCAGAACCCCGTCTAAAAGCGGGGTTCTTTTCTTTTTATTTGTGTGAGTCTAACAAGGAGATAGCAAGTGATTTGAAAGAAATAGTTCGGACCAAAGTAAAAATATCAATGCATTTAGAGATAAATAGAAGTTGTTGTGCCTTGCCCAGTATATTTCATTGTACTTCAACAGATTGAGTTGTTTTCAATGATAGATTGCCGTGAGGTTCCTTGGTTGGAGCTTGCGCCTAAGGTAATCAACGCCGCCTTTTATAAAGGCTTCCCCATAGAAAGGGCTACAAATGCTCCAGAACCTATTGCTCTACGCTGGTCTTGCACTTCTGGTAAAAACCATGTTCGTTGCAACACGCTCATTCGCTGTTGTTGACCGTTCAATAGAACAGAAAATCGCCAAGAGCTCGCGATTAGCAAACTTGGCGTTACATATATTCGCAACGTTTGTTTGCTTTGCTCTATCTCTAAAGATAGCTGGTCTGCTCAACATCTGATACAATATCAAAACGACACCCATCTTCTGACGGGTGTCGTTTTTTTTGCGATGGGTAGAAGAAAAAACGCAACACATGACTAGCCCACAACTGCTAGTACAGTGTCGTATATGTCATTGAACGACGAGCAAAACTTCGACATAAAAGGTCTCATGTTGAGAATGACGGATCTGTGGGTTCATCATGGAGTAGCACTTGATGCAGAAGTGAAAAAAGTAAAGTTTGCGGTACCCACTGACGGCACATTACTATTCTGTTCTTACTGTAATGAAAAGATAATTGGCATTCAATCACTTAGTTTTGATGAGGTGTCTCTGTTGCGTTGGGCGTCAGATTGCACTCATATACCTAACCTCAGTAGCCTGATCGCCTGCATGGACGACACTGATCTTGCTTCAACTTTGGTTGACATCATCGCGATAAGAAAGCCCAGAATGTACGATTTTTCGCTTGGGAGCGAGACGGCATCTACCTCCAGGGAGGCGCTCACTGTTGGAATGGCGTACTCATCTCTCCAACAATTTGTCGATGCACGTTTATTGAACTTCGAGAAGCAGGTTTTTTCAGTGCATGCTGAAATAATACGCCAGGAGTTATCTGATACTAGAATGTTTCTCGAAAAGGTCCATCAAAGTACCGTTGGGAGTGAGCGAATTCGTGATTTGCTGCGCGATGAAGCTAAAAAAATGGTTGATTTGAGCTCTGTCACAACAATGGGGTGGATAGTACTCGGCTATGTGAAGGTAAGCATTGCGGATAACGACTTACTCCGCACGCAGACGGTCGCCCGGGCGCTACAAGCATCATTCTCGCCGAGAAGTCTCCATGATGACGAGATAGCTTACATCCCTTATTGGGTTGCGGATGCAATAGCGACCATGGCGCCTGGAATTATCAAATCGCAATTTCATATGAACATGTCATTTGAGGTTTTTAGAGCTGCAGAGACATTGTGGCGTGAAGCTGATGGTGGCATCTTTGCAGATTTTGATGAGAGCGTTACTGCTGCTCGACGCCTAAACTGAGACTCTCTTTGAAGGAGCGTTGCCTCCCCAATCATATTGTGCACAGTATTGTTTGATGGGATTTCAGTCCAACTGATATCAAACAAAATACAATTCTGGAAGAATCGGGGATGGCTTGTTAGATCACAGCGAGTTGAACGAAAAGCAACGCGATATCGTGGATAGATGCCGACTCTTTGCTAACGAAGTATTACGCCCTCAAGCGGCTCGTTATGACAAGGGTGAAGAGGTGCCGTGGGAAGTGATCCGACAAGCCGCCGATGCAGGAATATATACTATCGACTTCTTTCGCGAGTTAGCACTTGACCCTACCGGGCTCTCTCTCGTTTTGGCTGCAGAGGAGCTTGCGGCAGGAGATGCTGGATTAGCATTGGCGATAACCTATCCGATACTTCCCCTTACCGCCCTATATCTAGCGGGGACTGCTACACAGCAGAAGATGTTGATCCCTTCATTGTTGGGTACTACTGCAGAACCAAAGCTTGTATCTTTTGCAGCTTCCGAACCTCAAGCCGGTTCAGATGTTGCTGGGTATAATACAACAGTGTATCAAGATGGCGAGAGCTGGGTTCTACGAGGAGTAAAGCGGTGGGCAGGCAACACAGGCGTCGCCTCCACCTATCTTGTTGTAGCCAACCTTGACCTTGAACTTGGTTCGAAAAGTCAGGCAATATTCGTCGTACAAGAACATGCTGCCGGGATGTGGTTTGGTGAAAAGATGTCTAAGTTAGGTCTTCGAGCTGTCCAACATGCCGACCTACACCTAGATGAGGTCAGGTTACCTCTCGATAGCGTTCTGGGCGGCTATGAGGCTACCATGGAGAGGTTGGCTCGTTTACGTAATGGGGAAAAGGTAGGCCCCCAGCCTGTTATGGCAACTTTTGAGGTAACGAGACCCTACATTGCTGCAATGGCTGTTGGGGTTGCTCGCGCAGCTCATGAGTACGTACTTGGATATGCTGTTGAGCGTAAGGCGTTCGGTAAGACCCTGGTACAGCACCAGCAAGTAGCGGCCATGCTCGCTGATCATCGTACAAGAATTGATGCCGCAAGACTGCTCGCTTGGAGAGCAAGCTCAATCCAAGCCCGCGGTGAATATATGAGTAACGGTGAAGGCTCGCAGGCAAAGCTTTTTGCTGCTGAAGTTGCTAGCCAGGTTACCAGCGAGTCTCTCCAACTTGCAGGAGGTGTGGGTTTTACTGACATGACGCCTTTGGAACGAATGTACCGCGACGCACCGATATTCGGAATATTTGAAGGCGCTTCACCTATTCAGCGTCTCATCATCGCTTCTCGTCTCACAAATCAGAGAATACGCTAGAAAGAGAACAAGCCCCTGACTAGGTCAGGGGCTTGTTGATGTTATGTAGTTATTCTGGTTGGTAAGGCTTATGCATCTCTACTCAGAAGAGCAGCAGCAGTTTTGATGAGGGTCTCAGGACCATCAAACCAATCTTCAGCAAGGGCTTCAATCGTGTGTACCACCTTGGCGATGTCGTCGATGTTCATGTTCGAGGCAGCTTCAATCATATTATCAAGAGTTGGTAGGTCGACTTCTATGTCGGCACGTTCGTAAGAATCGGCGAACTCTTGCATAAGAGGAACAATTTTGCTCTCCAGCTTCTCAAGTTTGCTTGCGATTGACCCTAGAGTAGGCTCGTCGTAAACAAGAGCTGTGATTGAGTCGAATAGCGAAGCGGTTCCCTTGTCAGGGTTGCAGCCTTGTACGTCAACACCCGGGAGTTCAACAAGACCATCTGAGATCTTGATCGTCCAACGTTCACCAAGACCATCACGTCTGTTGCGACGTATGTTCTCAAGTTGTTGAGTTGCTTTTACATTCCAGTCTTCAGCGGTCCATGTCCAGTTGTGTGCTTCGTCCCAAGCTTCAAGAACTTCTATCAAGTGATCTATTGCTGTGTCGTACTCGAAGTTGGCATCGAAACTTTCAATATCATCTGAAAGTTCTAGTTCATCGGCAAGCACTAGAGCTCGTCGAATAACTTTGTCCTGTATTAGGCTGTTTCGATGTAGATCGCGAAGAGCTTTTACAAGCGGTGTAAGATCATTGAGAGTCTCTACAGTAAAAGGTTTCTCATAATCTGCAAAGATATGAATTGCCTCATTGATCGAATCTTTTAGGTCGTCGAGACGCCAGCTAGAGTGATCATCATAGTAGTCGAACTTCAAGATCAGCGGGGTGTCATCACTGTTACGCAGCGACGTCCAACCCGAGTCCGAATGAATCGGTTTATCTGTTGTCGTTACGCACATGTTTTACCTGTCTTTTCTCCGGTTACCCGGGATCTGTACGACAGGGTGCAATAAGCGACCCTGTCCCTTATATGGCAGCGCCACTGCGGATGTGTTATGTAGAAGACAGTAAGAGCAAGTATTGAACATAGAACCCTAGTTTCAATGTCATTGATTCAGATACAGAGTTAGTCACGCTTTGTGGGAGTAAAGCCACGAATTGTTCTACGAATTCCAGTTGCCATGAAAAACAAGCTTACTGCGAACAGAGTAAAGATAAAAATATTCTCTTCGCTAATCTTGAAGTGAGATTGGTCGATCCTTGACGTAACTGTTACCCCATCGACAGTTTGAATGCTCTGTGGTGATATAACCGAAACTATATCGTTTACAGAGGCTGTGTCGTAGGTTTTGCTATATTTTGTCTTAGTGGATTCGGCAGCAGAGACATAGCTTTTGTTGATTTTAGCGCTAACTAGGTCATTATTTATTGCCCCAAGCCCACTGATCAAAGATGTAATCATTATTGCTAATGTTATAGCGGTTACAGGTAAACCAAATCGTCTCATTTTTCCTCTTTTTACTTTTACTGTGGGGAAGTGTGTTTCATCTGCACATCCCTAGTTGTAGGGTTCAGAGTCTACTTGTCTTACGAGAATAGAGCATTTCGAGTCTTCCAGCACAGGACGACGGTAATAGAATAGATTACCGTGACAGTAGATCGGCGGCTCGAACGAGCTCCTCACATGTACCCACAAAGCCATCGAAGAGCAACATGTTCGCTGTGTCGACACCCTCTTTGGTGAGCTCAGATGTCATTATTTGGATTGCGGCGAATAGAAGTTCGAAGCGCTTGGCAGGGTTTGTCATATCTGGCCAGTATCGCAGCGTCCTAGAACCGCGTAGGATTTGTGAAGTGAGGCGAAAAGCTAGAAGTCTTTGCGCGGATTGGAGAAGCTCAGCGCTGGTCCGGTCCCGAGTGTTTCCTAGTTTTGGGTTGAGTTGATTTTCTTCTCCAGCGTCAGTTTGAACGTCGTGGGCTTCTGACTCATCACGTTGTCGTTCACTGGTAGCCATGATTTTCACGGTCCAGAATTGCCAGCCAAGGGCAAGGACCGGTTGTGACCGAATGAAGTATATTGATGGTATTTTGGTCATAGTATGACCGTAAGAGACGTGGTATAGAGCATCTTTAGAGGTCTGTTTGCGCAGAAGAACTTCTCCGACACTGTAAAAGTTATGAGCATAGCGATTTTTGACATCGATAACACGTTGGTTAGGGGATCAACCGCTTTCCCAGCTGTAAAGGCGTTGGCTCGAGCAGGCTTGATTGAGAGCAAGGGTTTATATGGGGCGGTTTTCGAGCAGCTGCGCTTCAGAGTGACTGCGACAGAACCAGAGTTGGCTCAGTTGCGTTCTCGCGCCCTAGCTGCTATCCGGGGTGTGAGCGTCTTGAAGATTGATGAGGTTCTCGACAGTGTTGCAGAGCGTCTGGTATCTAAAGCCGTCTTTCCTGGAAGCCTGAATCTCATACGCTCCCATTTAGAGATGGGAGACGAGGTGTGGCTGGCGACAGCGGGGCCTGCACGTCTAGCAAACATGATCGCGCAACGTCTCGGTGCTCACGGAGCAATTGGTAGTGAGGTAGAGGTGGAGAATGGTCGCTGCACTGGGGCATTGGCAGGCCCGTTTCTCCACGGCGAGGAGAAGGCAGCAGCAGTGGCGAGGCTTGTTGAGGCTAGATGCTTGGACCGAGCTGAGATACACGCATACAGCGACTCTTTTCGAGATCTCCCAATGCTTATGCTTGCCTCTGTTCCAAATGTTGTCAACCCTGACAGCAAACTGAGACGATTTGCAGAGACGCGGAACTGGCCTATACACGACACTTCGAACAGGAATCGTTACAAAAAGTTGACCGGGTTCACTGCTGCCGGTGTGGCGGCAGTCGCAGCCAGTAGCGCTATTTTCGCTCGCCGTGAGCGCTGAAGAATAACCTGTAAAGCCTGTTTTCCACTCTAAGAGATTTACGGCTTCTTTTCTCTGACTGAGGTTCCCAAGAAGTAATCTCAATCCTTGGCCGTCCAGAATTCGTACGTCCTCATGGACGAAAACGATTTTATAGGAACAGTTCCTCCAGTGCCCATAGAAAGAGAGAAAATGTCTGAGCAACCTTTGATCCTAGGAATTTCAGCGTATTACCACGATTCGGCCGCCGCTTTGGTTCGTGGTGGTGAAATTGTAGCTGCTGCTTCCGAAGAGCGGTTCACGCGTAAGAAAGGAGACTCAGATCTGCCACTGAACGCAATAGAATACGCCCTCAAGGTAGCTAATGCAGCGCCTGAGGATTTGGCCGCCGTAGTATTCTACGAGTCACCATTTGCAAAGCTCGACCGTCTCCTAGCAACACAGCTCGTAGGTGACATCAAGACTCTTCCAACTTTTGTGAACTCGATGCGTACCTGGCTTCCTAACAAGCTCTGGGTGGAATCGCATCTAAAGGGCGTTCTGGGGAAGAAGACAAATGTCTTGTTTTCAGACCACCATCTTTCCCATGCAGCTAGCTGTTTCTTCCCTTCCCCATTCAACGACGCTGCTGTTCTCACCGTAGACGGTGTGGGGGAGTGGAGCACGACAACGATCAGTCATGGGTCCGGCTCCGATCTGAAGATGATCGAACAGATCGAGTACCCAAACTCTCTAGGTATTCTCTATTCGGCGTTCACATTGTACGCTGGGTTCAAGATCAACTCAGGGGAGTACAAGCTTATGGGATTGGCACCTTTCGGTAAACCAGTTTATGCTGAGAAGATCTTTGCGGAGCTGATTCATCTAGATGCTGACGGTTCATTCTCACTCAACCCGGAGTACTTCTCCTATTTCGGGGGGATGAGGACGTATAATAGAAAGTTCGAAGATCTGTTCGGGTTTCCAACAAGATCGCCTGACAGCCAACTCGAACCCCACCATGCTGACCTTGCTGCCTCAATTCAGTTCGTGACAAATCATGCTTTGCTTGGGCTCGCCAGACGAGCAAAAACAGCAACTGGTTCAAGTTCCTTAGCATTGGCTGGTGGTGTTGCATTGAACGTAGTTTCCGTAGGAGAACTTGAGCGGTCTGGAATTTTTGAAGAGGTTTGGATTCAGCCTGCCGCCGGGGATGCTGGGGGAGCACTTGGTGCTGCGTTATGGGCTGCTCATAAACTCTTTGATGTACCTCGAAGAGTAAACCCTGAGGACAGTATGCAGGGGGCATTCCTAGGACCTCGTCCCGGTGATTGTGATGTTACCGTAGAAAAGGCTGTTTACGATTATGGTCTAGTTTCGAGTGAACTAGATGATAATGAATTGGCAGATTTCGTCGCAGAGAAGGTCGCAGAGGGGCTTGTAGTCGCTCTCGCAAGAGGTCGTATGGAGTTCGGCCCTAGAGCGCTTGGGTCACGTTCTGTGATTGCAGACGCCAGAGATCCTGAGATGCAGTCACGCCTCAATAAGAAGACAAAGTTCAGGGAAGGTTTCCGGCCTTTTGCCCCTCTAGTTTTAGCAGAAGACGCGGAAAAATACTTCGACACGGGGACGAGCATCAGTCCGTACATGTTGAAGACATATCCCGTAAAAGAATCTATACGGACAGAGCTCGTAGAGAGCGGAGAGACCAACCCATTCAACAGAGTACGTGAGGTCCGAAGCATAATACCAGCAGTAACGCATGTAGACTACTCTGCTCGCGTACAGACTGTTGATAGCGAAAGACACCCCTTTCTTCATGGTATGCTACGAAAGTTCAGAGAAATAACGGGGTGTTCCGTTGTTGTAAACACGAGTTTCAATGTTCGTGGTGAACCAATCGTCTGCACAGCTGTAGACGCAATAGAGTGCTTTTTAGCAACAGACATTGATGTCCTTGTGCTTGAAAACCATGTGATCGTAAGAGCTGCTCAGAGCTCTGAAACCCTCATACCTCGAAGAGCTTCTGCGATTGGTAGGGACTAATAAATGTTTCCCAATGACAGAGCTAATGAAGAACAAAAGCAAATGACAGAATCACCGTTTTATAACACTCCTTCTAATATAGGAACTTTGAATAGTCCTCGCACTGATAATTGGATCAAGACTCGCAGAGTCAGAGAAGATCGTCGTGAAGGTCGTGCACTACTAGTTGCGACAGTAGCCGCGCTTCTCGTGCAAGTACTTCTAGTATTCCAGTTTGCGGTTGGAGCTTTACGCCATTTCAGTTTCTCTGACAGCGTGGTAACGGGACTGTTGCTGTCTATCGTTTTGACTGTAATAAGCTCGTTGGTCGCGCCAGTCTGGACATCGAAGTTGCTAAGCAAGATTCTCAGAATCTTCGGCGAACGGGTATTCACTGCATTGACGATCTTCATCTTAGCTGTACTCTACATTATCATCTTGCCTTTTGGTGCTGTTTGGGGGAAGCGTTCTTTCCTTCAACGCCACAAAGCGTCAGGTGCGTGGGTAGGGGTGGGGAACTGGAAACGTCAGACTTGGGCCCCTAAGCATTCGGAGGCAGAGTCCGCTAACCGCAAAGCAAGAACAACGTCATTGAGAGCGTTGAAGTTCTTCGCCGAACAGAAGAACTGGTTTCTATTCATCGTCGCCTTGTTCCTCATATTGTTCGCTTCGTTCATAGCATTTGCTAACTCACCAGTAGTAGCGCCATTTATCTACACGCTTTTTTGATACGATTCTAATATAAAAAATAGTCTGAGCTTTAGTCTAGCGGCTAACAAACAGTTTCGCGAGGAGATGCAGAGTGGCGAACAAGGTTTATGTTTCGAATTTTCTTCAGATTTTACGTTTCTGAAAATTGGCCCGGCAACGGGAAGAGCAGAATTGAAGCGTAGTGCCATTTGGTAGCTTGAATTTGCGATCAGCTGGAACAATTCGTTGGGCGTAGTTACATCCACATTGTGGGCAAGAATTCACAGATACCTCCAGAGTTACAAATATTACGGTTAGTTAGATGGCTATAACTATGAACTGTTGGGCGCATAGGTCATTGGTATAAATATCAAGACTCACGACGAAATCTCACTCTGCTGGACGATAAACAAGAGATAAAGAATTGTCAATGTTTAGAAAAGCGCAACCTGTCTTTACTGCGCCATTGGGGGAACCACCATGTCAAGCTTCAACTACTACAATCCTGAACACGAGGTCAGCCATAGCTGGGGTACTGCGCTAAGATATCTTTCCAACGCGCCTGCACGCTTGGAAGACGGCGGGTTAGTGCAGGATGCATCTGGATGGAAAGTCGCAAGACTCCGTGATCCAATACTTGGTAAGTTCGAAGGATTAGCATTCGGATCATATTTGCTCAATGACTCTGCAAGATGCGCGAAGAACCGGGAACACGAAAGCCCTCATGCTGGGTGTGATTGTGGTTTCTACGCCATGAAGGAACGCCATAGGGCTGTATTCTTGATGGAACGTTGGCGTTCAATGGTTCTACTGAAGGTAGAGCTATATGGTGTGATATACGAACATAGTGATGGGTACCGCTCCCAGGAGCAAGAAGTTGTATCCATGGCGATTCCTGGTCGTTGTGGTCGAGGTTGGTGCAGAGGCACCACTGTTGGCATGTCAAAGTCGCATTCTTTCTGGCGTAGCGCTTGTGAAAAGCATCTAAATGGTATTTATGTGACCCTAGGCCAGATGAGATCAACGATGTCACTAGACATTGTGCTACTCGAAGAAGAAAACTGATACTCACTCAGTGTAAACAAGAAACCCCATCAGAATAAACAGATGGGGTTTCTTGTTTCCTAAGTATGTCAGGCTGGTACTGGTTCTGTAACCGGTTCGGTAATAGGTGTTTCAACTGGTTCGGGTGTAGCTGGCACTGGGGTGCGTTCTCGTCTGATAATACGTTCTGGTTCGCCGATTTCTGCCATGATTTCTCCGTTGTTCTATGACGTGGTTGTTTCTAACGCAGGACTTGGATAATAGTGTTCACCCAGTCACTGATGAAAAATACTGTGCAGAAGAGTTTGAACATCGCAGGTATCTAGATCGAACATCAGGATAATTCGACTAGTTTTTCATTGTTTTCAAACCAAACCAGTGTTACGCTCTCATCGGCTTCTAATGAGGCATTTATTGTGAAAGCTATTCCTGTGTCTACTCTGTTCAATTCGGTAGCTTGGAACTCACTTCCTGTTGAACCAATAAGAACAATGTCAGCGATGGTGACTGTAGACGCTCGAGGTCCAGTTATAATCACTCCGACTTCTAATAGACCTTGATCTGGCGATTCGACGAGTGTGGAGAGAGTTGAACCGTCTTGCAGGATTATAGGTTCTTCTACGCCAAGTAGCCCAGAAATCATAGTAGGAATCTTACCAGCATCAGGTCGATCGGCTATTTCAGATGTGGAGATTATGTTAGTGTCACGCTCAGAAACGAACATGTAGGTAAAGCCTATAGCAGTGAGGACTAGAACTGAAACTACAAAGATAGATGCAGCTTTTCGGATCAACTCATCCCCCTCAGCAAATTTTCCCTCTTTCATGTTAGTTATTGTCGGCAATAACAAGGTTTTTGCATCGATTATAACATTATATATGCGAGGAGATAACAGTAGAACAAAATTGTCATCGCGATAGTAACCAGTGAACAGCAAGTTCTTTACCTAATACCTGTGAACATAGGAGAAGTTTTGAACTGATTGAGGTCGAGAGCAAAAGAAAAACCCCCAACTTTTATGTTGGGGGTTTTTGCGTGGAAACAGTTAGGCGTGCTTGATGATTTTTGTATCTCGAGAAAGAAGCTCTGCTGCTTTGATAAGTTCTTGGTAGTTTCCTTGCCAGTCATTACCAAGTGAAACCGCAGCTTCCCTTACGCGTGAAGTTAGTTCTTTGTCAACTTTTGCCTGCTCAGAGTAGCAGTCTTTGTACATCTGATCAACTGAGTGTTCGCAGTAACAATCTCCGCCTCGTTCAACAATCTCTACGTGAGATATCGGAATATCCCACTCTTTGATCGTTGTCAAGATCCCGCCTTTAGCTTCAATTGAAGCGCCCCAACCTTGTTCCTCTTCGTAAACGAAGCGAAAATCAAGTTCTGGGTTTTTGTTCGAGATTGCTGAGTAAATCGGTCCTGGAGGTGACCAGGCGGTAGAAAATGTGTAATGCAGCGCACCTTCGTCAGATGAGACAGTGATATCACTGGCATCCCATTTGGTTCCCCAGTTTGCGATATTCCAGTGGTACCAGTCTTCTTCCTCTATAGGACGTGGGATGATGCGTTGGAATGTAAGCTCGCTGACCTCACCATCGCCTCGATCGCCTTTCAAAGACTCTGCGATTTTTTCAAGGGCAGAGTCAGATCCACCAGTAATTGTCATTCGGTTATAGACCCAGTTCGGCATGATGCCTCCTGTTCTCTAGATGGGTGTTACTCATACCGTCCACGCGATAGAATAATAGCAAACTTAGGTTAGACATCGAAAGACTAAATAGTAATTTTGATATGAGTATCGAGTTAGGATTTGAAAAAAAGATCTAGCGTGCGGGGAAGCGAATTCTACCGAATGTAGCTAATACCCCGGAGTATGACTATCTCTAGAACATTTACTCGAAATCAGGTTCTTCAGCGAAGAGATCAAGTGATTCTTCTTCTAACAGGTTACCGAGTTCACGTACAGCATAGTAGAGTAAAGCTGCTACTACGGCTGATACTGCTATGACTACTGTAAAGTACTTCCTCATTTTCGACCTTTCTAGTTGTCCTGTCTAGTTGGTTGAACACTGTACGCGAGATGAGACTTGAACTCACAAGACCTTGCGGTCACATGGCCCTCAACCATGCGCGTCTACCAGTTTCGCCACTCGCGTTTGGGCCGGTTGGTTTACCGACATTGGAACCGAGCTCAGAAGCTGGGAGTAGGTCTCCCACCCTTTTTGAGAGCACGGGTATTATCCATCTTGTTAGATTCATTGTGGTCCAGGAGTTGTAATGCGCACATTACCGCTTCTTTTGCACATTGCCTAAAAGGAAAAGAGCCCGTGGATAAACACGGGCTCTTTTATCATTTCTGGCAAGATTTGTGAATATATCACAGAATCTTTGATGCTAATGCAAGTTCACGTGGTGTGCCAACCCATCCGCTTTCTAACTTTAGGTAATTGATCCAGACGTTGACATCATTGCCTAGTATAGAGACGACTTCCTCTAGAGAGGTTATCGCAGAGCTGGTTTGTGCCTTCATTACCATGTTATAGTGAGCAACAAGTGGGTCTGACCAAGAACCTGAGTTGATCCGCGTACCAGAGATAAGCCTTCCTGACGCGCTGTCAGGAATAACCTGGTATCCGAACCTGCGTAATATTCTACCAAGAATATGAGGTTCAGGGTCTTCGCCTTTTCGGCTCAAAATTGCTTGAGCGTGTTTTGGTTCCATTTTTGGGTGCTCAACGAGATAGAGGTCAGCCGCAGGATTCGAGAGCTCAATAAGGGCTTCGAACGTCATTGCAGATGCGCCGTTTTCGTGGTGGTTCAAGGGATGAGAAGCAGAAAATTTTGAACGTCCAGCTTTTCTCAATATTTCATATTGCTCCATTGAGATATCCCACAACCCGAGAGCTGCGCGACGTAACATAGGCGTGAGCGCGTCGAGATCGTCAAGCAAATGACGGTTTTGGATAAGCAGTTCATGTGATCGAACTACTTTTGCTCCTAGGAACGATCCAACATTGGTGAGTTTGTGAGCCTCAGCAGCGTCAAGTCTTTCCTTTGCTTCAACCGGAGTACTCGGGTTTACAAATGCGGCAAGCTTTAGCGGCTGTATTACCGAGTTTGCTGCATGAGTAAGAATATCAAGCGGTGTTCGTTCGTTGCGAGCAACTGCAGCTTTACAACAGTCCGAACCGTTCAGATATCGTTCTTGAAGGATTTCAGGGTTATTATGAAGACGAAGTGCTATGTGTTGAATAGTTCGCGTATCATCGTTGATAAGCGTGTCCAATGCGGAGACGTCTGTCGTGTTCGAGCATGCAAGAACTTCTCGACGTTTTGATTGCTCGCTGTTCGCGAGAATCAGCTGCACGTCCATCGGAAGATGGAGCAGCGGTAAGTAGGTGCTATCCATTATATTCCTTTAGGTTGTGTGGGTGAATATTCTAAACCATTGGTGCAGTTACGTATGAGGAAAAGTGTAGCGTTGATGCAAAAATTGAGAAATGAGAGTTCAAAAAACTAATATATTTCACTGAAGATATCTTCACTGATGAAGCGATCAATAGATTATTGCTCACTCTGTTAGATATCTACGGAGAGCTTTTGTGAAGCATGCATAAGTTGAGAAAGGTTTCCCTGCCATGAGGGGGCAAGAACTGCCGCAGTGTGCCACGCGGAAGACCCTTGACCGAGTTCAGATAAAGCTGCAAGCATAGCTTCCATATATTCACTTCCTTGACGTAGAAGCGTTTCAAGTGGTTGTAGCGTTTCAAGGATTCGTCTTGGATGCAGTTTTGCAACCTCTAGGCCTGCGATACTTTCGAGTTTATCACTAAGCCTGTTGATTGCTGGCCAAGGATCCTCGAGTGCGTCTATATGCCGAATGCCCGCGAGTTGAACGAGAAGAATAATCGCTTCTATATTATCACGTGCTTCTAGATGTAGCATCGCACTGGTGATAACAGGATTGAATATTTTCCGAACATGTCGTGCAGCATTTTGCAACTGCTCCAAATCGGAATTAGATAAAGATACAATTGCATCTGCTAGTAGTGCTGCTAAATATGTGTCGGGGAGGCGTCCTGCAAGATGACTTATATACTCTAAAGCGTTCACAGCTGTAGTACTGTTGGTGACAAATAATGAAATTTCCCCACTTTCATGCGAGTTCATCGCTTCGACTAACACTCGATCTTTCCATGCATGTAGATGGCCAAGAGCCCAGCGTCGCTGATGATTGGAAATAGAGATACTCGATCCGAAATCAACTAGGATAGTTTGAAGTTGAGCGTAGTCACCCCTGACTAGGTCATTGGCATGCTTGTCAACCCAGTCCATAAAAGCTTCTTGAACTTTCGCGTAAGTTCCACATACAGATAAAGCAGCATGAACGAATCCTAATGCGTGTATGGGAGCTGACTTGAGTACCGCTTCATGAACAATCGGGTCGGAGCCGAGCAGACCAGCGAGCTGTCTTGATGCTCGAACTGTGGTGGGGTCGGAAGTCATAGCAAAGCGAGCGCCAGCTTTCGCTTGCAGCGATCTAGAAATACTTCGCCGTTGAAGAGCCAAGATAGCAAGTTCCCAACCCCCCGCACTTATGATGAATTCCACTGTTGAATCTGATGTTTGGGGATTACTTACTAGAGCGCTTACGATGTTCTTATCATTTGGGAAGCTATCAGCAAGGATATCAAGTAAAGCAGGTTCAGCATTAGGATTTGATGCGTAACTCGCGCGAACATCGGAATCCCCATGCGATGCGGCTAAGGGGTGCAGGTGCGCGGGGAGATCAATGCGACATGCAAGTTTCTGGTGTGTTTGCAGGTTTCCTGAATTCCAAGCTAACTCAATTACGTCAGCTCCTAGGGGGTTTGCAACATTTGCTGCAAGATCCGCGAAGTTTGCAAGAGCATTCGTCATGAACTTTATGGTCCGGGATTTACAGAATCTGACCGTTGGCTGATGGGTGCAAAATAATCGGAGCAATATATGTAATTGTGAACCTTGGGCGCTTGAGCGTATTGCTAGAGCGTGTATCTAATTGAGCTTTCAAGATGATGGGATCTGGTAAAATATCTATGTTTCTCACACATGTGTAGCCCAGTACTATGATTTGGATGTGCATGTTTCAAATCAAAATTCGATCTAACAAAAGAACAATGAATGCGAGACAAGGCATTGCTGCACCAGTAGAGCTTGGTCAGGACGATAAAAAATATGTTTCATGTTGACCCGTTTGCGTTCCTTTCTGCAGGACCGATGGCTAGAATAAAAATTTTGCTTTCTGTTCGCCACGGTGAAATCGAGCATGGTCCTGAGTCTTTTGTGTGTAATGTTTGTCGACTTCGCTGGTTAGAAGCACTAGAAGTTATTGATTCAAAGTCGTCCGATCAGGTAAGTGTCAAATCTATTAGTACGTTGTGGCTGGACGGGCATATAATTGCAACTGAATGTGGTTCCTGCGAAGGTTGCAGGGTGGAACTCGATGCAGCTGCCCGTGCAGCGGTATTAGCTGAATCTAAAGTCGATGTGCAGATTGGTCTAGGCCCCGTTCATAACGGGAAAATATGTCGTCGTGGATGCAAGGCCTGTCGTAATTGGGCTGTACTCATGGATTTGGCAGAGATTCAACTTAGCAGGGCGGGTTTCTCTTCTAAGCGGTGGTTGTTCACTCTCATGACTTAGATTCAGTCTTCCTGATAGGGGCTTCATACAGCGAATGTATCGATTGTTTAGAACCTGAAGAACATATCTGTCGTTTACAAGAAGATATATTTTGTGAAATGTGTATAGGCGATGATTGTTGTCAATATGACAACAAATCAGCATTTTAGTAGCTCAACATGTAAGCAACCAGGTTGTTCAACTCATATAACAGTTGGTCTAACAGGACTATGCTCTTATCATGTCGAGATAATCTCAAGTTCGTTGGAGAGAAAGCCCTCCCAGAATGTTGCGGTAACAAACCGCTAATACCCGGAGAGTCAAGCCCTTCCCATATGTGCAGTTTTGCCATGATTTTGCACAGTAGAGCATAACGTCGAATACGTAGTTTTATTTCCGCCTGGTGTAATGGCAGCACGCGAGTCTCTGAAACTCTTGGTCTAGGTTCGACCCCTGGGGCGGAAGCATCTTGAGGTAAAATTTGGATAAGGTATCTTGAATACCGGTCAGTTTTTGAGTAAAACTGGCGTCCCTGGCGAGAGTCGAACTCGCGCCCTATGCTCCGGAGGCATACGCTCTATCCACTGAGCTACAGAGACTAACAATACTTATTGTGGGGGGATAGGAGTGAAGAGCACACCCGTGTTTCCCATGTGATTTGCTAAAACGACTTTCGTGCTACATATTGACACGAATGCATTGCGCGCTCATGGTAATGAAGAAAAGGAGATGGATAATGGCTAAAAATCAAACATGTGGTGTTTGCAAGAAGTCCGGAGCGAAGGACTGCTCGGCATGCAAGGGCTCAGGGTATGCCTTAGCGGCCACCTGCGCGTGGTGTAACGGGTACGGTGCGCTTTGTGATGCTGATGCCTCACCCCACTGATCAGTAACTTTCAGGGACAAGTAGCTCCTGACCACTTATAATTCTATAACGATACAATGATATCAAATCTACCAGCGAGGAATATAAACATATATGACACAATCACATCAAAGTCGGAAAGAACCGCTGCGCCACCCTACACCAGCAGAGATCAGGGCAGCTAGGTATGCAAATCGACCTCCAGCACCTCAGGTCGTTTTTATACAACCTTCTTTACGTCAGGAAGGGGCTGAGTCGCTTCAGTCTATCGAGAACCGTAGGTATCCAAAGATAAAAACTGAAGGTTTACGTATGACTAAACCAGCAACCGAAGCAGCTCGACGTTCAAATCTAACTGAATCACACATCCGAGCAGTGCTAGAGAGCCCCACCGATGTAGAACCTGACCGGGACAACCCAGATCGAACACGCTTTACAAAAGGTTCTCTCATTGTAGTAACAGGCAAAGATGGAGTAATAATTGGAATCTACAAGCGGTGAAGAAGGTTCGCTAATGCTATTTCGGAAGAAATATGAGTAAGTACCAGAAATAAGTGGAATTTTTATTATATAGTAATCTGCTGCGGACTGTATACTTTTCAGAACAGTTCTCAGTACGTCGGAGATATTCGAAGACGCTGATTTCATTATTGATGCCGCCAAAGAGAGCGCTACCGTTGCTATAAATCAAGTTGTGGAGTTTTTGGATACAATGAATCCAGAAGTCAAAGCTTGTATCGTAGCAATGGACTTCTCAGATATAAAAGTCTCATCAGATGTTGGCCATAAAACGAGCTACCGTTATATTTGGGTAGTACTGAGCATACACAGTATCTCAGGTGGCTTAGAGAGGCAATTTTGCTGTAACGTGCTGGTGTAAGACATGCTCCGTCACACGAGGTTGATGGCGACAAGGTAGATACTTCGCCAGTAGTGCATTCATCGGTGTCGAGATACTCACAGATAAAATTCGCAAAGAAAAGACCGTGGGCTATGCTGATAGAACAACTGATTCTAATGGTGAGAGTGCTTTTATGTTCAAAGCGCTGGCTTCAGACCCACTCATGCTTATTGGTTTTGATCTACATGATGACGAATTTATACTGCTTCCAAACCTTCCGGTAGGTTCGTGGTGGGTTGCGGTGTCAGCTCAAAAGGCTGGTATCGAGTGCCACCACAGGCGATTGGTTAGAGTGGTAATAAAGTTGCGTCAAGAAGGTAAGAGTAGGATTAGAGAATTGGCTGGTTTTGTGGTTACGAATTTGCTGGTGGTCTTGACTGCGTAGGAATATGCAGTTTAGGCGAAAAAGAGATTGAGGGCTTAGCTACTTTCTGTCAATAATATTGGATTGAACTCTCTTCTCACATCGTATATTCTGGAAGAAGGGTGCTATCCTTTGGAGACAAATGAAGAAAATTTAGAACGAATAGGTACTCTTGATCATCAGGATTTGTCTATGTTCAAAACCCAACTCGTCGACCTGGCGCTCTCTGGGTCCAACTGGTCGCTGCTCGTCTTTGGTGAAAATGTGAATGACCCGAGAAATGAGTAGGAGTGAGAAGAAAGCAGGCAGCAGGAACGTACTACTGTCGAGTACTGCGAATTTTTAGTACCGTCTCTTCAAAAAGCGGCAATCTACTGTCATCATAGAACGGGTCACTAGCTGTTCCACGGATCATGTTTGCGATTTCTGGGTCTGTTTTATGGAGCTTATTGAATGCTAACTGACCAGGGCGTTGTTGTTCCATGATAGTAACTGTACACTCACTAAGGGCGCATGCAGGTATCTTGCTGTATTGAAACTACTAGCGACAATATAAACGATGCTGGCAACCACACACGTTATTACCGGCGCAGCTATGTCGTTCGCTTTCAGCCCAACCCCTACCGGCGCTATCACTGCTTTTTTGGCCGGAACCGCATCACACATTGTACTAGATTCCGTTCCACACTGGGGAAGAGTAAGCGAGGAAGCATTCATAAAGGTAGCTCGAATTGATGGTATTGTCCTCCTAATATTCTCTTCACTGTTCTTTCTACTCGTAGTTGATAACCTAACGATTGAGAGGGCTTTGACTGCAGCAACTGCTATGTTTGGGGCGGTACTTTTCGATCTAGATAAACCTTTTCGTCATTTCTTCAATGTAGAGATTTGGCCTTCAAGACTTGACTCTTTTCTATCAAAGATCCAAACAGAGCACCCTAGATTATGGCCCGTTGATTTGACAACCGGTCTGATTTCAGCCCTGTTTGCTATATCTTACACTTTTTGATAGGATAAGAATAAACCATGCAGCGTTGTTAGAAACAAACAATACATAATATAGACATTATAATACATGGTTTTACAATATATATATATATTGTAAGTAAGAATACATATTGATATTTGAATATAACTCAGAAAATGAAGGAACGCTATCTAGAGCAAGGGTTACTGTATCAGTTTAGAGTGTTGAAGCGAGCAACCGTTCTGCGAGAACGCGAGTGACTCGTGCGTCGGATGCAACATATTCATCCTGCTGTTCCGGTGTGAGTAGGTGGATCGCGGTACGGTCTACCTCAATGGGTGAAAGACCGTGATGACGCGCAACGGGCTTCAATGACCATTGAAGACCAAGATCTGCTGTATGTTCTCGAAGAGCATATGCTATGTCAAGATGAGAATGCGGTACCGCAGTACGGTTAGACCATGTACCATGATATCCGCCACGGTGACCTGGAAGAGGTTCGTACTTTGGGCGAATGTTTTCTGCAGGGATGATAGTAAGCCCAAGCTCTATATCAAGAGATTGAGCGCGGGAAATTATAAATGGAAGGTCAAAGACGGCGCCGTTCCATGTGGCTAACAAACCTACGGGCAAGTTCCGAACGTACCGGTCGAGAGAAAGTATCAAGGACCTCTCTTCACCCCGAAATACAATTTCACCTTCACGAGTTGAGAGTGCAACATTTACAATTGTTGTCGTGGCTGGGTCAAGCCCTCTAGGCGTGGAGTCATTCATTGGGGTAGTGTCGGTTTCTATGTCAAGACCGTAGACCTCTGTCCACATGGCTTCTCTCCGTTCATATATTTTACTTTAGGTTCCTTGGGTTTCAGTTGTTCCGTGCAATAATGCTGGGCTTGCTTATGTTATGGTCACAAGCGGTCAAGAAGAGGCACGCACCCATTGCTGACATGGAAGAGCTATAATTCTGTAGGTTTGTGAACGGAGCTTTTGCCCTGAAGTTAGGCAAACATTTTAGAACTAGTCAGCAAATCTAGAAAATAGAGAGGGGGTTAGACGCTGATGGTGTGAGACCAGGTGTGTTATAGTATCAGTCATTGATTTATACTGCCGTGTATTATTTTGGAAAATTCAGAGCATTATCCCGTAGATCTCAAAAATACGGTTACGATTCGAAACTTTTAGTTGAGCGTAACTCTATTCAGATGTAAATTGGAACAGGTTGGGGAGCCAGGTTTGATAATGCAAATCGAGCGCACAGCTTCAGAAAGGTTCCGTACACCCTTTAGTTTTAGCCGAGGTAGATTTGCTCGACCGTTCAATGTAGATTCGGCATCGGGATATTGATCCAGAGGCACGAGGAGCAAGTCTACGGATGAAAGTGAACGAGATTGAGTTTTTACTGAAATTGATCCAACTGGCATTATCTCCCCAGTTGGGGTTATCGTTCCCGTTGCTGCCACCTTCAATCCATCTAAGAACTCTGGGTCGTTTTGTGCGAGGGTTGCGAGAGCCCATCCGAGCCCAGATGAGGTTCCAGTGACGCGACCGGCTATGTGAACCACAGGTGGTTCAAGATCCCAGCCTGTCAATGACCTAATTGCTAAAACAGCATTCCAGCGCGCCTCACCCTGCCCGGCCCCTAAACCACTATCTGCAAATGCATCGACCATCGTATATGGTAGCCGCGTATACCACCAATTTTTCACTGTTTCCGCGTTGTTCTTATTCCAACGAACGGTCAAAGCAATGACGTTTAGGGGATGTTGATCAGAGCTACGAAACTCCATCGAATTGCCCGGGACGGCCCTTTTTTCGACAGGAGCTGGAAGCCAGATGGTTACGAACAACATAAACAAGCAGAGATATGCAACTAATCTCGCTTCTCTAGATCTCTTTAGATGGTTTCCTGTTGCAGAGATATATTCCGAGATTTCTTTTCTCATAGTCTATACGGTTCAGGGTAGAGTAGATTCGTCACATCTCGTGATGGGCAAAAATGTTATATACTTCATAATATTTACCTCAATGATTATATTCTGGGTAATGTTAGCAAGAGTCGAAGTGAGATTCTTGTTCGCTGCTCACATTTCAGCACAGTAGTTTAGGTGGATAAGCCTGAAGACCGCTTTTTTTCTGATGAGAATCAGTCAACGAATGCATTACCATCATCCGAGAATCGATCTATAGCGCTTCATTGTCGGTTATGCGGCGGATTGATCGAACAGGACCAGAACTCTTCCATCTTCCGCGATCTGCTTGGGGGTTGGCTCTGCTCTGCAGCCCCTGCTGACGGTGTCGAGCGCCATCATCGTCTATGAATCGTAGGAGTTTACGAATGTAAGTTGCCGAAGTCTCAACTTCTCTTTGCTTTTGGACACAATATTACATGCAGAGCGATAGTTGGGATAAAGTTCTTGCGTAGAATAAATCCAAAATCTTCGCACGACTAGATACTGAAGTTGAAAATATTCTTCGTGATAACTGGTGAGCCGGAATTGGATACGGTCATCACGACACTCAATCCATCCATACGACAACGATCAAGAATTCGACTGGTACATGAACCCCAGTCTGTAGACTCCTCAGAAGGGGCGCCATCATATACCGGTGTGAAAACTGGTGTGCTTAGCGTACCGGTTGTAACTCCAGTAAGAAGAAGAACACCACTCGGGAGGTCTGGTTGTGCGCAATTCAATCCGATAGGTGCTTCTGCACGCGTGAGAAGTCCTGTGGTTGTGTCAACTGACCATCGAACAAGCTTTACCTCCCCGTCGCCGTCGTTATCGGTGAACAAGGTCAAAGATGATGGTGAGATGTCGACGAGGGGGCTGTCAAGGCTCGATGGGTCGCAATGTGTTGCCGCCGTTATGTCGTCGTCTAGGCGGTCCATCGCGATAATGATATTTGATTGCACTCCGGTGCCTACTTGCTGTAACGCTACTTGACCGAGCTGACCCACCCAGCGCGCTGCAACAGCTATCAGGGCTGCCGAAAGAAGAGCGACGATGGTAAGTTCTACTAATGTGTACGCCCTTGAGCGATGGCGATAACCGATAACAGAGACCGCCGTAGGTTTGATAAGATTATCTTTGCGTTGAACTCTACGACGCAACGAGTACAAGTATATCATGATGCCACCACCTGTGTGTAGACAGTGATTGTAGTAGCACCGCTAGAGACTTTGAAACCTGTAGCTCCTGTACGCAATCCACCAAGACTAGAAACTTCGACTTCAACAACCCCTAGATTATTCGATGTTAGTGTTACGGTTGACTGTTGCGGATTACCTACTCCGGCAATCTTCAAAGCATTGTTTGTCGGTGTGATGGTTACGCTACGTCCAGCAACAGCGCTTCCCGTATGATCGAATAGTTTGAACCTGATAGTGGCTATCTGACCTTCGTTCACTCGTCCTTCTACGACAACACTTCCTATGCCGCGAATGACCCGCACAGGAAGAAACTCTACAACTTGTCCCGAGGACGACAAGCTTACCAAATAGCGAGTTGGGGTGACGGAGTATGGCACCCGAACATCAACAACAGATCGCCCGTCACGTCCGGTTGGTGTAGCTCTGACAACAATCCCG
>Ga0209550_10001292_pt1 | contig 24047 bp, 22 predicted proteins | sample LauGreSuBDMM15SN_2_FD_187567 | JGI IMG/M metagenome (GOLD analysis project Ga0209550, IMG submission 187567) | Freshwater lake microbial communities from Lake Michigan, USA - Su13.BD.MM15.SN (SPAdes) (version 5) | ecosystem: Environmental > Aquatic > Freshwater > Lake | place: Lake Michigan... | reverse complement strand
AGTGATTCAGTAAATGCAACTGGGTGCAAAGGCTTATCTTCAAGTTACGGTATAACCATTAATGCTAATCCTACTCCTGTAATTTCTGGTTCAAAAGATGTGTGTGCAGGTACTTCAAAAATCTATACAACCCCAAGTATAGTTGGGCATACATACCGTTGGACAGTTGTTGGGGGATCAATAGTTACGGGTCAAGGAACAGCAACCTTAACAGTTGCGTGGCCAACTGTTGGTGCTGGAAGTATCACCGTAATGGATTCTGTTAATGCCGCAGGTTGTAAAACTACCACGGGTGCTTATAACATAAATATTTATGCCAATCCAACACCTATTGTAAGCGGTGCTTCAGTGGTTTGTGCCCTTTCAACTTCCGCTTATTCAACGCCATTTAACGCTAGCAGAGTTTACGTTTGGTCAGTAACAGGTGGAATCATTGCAGCTGGTCAGGGATCACCTAACGTTTTGGTTACTTGGGGGTCTTCTGGCACTGGCACTTTAGTTGTGAGCGATTCTGCAACAATTGGTGGATGTAAAACCATTTCTAGTGCGCTTAATGTAACTATTAATGCAAATCCTACCCCAACTATTTCTGGTTCAAATGTAGTATGCTCTGGCTCTAGTGCAACATACGCAACTCCTGCTTTCACCGGGCATGCTTATTATTGGGTAATTACCGGAGGAGTAATTACTTCTGGACAAGGAAGTGCGAGTATCAATGTTATTTGGGCAGGATCTGGGTTAGGAACACTTGCTGTTACCGACACTCTTATTTCGGGAAATTGTTTTGCCACAACACCTAATTATTTGGTCAATAAAATTTCTGGTTCAAACCCAATTATTACAGGTAGTAAAAGTGTTTGTACCAATTCAAATAATAGTTACTCAACCCCATTTAATACCGGAAGAAGTTATTTTTGGAACGTGGTAGGTGGAACTGTCACTTCAGGACAAGGCACAGCAGTGGTTGATGTTCTTTGGGGTTCTGTTGGTACAGGTTCAATAACTGTAACAGATAGCATTGATGGACTTGGATGCAAATCAACCACAGCGCCATATAATGTGGCCATTATCGCTAAACCATCTGGTATTGTCTCAGGGTCAAATGAACTTTGTGCAAATTCGAATGCCATGTATGGTACGGTTAATAATACAAATTTAACTTTTGCATGGACTGTAACTGGAGGTATTATTACAAGTGGGCAAGGAACATCAAGTATTATGGTAACTTGGGGTAGCGGACCATCCGGATTGGTCAGCTTAACTGGATCTTTGGTTGGTTCAAGTTGTACTTTTGAGGCTTCTAGAGTTGTTAAAATCAACCTAATTCCGAGCGCAGACTTTACGGTGATTCAATCGGCAGGTAAGTTAACTTTAGTACCTAAACAAGCCGGGTTAAGCTGCAAATGGCTGTTTGGTGATGGTGATTCTAGCAATTCAAATTTCCCAACTCATACTTATGCCGTTAATGGGTTTTATACAATCAAATTAAAAGCAATTAGTCCACAAGGTTGTTTGAATGAAAGTACGCAAACTGTAAATGTAACATCGGTGGGTATGCAAGAGCTCTTTGCCAGTATGTATCAAATGAAAGCATATCCAAATCCATTCCAAGGTAAAACCACCATTTCCTTTAATCTGTTTGAACCTAGTGATGTTGAAATAGAGGTATTTGATTTAACAGGAAGATTGGTTCAAACCATGCTACCTCTGCAAGAATTGAAACAAGGTAAGTTTGAATTTGAATTTAATTCGGAAGTTACACCAAGTGCTTCATCAGTATATTTGGTGAAAGTTAAAATTGCAAATCAAACTCAATATTTGAGGATAGTTCATGCTAATTAATTTGTCTTCAATCCAATAAAAAAAACCGGCACCAACAGGTGTCGGTTTTTTTATGTAATTTTTTTAATGTTTTTTCGCAGCATGCAAGGAACGCTAATTGTAATAAACGGACCAACTGCAGTTGGTAAAACACAGCTAGCAATAGCACTGGCTCAGGCCCTGCAAACCGAAATTATTTCTACTGATTCTAGGCAATTTTATCGTGAGATGAGCATTGGCACTGCTAAGCCAAGTGAGGCAGAAATGGCTCAAGTGAAACACCATTTTATAGGTAATTGCTCCATTAAAGATTATTATTCGGCGGGTGATTTTGAAAGAGAATCGCTCCTAAAAGTAGAAGAACTATTTGGTTCAGGAAAAAACTTTGTAATAGCTATTGGTGGCTCTGGTTTATATATAAAGGCACTTTGTGAAGGCTTAGATGAAATGCCTGCTGCAAATTTAGGCTTAAGAAATCAATTGATTCATCGGTTTGAAATGGAAGGAATTGTATCCTTGCAAGATGAATTAAAGAAATTGAATCCCGAAAAATTTGAAACCATAGATCAAAAAAATCCCCAACGTTTGATGCGCGCAATTGAGTTGAGTCATCAAGGGGGAATAAAAAGCAAACCTAAAAACCGCCCTTTTAAAATTTTAAAAATTGGATTGGAATTACCGCGAGAATTGCTGTATCAAAGAATAAATAGCAGGGTAGACGCTATGATGTGTGAGGGTTTGCTAGAGGAAGTAAAATTATTGGTTCAATACGAACAATTAAATGCATTAAAAACAGTAGGTTATAAAGAGCTTTTCTCTTACCTTAACGGTGAAATTGATTTAAACAAATCAGTTGAGTTAATTAAGCAACATACCAGAAATTATGCCAAGCGACAAATCACTTGGTTTAAAACTGATACGGAAATAAATTGGTTTAATCCTGAAAATCAATTTGATATATTGGAATTTATCCGTAAATTCTAATGTACACAAAGCATGCAAAAAATATTTAACTTTGCGGCTGCATAAATATATGGAACTGCTTCAACTTTTCTTTAAAGCCTCTACTTGGTTATCATTAATTACTTTAACATTAATGGAAATAGTATTGGGTATTGACAATGTTATTTTCATTTCATTGGTTACATCTAGGTTACCACAAAGAGAGCAAAATAAAGCCAGAAAATTGGGTTTGTTTTTTGCTTTATTTATAAGAATTATACTGCTGGCATTTATTAGTTACATGGTAAACTCATTTAAGTATCCTGTATTTTATTTGCTAGATCATGGCATTAGTTGGAGAGATATTATTTTGCTTTCGGGTGGTCTTTTCTTATTATACAAAAGTACGCTTGAAATATTTGAGTTATTGGAGGATGGCGGAAATGGGGCATCTAAAAATGGCACCCAAAGTTTTTGGAACGTTGTACTAATGGTTATTTTAATAGATATTGTTTTTTCATTTGATTCTATTATTACTGCAGTTGGCTTGGCTCAAGAATTACCGGTAATGATACTTGCGGTAATTTTTTCCATGATTATCATGTTGTTTTTCTCTGGCGCAATTGCCAAATTTATCAATCAGCACCCAAGTATAAAATTATTGGCTTTGGCTTTTTTATTGGTTATTGGAGTAATGCTTCTTATTGAAGGATGGAGTCATGAAGTGGCCGAACAATACAACCTTAAAGGGTTTGTTTATTTTGGTATGGCCTTTTCTGTAATGGTAGAGTTGCTAAACATGAAAATGAGAACTAAAAAATCTTCTCCTGTTTCGCTTCATGATATCTACAAGGAAGACAATGACCAAGGTTAATTTTGAAGATTGGGGTTTAATAGATTACCAATTAGCTTGGCATCAGCAAGAGGCCATTTTTAAAGGAATGGTTGATCACAAATTAAATCAAAGAGATGTTCCTCAAATCGATCAAACATTGGTAAACAATTCCCTTATTTTTTGCCAGCATCCTCATGTTTATACACTTGGGAAAAGTGGCAAAAAGGAAAATTTATTGTTAGATGAGGAAGGATTAAATTTACACGATGCAAAGTTTTATCCAATAAACAGAGGAGGAGATATAACCTATCATGGTCCGGGCCAATTAGTAGGATACCCCATATTTGATTTGGAGCAGTTTTTTACAGATATACATAAGTACTTGCGTTTTTTGGAAGAAGCTATTATTTTAACCTTAGCCGAATATGGTGTTGTAGGTGGCAGGTATGAAGGTTATACTGGCGTTTGGATCGACCCAGATAAGCCCAGTGCCAGAAAAATTTGCGCAATGGGAGTAAGGTGTAGCAGGTGGGTAACCATGCATGGATTTGCATTCAATATAATTACTGATTTAAGTTACTTTCAACACATCATCCCTTGCGGTATTGATGACAAAGATGTTACAAGTTTGGAGCACGAATTAGGATACAAACCAGATTTTGATGAGGTTTCTTTTAAATTAAAAGAAAATATTGCCAAGCAATTTATGTTTAGCTTTTCTTGATTACCTTTTAATCATCAATTTATTACTAAATGTTCTTTGGCCACTTACCATTGAATAATAATACAAGCCTGAAGGCAAGAAGGAGGTGTCAATTTTTACTTCATGTGCTCCTTTTGAATAGGTTTCATTTACTAAAACCATTAGCTCTTTGCCACTTGCTTCAAACAATTTTATTTGCACCATCTCGCCAAAACCATTGAACCTAATATTGGTGTAACTATCTGCAGGATTAGGATAATTAGTAAAATTATTTGCATAATCACCTGCTAAATCATTTATTCCTGTGGGAGTAGTTGTATTAACAATTGGTAGTATTGGAAACGATTTAAACATCACAGATGTTAAATCTTTGTCGCTTACCCCAAACCAATCTTTTAAAAGCGAGGCATACACAGATCTAAAATCTGTTTGCATGGTAATATTATCGCCGCCACTAGGGTTATTTGGAATAACAGGATTAGTTCCATAAATACCTCCATTAACTTTGGTGCCAAAAATAAACATAGGTGCAGCAGCTCCATGGTCTGTTCCCAAACTATCATTGCTTTTTATACGCCTACCAAACTCCGAAAAGGTCATGCCTAACACACGATCTTGAATAGCTAACAATTTTAGATCATCTTGAAAAGCATTTACCGCAACTGAGATTTTGCTCAATAAATTGGCATGTGTACCAGTTTCGGTTCCTCCTGTTGTGGCAACTTGTCCGGCATGTGTATCAAACCCTCCCAAGCTTACCATGTATACTTTTGTTTTTAACCCACCAGCAATTAACCTAGCAACAATTTTTAGTTGATCAGCTAAAGTATTTGTTCCTTGTGTTGGGTATAAAGTAGATTTATTTTTGGCCTTATCTGCTGCCCCTTTAATACTTCCTGAATATTGTTGGGTTTGTTGAGCAACTAACCTCACAAAAGAAAGTTCATGGCCCATTGGTGTATTAGGCGCAGGGTCAACGGTTCCACTAACAAATTGATAAAAATTAGTTGGATCGGTTATACTCATTCCCATGCTCATATTAATACCCTGGTAGGCGGGCGATACCAACGCACCTATTTGAATCGCTGGTGGATCAGGTTGAGTGGCACTTGGATATCCTGTAGGAAAATTTGGAAATTGGGTATCCATATATCTTCCCATCCAACCTGTTTCTTCATAAACACTGCTTTCGCTGGCTGTTAGCCAAATATCAGTTGACCTAAAATGAGAATAATCTTGATTTGGATAACCCACACTTTGTAAAATGCTAACATTTCCTTTGTCGTACAAACCCCTTAATTCGCCGAGTGCGGGGTGGAGTCCGGTTAACAAAGTTCCGTTTAACGAAAGCACCTTGGATTCTTGAATTGCAATGTTTCCTCGCGCCGACATTAGCTTGCTGTATTGGTCTAACGGGATAACCGTGTTTAATCCGTCATTACCTCCATTTAATTGGATCAAAACTAAAACACGGTCTTCATTTCCTGCTTTATTTAAGAATTCAATAAGTGGAGAATCTGCATAGGCTTGCAGCGAGAAACCATTCAATACCAGCGGAAGTATCCCTGCGCTAATACTTTTTCCAATGAAATCTTTTCTGTTCATGATTTGATTTTTAAGATTAACACAATTGATATTCTGCTTGCCCCATTAAATATTTTAACAAGGCTTGCAGCCTTGTATTTACTGTTGCAATAGCCATAGTATTTGTTGGATTTGCGATATAGAGACTCCAAGCATCTGTCCAGTATGCATCCGAACTTTGACCCGAGAGCAAAAACGACGTTTTTATAAAAGCTTTAGTAGTTGCACTTAAATCATCGGGATAAATTAATTGAACAATTTGATCAATCAATGTATTTGGGTTGCCCGGATTATCAAAGAGTTTGGCAAAGGCAATACAATCAATTATTGATTTATAACTAAAGCGAGTGTAGCCTACATAGATAAAGTAATCGCAAAATGAATTTCTTTTTGGTAATGAATCTGAATTAATCCAAATTTCATAATACTGCGGGTTTTCATAATAAGCGGGCCATCCCGCCACATTTGGTGGGTCTCCTAGGTCTTGACTTAAAATTATACCATACTGCTGAATAAATTGCCAGTGGCCATATTGCTGTTGAATATTGCTTGCCGTTGGGAATTGTAATTTTGTTTGTTTGGCAAATCCAATTAAATGATCCATCGGATTTTTTATCATGCAACCTCGGTTCAGAGTATCAAAAAAATGTTCACTTTTTAACAAGGTTTCAATAACAATTTTTACCTCATAATTATTGGACCTAAAAATATTGGCTAGGGGCACAATTACATTGGTTTCAACTGATTCATCAATTACATAATAAACAAAAAAGCGATAAATTTTCCTAACAATGTATTTGGCAACTTCTTGTTGAGCAAAAAGCATGGTTAATAAATCATTTAATTCATCGGTTCCTGCATTAGCGTTTGTTCTGCCTGTTATGCTTGTATTGCCATAAAAAGATGAAAATACTTTATTGCTTGTATCGTGTTTGGAAACATCAAAAAACGAAGATTGTGTAGTCCTGTTCACTCTCCAGCCAGTTAATACTTTAGCTGCCTGCTTTACGTCTTCTTCAGTATAATGATTGGGCAAGTCTTTTCCAATAGTAAAGAGTTCTTGCAGCTCTCTTCCGTAGTTTTCGTCAGGAGCAGTTTTTGTATTTTTATCGCCATTCAAATAAATGAGCATGGCTGGGTCAATGGTAATTTGTTTTACCATTTCTTTAAAGTTTCCTAAACACATACTTCTTATTAAAGCATGGTGTTTATATGATAACCGGGCTTCTTGAACTGTAATACATTCAGTTGAAAAATGATTGTGCCAAAATAAGGTCATTTTTTCTCTGATATTTCTTTCTTGGTTCAGCAAGAGCCCCGCCCACCAGTATTTTAAAGATTGTATTCTTGCTCCATTTAAAAGTGGATTTTGTGGTGCATTTATCCAAGTTGTACCATTGGGAACATCTGGATCGGCTTGACTAGTATTGTAGCCATAATTGTTTAAAGGCGGCTCTGGCGCAGAGGCTGGCAGCGTTAATAAATAATCAACGGTTTGAACCAAATTCTTTGATTTAAAAAAATCTAAATCACTCTTACTAACTCCAAATAAGGTTCGCCTAAGTAGGTGCATAATTTGCACATCACCCCAAACGCCTTGGTAGGCATTGATGCCAGTTGATGTTTTTTGCAAATGCCTTGGCAAGCTTTTATTAGATGGGTCAATATAAGGTGTATCAGGAATACCTGAATCCTTTTTGGTGATATCTAAAAACTCTTTTCTAGTAATTTTAGCCATAACCTTGGTTTTAATTATTGGATAAAAATAAGTAAAAAAGGTTTAAACAACAACAAAAAAATAAATACCACAATTTTGTGATTACGTAATGAAATCTTAGGTTTGAACTATGGAAAAGATTCTGAATTATATCAATGGTGAACTTATTGAACCAATATCCAAACAATATTTAGAAAATGTAGATCCTTCAACAGGTTTGGCCTATAACCTTTGTCCAGATAGTGATTCTAGCGATGTGGAACTGGCATATGATTCGGCTGAGGCGGCTTTTCAGGTATGGAGTGAAATGTCCACAGGAGAAAGAAGTAAGATAATGTTGAGGCTTGCAGCCTTAATAGAAATTAACAATGATGCCTTGGCTTTGGCAGAGTCTGTAGACCAGGGAAAGCCTTTGTGGTTAGCTAAAAATGGTGAAATACCCAGAGCGCAATCTAATATTCATTTTTTTGCTACTGCCATTGAACATTACGCTTCAGAGGCTCACCCAATGGGCAATCATGCTTTAAATTATACCTTAAGAACACCCATTGGTGTAGTTGGATGTATTAGCCCTTGGAATTTACCTTTGTATTTGTTTACCTGGAAAATTGCACCAGCATTGGCGGCTGGAAATTGTGTGGTAGCAAAACCATCAGAAATAACACCTATGACGGCCTATCTTTTTAGTAAATTATGTATAGAAGCTGGTTTACCAAAAGGAGTGTTAAACATTGTGCATGGCTCAGGTCCAAAGGTTGGTTCAGCCATAGTTGCCCACGAAAAAATTACAGCCATTTCATTCACAGGTGGTACAAAAACTGGTGCAGATATTGCTAGGATTGCTGCACCAATGTTTAAGAAACTTTCATTAGAACTTGGTGGTAAAAATCCAAACATCATATTTGCCGATTGTGATTTTGAAAAAACAGTTAAGGAAAGTGTGAGGGCAAGTTTTACCAACCAAGGCGAAATATGTTTATGTGGATCTCGCTTGTATGTTGAAAGGCCTATTTATGCTAAGTTTATAGAAGCCTACATCGCTCAAGTTAAGCGTTTAAAAGTGGGTGATCCATTATTGGATGATACAAAAGTTGGAGCCATTGCTAGTAAAATACATTTCGAAAAAATATTGGGTTATATTGAATTGGCAAAAGAAGAGGGCGGTACCATTTTAACTGGTGGTGTTGCTGTTAATCCTGCCGGTAGGTGCCACAATGGTTATTTTATTGAACCAACAGTTATTGAAGGTTTGGGTCATTTGTGCCGAACCAACCAAGAAGAAATATTTGGACCTGTAGTTACCATTCAGCCTTTTGATACCGAAGAAGAGGTTTTGGAAATGGCCAATAGCACGGCTTATGGTTTAGCATGCACGGTATGGACAGAAAATTTAACAAAAGCTCACAGGGTTGCAGCCAAAATGAAGAGCGGAATTGTTTGGATCAATTGTTGGTTATTGCGTGATTTACGCACCCCATTTGGTGGGATGAAACAAAGTGGAGTAGGAAGAGAAGGTGGTTGGGAGGCTTTGCGATTTTTTACCGAGGCTAAAAATGTGTGCGTAAAACTGTAAGGCCTTGAAGCAAAATACCTATTTATTCTTATTCATTCTTTTGGTGTTTGTATTAAATCTACGTTTAGATATAATGTTGGTTGATGCAGCACAGTATGCAAATATTTCTCTGGAAATGCTTCGCACAAATAGCTATTTAGAGGTTTACGATCAAGGTAATGATTACCTTGATAAGCCTCCTATGTTGTTTTGGTTGAGTGCGTTTTCAATGAAAATTTTTGGTGTTTCTAGTTGGGCATACAAACTGCCATCACTATTAATTTTAATTCTTGGGATATATTCACTTTACAAACTGGCTAAAAATTGGTACAATGAAGAAACCTCTCAATTAGCAGCTTTACTTTTGTGCTTCAATAATGCTTGGTTGCTTATGACAAATGACGTGAGAACCGACGGAATATTGAGTGGATTTATACTATTTTCGATTTGGCAATTAATCGAATTTTCTAAAACTAAAAAATGGTTTTATTTCATGGGTGCTACAATAGGAATTGCAGCTGCTATGATGTCTAAAGGTCCAATTGGACTCGTGATTGTTGGCATGGCGGTTGGTTTCCATTGGATTGTAATGAAAGACTGGAAAGCAATTTTTAACTGGAAATGGATTTTGATGCTTGTAATTGTGGGTATTTTATTAGCTCCAATGCTCTATGGCTTGTACCTTCAATTTGATTTACACCCAGAAAAAGAAGTATACAATTTAAATGGACCTTCTGGTATTTTATTTTTCTTTTATACCCAAAGTTTTGGTAGAATTACAGGAGACATCTATTGGAACAATCACACAACTTGGCATTTCTTTTTTGATACCATGGCATGGGATATGCAACCTTGGTTTCATTTATTTCTTATTGCTTTTATTTTCCGTATTGCTTCAATCGTAAAAAGTAGGTTTCGGTTTGAACCAAATACAGAATACGTATCCCTTTTTGGTTTTATACTTCCACTTCTCGCCCTGTCGGCATCTCGGTTTAAACTACCGCATTATATTTATCCAATTTTTCCTTTTGCTGCGCTCATTACTGCCGACTTTTTATGCAATAAACTACCTTCTTATCATACCCTTTTTAAGGGTATTAAAGTATTTCAGTTTGTCTTAAATATGATTTTACTTACAATAATGGGTGTTGGTTTTTTTATCATTTTTACGCCAAGTATCATTTCGGTTTTCGTTTTTGTTTTGGGATTGTTTGGGTATATTTTTCTGTACCTTCAATCAAATTTATTGAACCTAAAATGGTATCATTCTCACTTTTTTGCCTTTGGCATTTTTGGCTTGTTAATGTCAATATATTTTTACCCTAACTTATTGAGCTATCAATTTAGCTCACAAATGGGAAAAGACCTTGCATCAAAACAATATGAAGGAAAATCTATTTACAGATATGGTATCAATGATAGAAGTTTTAGTTTTTATACTCAAAACAGAATACCTGAAATTATGCCAACCGAAATTAAAAATTTACCCTCTGGTGCAATATTGGCTGCCACTGCCGAATCATTGCAGGGGATGGATACTTTGATTCAGGCAGAATTTGATACTTTGGTTACCTATAATAATTTCCCAGTTACCCAATTAACTACTTCGTTTATATTTAAAAAATCAAGAGAAGAAATATTAAAAAAAGCATATTTACTAATAAAAAAATAACAACAACCATGCAAGAAGAAAACAACCAAAATCAATTACAAATTGAACTCAGCGAGGAAATGGCTGAAGGTATATATTCAAATTTAGCAATCATTACACATAGCAACAGTGAGTTTGTTATTGATTTTGTGCGTGTAATGCCAGGTGTACCTAAAGCTAAGGTAAAATCTAGGATTGTTCTAACACCTGATCATGCCAAAAGATTGTTGATGGCTTTAAGCGATAACATCAATAAATTTGAAGATATGAACGGGAATATTGCCATGAACAATGATTCTGGTACTCCTTTTCCCATGAATTTTGGCGGCCCAACAGGCCAAGCATAATCAATCGGTTTGAACCAATTAATTTTTAGAATAGTTTAAGGGTAACTATTTCTAAAAATTTGTTTTGAATATCCTCACTGCGATACTTAGCAGAACTATGCCAAAAAATTTGCGCACCAGCGCTAAACCATTATCACCAAGCAGCTTTTCAATTTTACTAGACGACCTTAACACCACGTAAACAACAATTAGGTTCAATAAAATACCTAAAGTAATATTTGGTAGGCTATATACCGCCCTCATACTAATTATAGTGGTTAGGGTTCCAGATCCGGCAATGATTGGAAAGGCAATAGGTATGATACTCCCTGTTTTTGCTGCTGGGTCGTTCTTTAAAATTTCTATTCCAAGAATCATTTCCATGCCAATAATGAAAATGACAATGGAACCTGCAATTGCAAAAGATTGAATATCCACGCCAAATAAACCCAGAAATTTTTCACCTACCAACAAAAAAACCAGCATTAATGCGCCGGCGTACAAGGTTGCTTTTTCGCTATCTAGGTGGTTCTGACGATTTTTGATACTAATAATAATGGGCAAAGCGCCAATTATATCTATTATGGCAAAAAGTGTGAGGGTAATTGTTATTATATCTTGTATTGAAAACATGGTGACAAAGATAGCTTTGAACTCTGTTAAAATAGTAATATTTTGCAACCGTGAGATTTTTAAAGTCAATTTTTGTAAATATCCTACTCATCGCAATTATAGTGTATTTGCTGGTATGGGTAGCCGCTCAGTCGTTAAGTGTTTATACACGCCACGACCAATCTCTTACGCTTCCTAACTTAAAAGGGCTAAAAATGGAGGACGCGGAAGCTTTGTTGCGGCAGAAAAAATTGAGGTATATCATCACAGATACTGTTTTTGTAGACAAATTGCCTAAATCTTCGGTAGCCGAACAAAATCCACCACCAAATTCTAAAGTTAAAGAGGGAAGGATTATTTATTTAAGCATCAACTCGGATGCTTCGGCAACGGTTTTAATGCCTAATTTAATCAATAGTTCTATGCGTTATGCCGAAACAGTTTTATCTGGAATGGGATTGTTGGTTGGGAATGTTACTTATAAGCCAGACATCGCACAAAACGCGGTTTTAGACCAAGTTTGGAAGGGAATGAGTATTCAACCAGGTTCAAAATTACCCAAAGGATCTGCTATAGATTTAATTATTGGAGATGGCAGTGGTGGCGCTTTAGTTTCAATGCCTAATTTAAATGGCTTGACCCTAATAGATGCAACAAATGTTCTTCAAACTTCGTTATTGCAATTGGGCACCATAGTTTATGAAGGAAACCCCAAAGACAGCAGCAAGGCTATAGTAAAAAGACAAAATCCACCATACTCTGAGGGTGCTACCATAAAGGGAGGAGAGTTTGTTGATTTATTTCTATCTTCAAAATAATAGATGAGTTTTAAAAAAGTAGTTTTAGTTATAGGTTTCATACCACTTTATTTTTTGAGTTTTGCTCAGGAAGTTCGTGTGCCTTTAATGAATAATCCAATTTTACAAAAGGAAAATCCTGCAGTGGTATTGCCTGTCTTACATAAAAATACAGGTATTTTTCCTCTAATAGATTTCTTTGATACGGATGGTAAAACCAATTTAAATTATTGGTTAATGAACTCTTGTCAGGTTCAAAAAAATAAATTGGTTTTTAATGCAATTGATAGTACAGGTAATTTATATCCTTCAGCTGGAGCCATGGATCAATTGGTTTCAAACAATATAAATACCAGTGATGCAGTTAACCCAGTATTTTTGAGTTTCACGTTTTCAACGGGTGAAACATTTGATGCAAAAGACTCATTAATCGTTAATGCTAAAAATAATTTTGGCGAATGGGAAAAGATATGGGAAAGTCAAGGTTCAGGCTCAAAAGAGAGAGAGGTGCTCATTGATTTACCTAAAAATAAATTTGGTTCGAACCAATTTGCACTAAAATTTATTGCCTATTCAACTAATTTATCTTTGAGCAATACTGCTATCTTTACCATTTCTAAATTAGTTGTTTCAACCAAATTGCCATTGGGATTGTATGAGCATTTAAGATTACCCCACATGCCAGATTCTTTTGCTAACTGGAATTATTTTTCAGGTTCGGATGTGAAAGTGCTCAATGGATTGGATATTAATTATCCTTGGGGAAATGTTGCCAAGTTGGATGTAAAAAAAGCAAATGGTTTGGTTTACGACAATGCAAGTAACTTATATGGAGGAGCCGATACTTTTTATACGCATCCCTTTGATGTTCTGAGCAACCAAATTAGTGATACCATCATTTTTTCATTTGCCACAAAAGCAGCCCCCGTTAATTTAAATGGCGATTCTTTAATTGTTGAATTTAAAAATAACTTAGGACAATGGGTTCGGGCCATTTCATTGGGTGGTGTAGCTGTTAGTTATTTTAAATCGCACGAATTCAATATAAACATAGGTAGAAACAGACATGCTAATTTTCAGGCAAGGTTTATTTTAAAATCTACCTATTCTAACTCAAATTATGCCTATTGGATGATTAGCGGATTTAAATTGGTTAGGAAGATTCAATTGCCTTTTTTTGATGATTTTTCAAACTCAAGAATTACCGTAAATAATGATAGGTGGGTTGATAATTTTGTTTATTTGAACAATGATTTTCCTGTTAATGCACCAAGTGTAAATGTGGCTACCTTCGACGGTTTAGATGCATTTGGAAATGCTTATTCTAAATTTAATACAAAAGGGATTTGTGATATGTTAACCTCCAGGTCTATCAACCTGAAGGGATTAACTGCATCAGATTCGGTCATACTTAGTTTTTATTATCAATATGAACCACAAGGAACAACCAATCAAATTTATGAAGATGATTCTCTAATTATTGAGCTACGTAATTCGCCAATGGAAAAGGATTCTTTTGCCATAGTTAAAATGATTGCAGCAAAAGATACCTTACTCAATACCTTTACCTTTTACCAATATATAATTACCGATCCTAAATTTTTTCATGAAGATTTTCAAATAAGGATTAAAAATAGAGGCAGCCAAACTGGTAATTTGAGTCAGTGGCATATTGATTACTTGAGGTTTAATAAAGGTAGAAAATTAAATGATGCCATCAAGGATCTGTCTTTAACCAATACTCCACCAATTATTTTGGGACCATATACCAGCATGCCATGGTATCAATACCAAGCAAATAAAGCATCCTACAAAAACATTCCAGCTAGTTTGCGATTGGTAAACCATGATAACCAACCTTATGCTGTAGATTATTTTAGGTCTGTTATAAAGCCTGAAGGAGATACTTTGGATAAGTTTAATAATATTTTACCTACCATAAAATCTAAAAGCGATTCTACTATTTTAATTGATAAACCATTTGATTTTGCCAGCACAGCCAGTGGCGATAGTCTTGTATTTAACACCCGGTATAGAATTAAAATTAGTGGTAACCAAAACGACAATGTTACCGGAAATGATACATTTTCTGTGCCAACTATTTTTAGTAATTACTATGCTTATGATGATGGAACTGCGGAAGGTGGTTATGGTGTAAGGAATAAAATAAATGTAGGAGCAAATTTGAAATTCAAACTTGAAATTCCAGACTCTGTTGTAGGAGTTTATATTTTTCTGAACCAATCAGAAAAGGATGTAAGTACACAAAGGTTTAATATTAAAGTTTGGAAAAGTATTTCACCTTTGTTTGAGCCAGCTACCTCAGATGTAGTATTTTACAGTGAGGAGATTAAAAAGCCGCTATATACCAATCAAATCAATGGTTTTACGGCTTTCCGATTTACCAATTCTATTGCTGTTAGCGACTCTTTTTATATAGGTTGGGAGCAAACCAACGCCTATGTATTAAATGTTGGTTTAGATAAGAATTACCCTTTTGTTTTGAACCCAAATATGGCTTATAAAATGGACGGTAGGTGGTATCCTGCAGCAATTCCTGGTGCTTTGATGATTAGGCCAATTATGAAGAAATTTCTTGGAATTGCAACAGGAGTGATTGAGCAAAAATTAGGGAAGTCTGATGATTTTAAGTTGTATCCAAATCCAGCAAGTAATCAAATAACGGTTGATTTAAAAGATGTTGATTCCTATACCATTAAATTAATTGATTTAACGGGCAAAGAGGTTGCAAATTTGATTTCCACAAATGGAGTTATCCAATTACCCCAAGTTAGTTTTGGTGTTTATTTGATCCAAATTCAAAATACAGAATCAGGTCAAACCCATATAAAGAAAATTATTATTCAGAATTAAATTTAAAATAAGATGGCAGATATAACTGTACAAGAATTGCACGAACGCATACAAAAGGGTGAAAAGTTAAATGTGATTGATGTGCGTGAGGAATACGAATACGAAGAGTTTAACATTGGAGCAAGATTAATTCCTTTGGGCACACTACCTGGTTTGCTTTCCGAATTAGACAAGCTTAAAAATGAAGAGGTAATTGTTCATTGTAGGAGCGGGGCTCGCAGTAACAACGCCAAAATGTATATGATGAGTGAAGGCTTTACCAATGTTCGCAATTTGCTTGGCGGCATAATGGCTTGGCAAGCTGAAATAAACGATTAGTATTTTCTCTTGAAAACGAGGGTTTCAATTTGCCTTTTCATAGGATTAATAGGGATAACTTTTTTTAATCTTTTTTGCCATTCTGCAAATGGTGAAAAGGAGGTTTCGCCCTATTTAAATCACTCCGATACTGTGAGCTATGTGGGCAAAGAGGCTTGCAAAAATTGTCACCCAGCTATTTATAATAGTTTTATTGAAACAGGAATGGGGCAATCATTTGGTGCGGCCACCAAAGAAAAATCGGTAGCCCAATTCAAAGGCCATAAGCCCGTTTTTGATTCCATAAAAAATCTATACTATTATCCACATTGGATAAAAGATAGCATGTACATTACTGAGTTTCGCTTAAAGGGGAAGGATACCATTTACCAGCGAACTGAGCGCGTTGATTATATTATTGGTTCAGGCCAACATACCAACTCTCATTTGAGTGTTATGAATGGATTTGTTTACCAATTGCCCTTGACTTGGTATGCTCAAAAACAAAAATGGGATTTGCCTCCAGGTTTTGAAAAAGGTAGAAATGTTAGGTTTTCAAGAGCCATAGAAATGGAGTGTATGAGTTGCCACAATGCCATGCCAACTATTGAAAAAGGTTCCATTAACAAGTTTGTTAAAATACCTGATGGCATTGATTGCGAGCGCTGCCATGGGCCAGGCGGATTGCATGTTTGGGATAAACTTCAAGGTAATTTTGTAGATACTGCCCATCAAATAGATTATACCATCGTAAATCCACGGAAGTTAAGTTGGGAACTGCAAATAGATGTTTGTCAAAGATGTCATTTGCAAGGAAATGCTATTTTAAAACCAGGTAAGCAATTTTCTGATTTTAAACCAGGGATGAAGTTGAGCAGCATGGTAGATGTGTTTCTACCAAAATACGAAGGCAGAGAAGATGAATTTATTATGGCATCTCACGCCCAAAGGTTGCAACAAAGTAAATGCTTTATTGAGTCGAATAAGCTTGTTAAAAAGGATGCAAGCAAAAGCTATGGTACATTGAAATTAACCTGTATTACCTGCCACAATCCTCATGTAAGTGTGAAGGTAACAGGGACTCAAATTTTTAATAATGCTTGTAAAAATTGTCATAGCAGCGAAGCTTGCACCGAATCCAAAGAGAAATTGAATTTGGTTCAAAACAACTGTGTTAGCTGCCACATGCCTAAAAGTGGAGCAATAGATATTCCACATGTAAGTGTGCATGACCATAAAATTAAAATACCGGTTGAACCAAAAAAGCTGAGCGACATTAAAAAATTTGTAGGAATCTATTGTGTAAATAATGTAAGCTTAAGCAATGAGGCAAAAGCTAAAGGTTATTTGGGATATTTTGAGAAATTTGAAGGGGAGCTAGGCTCTTTAGATTCTGCTAATTGTTGGGTTCAAGATATAAATGACCTGATTGTTCAAACTGAGATAAAAGTTCATTCGGCCTATTTAAATAATGATTGGGTGGAGGTGATTCATTTGGCTAAAAATGTTAGTGTAGCGACTGAAAATAATTATTGGACTTGCTATAGAATTGGGCAGGCCTATCAAAATACAAATAATTACCAACGTGCTCAAGTTTATTATGAAAGGGCTGTAAAATTAGCTCCTTATAACCTCGAATTTGAAAATAAATTGGCAATTATTTATTTGCTCCAAAACAAGTTCGAATTAGCTATTGCTCAGTTTAAAAATAGTATACAACAGCAACCTAAGCAACAAGAGGCTTGGGTTAATTTGGGCTTTGCTTATGCCAATGTAAAAGAGAATAAATTGGCGTTAGATTGTTATTCGCAAGCATTAAAACTGGATCCAGACCAACAACAAGCTTTGTTAAATAGAGCTGCCTTGTATCATTTGGCGGGTGAAAAGCGGAAGGCAATTGTTGACCTAAACCAAATTTTACTCATTAATCCTGGGCAAGAACAGGTGAAATTATTATTGAAAGAAATTGAATCTGAATAATTTGTGGTTAAAGAATATTTGTTTAGTGGTGACTATTTCTGACATTCGTTCCAACAAATTTTAAATATGGGAAAGGCAGAACAAGAGTTATTTAATGGAAATAATATTCGTATTGGCATTTGGCTTACAATTCTTGTTTTTTGTTTTGTTGGTTTTAAAATATATTCAGATGTATGTAGTGAAAATGTATCACTCAAATATGCAGATTCTAACAGGTACTTATTGGTGCATTCAGATAACGATATTCATAGTTTGTATGCCGAAATTGAAAATGGAAATTACTTGAATAATTTTGCTTCTTTTAAACGATTAGCTAATTTAATACAATTAAAAGATAAGCTAAAGCCCGGGCGGTATATACTTAGCAAGGGAATGAGCAATTTTGATTTGCTAAAAAAGTTAATCAAAGGAAGGCAAGAACCAGTGGATATTGTGTTTAATTATGCAGAAAGATTAAGTGACCTTTCAGGTTTTTTTGGGCAAAATTTGGAACTAGATAGTAATAATTTGTTAGCGATGTTGCATGACTCTGCGGTCAGTAAAAAGTATGGATTTGATTCCGTAAATTTTATTGGAATGTTTATTCCTAATACCTATAATTTTTATTGGAATACACTAAGTGCTGCATTTTTAGAAAGGATGAAACGAGAGTACTCCACCTTTTGGACGGCTGATAGAATAGGCAAGGCCATGGCTTGTAAGCTAACACCACAACAGGTAAGTACTCTGGCAAGTATTGTTCAAAAAGAGAGTAATAAAAACGATGAGATGCCCATTGTGGCAGGTGTTTACCTAAATAGGTTGCGCCTAGGCATGCCATTACAGGCTGATCCAACCGTAATTTATGCATGGAATGACAAAAGTATTAAAAGAGTTACAAACATGCATACAAGCATTTTTTCTCCGTTCAATACTTATAAAAATATTGGTTTGCCACCAGGTCCAATTTGCGCACCAAGCATAAAAGCATTAGATGCAGTGCTTAACTACTCACAGCACAATTATTTGTATTTTTGTGCCCGTGAAGACTTGAGTGGCTATCACACATTTGCCGCTTCCTTTCAGCAACACCAACAAAATGCAAAGCGTTACCAAATGGCCTTGAACGCCATGAATATTAGATAAATTAGTCTCTTCTTCCTAGGTAAATTTGGAGGTAATATAACAATGTGGCAACAGAGGCAATAGCAGCAACTACGTAAGTACTTGCAGCCCACTTTAAAGCATCTTTTGTCATTGGATATTCTTCTGGGCGCACAATATTTTTGGTTTCTAACCAAGCCAAAGCGCGGTTACTAGCATCAAATTCTACTGGTAATGTTATTAGCGAAAACACTGTAATAGTAGCAAACAAAATAATACCAATTAGCAATAAGGGTGGAAAAATATTAATCATAAGAATACCACCTAGTAAAACCCATTGAACATATTTGGATGCTATGCTAACTGCGGGCACCACACTTGACCTAAACTTAAGCCAAACATAAGCTTTTGCATGTTGCACCGCGTGGCCACACTCATGCGCGGCAACCGCTGCTGAAATCACACTTCTGCCATAAAATACATCGTGACTTAAATTTACCGTTCTACTTTCTGGATTGTAATGGTCGGATAGTTGACCTTCAGTACTCAAAATTTGAACATCATAAATACCATTGTCGTTTAACATCATTTTTGCTATTTCAGCACCCGTTAAATGATTGGCTAAACCTACTTCTGAATATTGTTTAACCTTTGATTTGAATTTCCAACTCACATAAAAACTAAGTAACATTGGAATAATAATATAGAACAACATAATTTTAATATTTTAGCTTGATTTTGCAATTAGCGTACCAATCGAAAAATTATTACTAGTATGGCAAAAATAAACATCAATATGCTAATTCTGTTAATTCCATGCATAACTTTTAGGTTAAAGGATGACGGATTGTCAGTTTCGGTTTTTTTCCAAAACGCAATGTAATAAAGTATCTTTTTCCACATAATATTACAAAATTAAGCATTTTAACTGGATGTAAACTATTTGGTTTTTAGTTTGTGTAAAATATATTTTTAGACTAATCTAAAAATAGTATATTTGTTACATGTATTCATTTACAGAAGAAAACTATTTAAAAGCTATATACAAGCTTCAGGAGCAATCGAGCGAAGCTATTAATACCAATGCAATTGCCATTTCCATTCAAACAAAAGCGGCAAGTGTAACCGATATGATTAAAAAATTATCGGAAAAGAAGCTATTGGAATATGAGAAATATAAAGGAGTAGTTTTAACCGAATTGGGTAAAAAGGTTGCGATTGAAACAGTAAGAAAGCACAGGTTATGGGAGACTTTTTTGCATAATAAATTAAATTTTACTTGGGATGCGGTGCATGATATTGCCGAACAATTAGAGCATATTCAATCGCAAGAGCTCATAGATAAGTTGGATGATTTTTTGGGTTTCCCTTCACACGATCCACATGGCGATCCAATTCCAGGCAAGAATGGAGAAATAAAGGAAAGCAATTTTGTTGTTTTAAGTGAATTGAGGGAAGGTGAAACTGGAATTATTAGCGGAGTGGTTAACCACAGTTCTTTATTTCTAAAACACTTGGAGAGTAATGAGCTTATTTTGGGTAAGCGAATAATGGTGCAAGAAGTAGTTGCTTTCGACAATTCATTTCAGGTTAAAATAGAAGGAAAAAAAATATTGCAATTAAGCAATGAGGTTGCAAGAAATATCCTCGTTAAAAAAATGAAATAACATGGCAAAGCACTCTGATAAATCATTAAGTGAGGTTCATGAATCAGTAGACGCTACTCAACAAAAAGGTAGGTTCAAAACGCTTTTAGCCTTTGCTGGACCAGCCTACCTTGTGAGTGTTGGGTACATGGATCCTGGCAATTGGGCAACCGATATAGCTGGTGGTAGTAGGTTTGGCTACACCTTAATTTGGATTTTGTTATTAAGTAATTGGGTGGCCATTTTATTGCAAAGTTTGGCAGCACGATTAGGAATTGTTAAAGGCTTAGATTTGGCTCAGGCAAGCAGGCAACAATATCCTAGTTGGGTAAATTTTTCATTGTATGTTTTAGCTGAAATTGCTATAGCTGCAACAGATTTAGCAGAAATCATAGGTATGGCCATCGGTTTGAACCTATTATTTGATTTACCTATGTTATATGGCGTATTGATGACAGTTTTGGATACATTTTTATTGTTGTTTCTAATTAATAAAGGAATAAGAAAAATTGAACTTTTTATCATAAGTCTAGTTAGTATAATTGGGTTATCTTTTTTTGCGGAAATGTTAATTGTTAAACCAGATTTGCCTGGCATAATGAAAGGATTTATACCTTCATCATTAACTGGTGAATCACTCTATATTGCCATTGGCATTATTGGTGCTACGGTAATGCCACATAATTTATACCTACATTCTTCATTGGTTCAAACCAGAAGAATTAAAAGAGATGATGCAGGAATTAGGAAGGCCATACGATTTAATTTCTTTGATTCTGCCATTGCCTTGAATGCAGCGTTTTTTGTAAATGCCGCCATATTAATTTTAGCCGCAGCTGCCTTCCATAAAAATGGCTATAATGAGGTAGCAGATATTTCGGATGCACATCATTTGCTTACAGGTATTTTTGGTACATTGGCTCCAGCATTATTTGCCATTGCCTTAATTGCAGCTGGGCAATCTTCTACCATTACCGGAACTTTAGCAGGGCAAATTGTAATGGAAGGCTATTTAAATTTGAGAATCAGTCCGTGGATCAGGCGATTAATTACACGCTTAATTGCAGTTACTCCAGCTGTAGTTACGATACTTTATTTTGGAGAAGAACAATTGGGGGAGCTGCTGATATTTAGTCAGGTTATATTGAGTTTACAATTGGGTTTTGCCATTATTCCTTTGATACATTTTACGGGTAATGCCGAGATAATGGGTAAATTTAAGAATCCAAATTGGGTAAAGGTACTAGCATGGTTGTCGGCCATTGTGATTATAGGCTTAAACATTAAGTTGGTTAGTGAAGAAGTTGGTTCATTTCTAGAAACCAGTTATGCGGATTCATTTTGGCTCAGGGGTTTAATATTTGCTGGTTTATTTTTTACAGCGGTATTATTACTATACGTATTAATTTCTCCTTTAATTTTTGAGCAAAAATCGAAGGTATTGGTACCACACCTTCCATTGAAAAAATTGAGTATAGGAAAGCCCAAGAAATTTACTAGAATTGCGATTGCTGTTGACTTCAGTTTGCAAGATGAAGCAAGCATTCAACATGCTTTGAGCTTAGGGGATAAAAATACCATGTATTACTTGATTCACATTGTTGAATCGGCTGCAGCCAAAAGGCATGGAGAAGAGGTGATGGATATTGAATCAATGCAAGATTTACTTTGGATTCAATCTTATGCCAGTGATTTAAATACCAAAGGAATTCACGTTCAGTATAAATTAGGATATGGAAACAGGGCAAGTAATATTGCACAAATGGTAATTGAATTAAATGTAGAATTATTGGTAATGGGGGCTCACGGTCATAAAGGATTGAAAGATATTATTTTTGGTTCAACAGTAAATTCGGTTCGCCATAAAGTTAAAATCCCAATATTAGTTGTAAGGTAGTATGAAATTGATTTATAAAGTTGGCCATCAAAAGAGCTATTGCATTACGGTTGGTGAAAAAGATACTGCCAGTTTTGATAGTGGAGAGGTACATCCAATTTATGCAACCTTTTCGTTGGGAAGAGATGCGGAATGGTGTTGCAGGTTGTTTGTTTTAGATATGAAAGAAGACGATGAAGAAGGAATTGGAACTTTTTTAAACATTCAGCATGTTGGTGCTGCTTTAATTGGCTCAGAAGTAATATTTACTGCCACAATTATTAAAATTGAAGGTCATGAGGTAATATGTAGCTTTGAAGCAAAAGTAGGAGATAGGCTTATTGCCAGGGGCGAGCAAGGACAGAAGATTTTGAAAAAAGAAAAATTAGCGCGACTATTTAATCATTTATCCTCTACTAATGATTAATTTCGCAATCCTTTTTGAGGAAAGGGGTACAGATGGCAAAACAAATTAAGCACAAGGAAATTAATATCATCAATAAGAAGGCGGGCTTTGAATTTATACTGACCCAAAAGTTTGTTGCAGGTTTGCAAATAACTGGTACAGAAGTAAAATCTATTCGCTTAGGAAATGCGGGCATAGCAGAGGCTTATTGCTTTTTTAAAGGCGAGGAATTGTTTATTAAGGGAATGAATATTGGCACTTTTAAGCAAGGAAGTCATTTCAACCATGAACCATTTAGGTTGAGAAAGTTGTTATTGAAGAAAAAGGAATTAGATAAGTTAAGGATAAAGGCAGCTGAAAAAGGATTTGGAATAGTACCAGTTAAGGTATTCGAATCGGAGCGCGGATTTATTAAATTGGAAATAGCCATTGGCCAAGGAAAGAAATCTTTTGATAAAAGAGAAAGTATCAAAGAAAGAGACGTAGAAAGAAGTTTAAGAAGAGCAGAGTCATAACAAAAAAAATCCCGATTTGACTTGCAAACCGGGATTTAAATAGTTAGAGTTTTGTTTAGAATTTCCAACCTAGACGAAGGCCAGATGTTGCTATTCCAAAACCACTTTGTGAGCTTTTTGGTAAAACAGATTTATTTGTACCAGCTCCAGTAGTTGATTCAATAGTAACTTCTTTAGAAGAAGATGTCTGCCAACCCCATAATACTTCTGCACCAATGTACAAAGCATCAGTAACATAATAGTCTGCACCTAAAACCAATGAAACTCCAATAGAAGGTCCAGCAAGAGCAACCAAATTAATTGGATCTGGTCCATCAACATAATCAACTGTGGCTCCATCAACTTTAAATTTTGTTCCATTTGTAAAAGTATTGCCTCCGTCTAGAGTGTTATCCCATTCAGAACTTGCTCCATCTAAAGTAAGTCCTAAAACTCCTCCAATGTATGGTGACAACTTGGAAGTTCCTTCAAAGTGTTTTTAGATTCCTGGAGCAAATGTAAATGAGGAAGTTTTGTTGGTTGTAAATCCTTTTCCACCAGTTCCGTCAGGCTTCTCTGTGAAATTGAATGTTTCTTTGTTGCTTTCAAATAAAAATGAAACCCTTAAGGCTAAGTCATCAGACAAGAAATAGCGACCTCTTAGATTTGGAGTAAAAAAAGAAACTGGCGCTGTGCCTGTTTGAAACAAGATGGAAGTTTCAACAGTTTTGTCACCAGCCGAAGGCTTTTGCGCGAATGCAATAGAACCTGCTAATGCGAACGCTGCTACAAGTAATGTTTTTTTCATACAAATGTTTTTTGTTTAGTAATACAAATTTAAACAGATAAAA
>Ga0209550_10001291_pt1 | contig 24049 bp, 21 predicted proteins | sample LauGreSuBDMM15SN_2_FD_187567 | JGI IMG/M metagenome (GOLD analysis project Ga0209550, IMG submission 187567) | Freshwater lake microbial communities from Lake Michigan, USA - Su13.BD.MM15.SN (SPAdes) (version 5) | ecosystem: Environmental > Aquatic > Freshwater > Lake | place: Lake Michigan... | reverse complement strand
TTAAGAAATAAATAAATCGCGACCCAGACGGGACTTGAACCCGCGACCTCCGCCGTGACAGGGCGGCGCGCTAACCAACTGCGCTACTGGGCCAACTTTGAAAGTACGCACGGGGTTAAATCCATACTACTTTGCGTCCCCAACGGGATTTGAACCCGTGTTAACGCCGTGAAAGGGCGACGTCCTAGGCCACTAGACGATGGGGACATAGCCTAAGAGTATATGGTTCAGAGCGAGTCGCCAAACCAAATTCAACTAGCGAATTTATTAGGTTTGATTCTCTGTTAGATTCCCTTGGTCATCTACAGGCTTTAAAATTGATACAGATTTAAATATATTGAAACACGAGAATAGTATATTCTTCTGATAATCATTGGTTGTGTACATAAAAATTCTACTTGACTTTTGATTATGTTTATAAGGAGCCTAATGGAGTATGTACTAGTCACTGGAGGTGCTGGGTATATTGGCTCTCATATTTGTAAAGCTTTAAGCAAGAATGATTTTACTCCAGTAACTTTTGATAATTTAAGTAATGGGCACAAAGATTTTGTAAAATGGGGACCCCTTGTGGTGGGAGACTTACGTAAACCATCAGATATTGAAAAGATTTTTAGTCAGTTTAATTTTTATTCAGTGGTACATGTTGCAGCTAGAGCTTACGTAGATGAATCAGTAAAAAATCCTATATTATATTTCGAAAACAACATTCAAGGTACTGTAAATCTATTAGATACTTCAATTAAAAATAATGTTAGTAGTTTTATTTTCTCTAGCTCTTGTGCGACTTACGGAGAAGTTAAAGAAATTAGAATTAGCGAGAACCATTCTCAAAATCCAGTTAATCCCTATGGTTTCTCCAAGCTAGCTGGGGAAAAGATAATTACTTACTCTGCTTTGTATAATAAGTTTAACTACGCAATTCTAAGGTACTTTAATGTTGCAGGATCAGATTCCGATAAAAATATTGGCGAGTTACACCGTGAAGAGACGCATCTTATTCCAAGACTAATAAAGGCAGCTTTAAATGATGAAACCTTTTATGTTTATGGCGATGATTATCCAACTAGAGACGGGACTGCGATTAGAGATTTCTTACATGTTGAAGATATTGCACTTGCACATATAGAAGCAATTAATTACACTAAAAATAATTTAAAGAATATTACTTGTAACCTAGGTTCAGAGAACGGGTACTCAGTGTTGGAAATAGTCCAAACTGTTAAAAAGTATTTTCCAAATCTCAAGATCAAATATTCTGCTCGTAGAATTGGTGACCCTGATAATTTAGTTGCAGATTCAAGCTTTGCAAAATCTAGACTTGGATGGTCGCCAATTCACTCAGATTTGAACCATATTATTAAATCTGCTATCGATTGGGAAGTTAAAATTAAAGAGATTCCTGCAAGGTTTAACTAAATTAATAGTATAAGTAAATGAAAATTCTTAGAGGTGATGTGATAGAAGATATAGTTCAGTCATCTATCGCACTCTTAAACGGAAATTTGGTTGCATTTCCGACTGAAACTGTTTACGGCTTAGGTTCAGATGCATGTAACCCAGTTGCCTTAAAAAGAATTTTTCAAGTCAAGAATAGGCCAGCAAATCACCCTTTAATCGTCCACTTATCTTCAAAATATCAAATGAAATACTGGTGCAAATCGATCCCTGATTATGGAGTAAAACTGGCTGATGAATTTTGGCCAGGTCCAATGACCTTAATACTCCCAAAAAGTGATTTGGCCAACGATTTAGTTACAGGCAACCAGAGGACAGTAGCCTTAAGAGTTCCAAGTGATCGAATCGCAAACTTATTACTATGTGAGTTTGAAAGTCTTGGGGGGCTAGGAGTTGCAGCACCTAGTGCAAATTTATTCGGACAAGTTTCGGCCACTAATTCAAGTATTGTTAATAATGCCATTGGGAGGAGACTCATTGTTGGTGATGTAATTTTGGATGGTGGTAAAACTACAATAGGTATCGAATCCACGATAATTGACTGCACTGGAGCAATTCCAAGAATTTTGCGACCAGGATTTATAACACAGAAGATGGTTGAAAAACTCCTAGGAATAAATCTATCAAATAATGAAAACCTCGATGTTCCTAAGTATTCCGGGCAATTTAAATCTCATTATTCACCAAAGGCAAAAGTTAAAGTTGGAGGTCCCTATGAGTATGGTGCAGGTTTTATAGCTCTAGATAGTTTTTCAACTCCTAAATCTCTAATAAGGTTGTGTACCCCCAGTGATAACAAATTATATGCCTCACAACTATATGAATCTTTTGCAAAAGCAGATGAATTAAAATTGGGTACAGTTCATGTAATTTTAGCTCAAGGCGACGATATAGCAGTAGCAATTAACGATCGAATTCTAAAAGCATCTTATAGTTTAAATAGTTAACTATTGTGATTCAAGTACAATGTATATAAAAAGATTTTAGAGTATTATACTCATTGTGGTAACGATAATTATTCCAACTTGTAATCGTCACAGCTATTTACAAGATCTAATATACCTAATCGGTAAGCAATCTATAAAACCTAGTAAAGTAATAATAGTAGATTCATCCGATAAAATTTTAAGTCCTAGCACCCTTAATGCAAGTGAAATTGAGATTGATTATCTTCATACCCCAAATAAATCCGCTGCAGGCCAGCGAAATTTAGGGCTTGAAAAGGTATCAAATGAATGCAAGTATGTGGCCTTTTTGGATGATGATACACGCCCAAATTCAAATTACTTGGAAAGTCTGATATTCGGACTTGAAAAATTTAACGCAATAGGAATCTCAGGTCTTGCTATTAATCCAAGTAAAGCAGAACGTAGATATAGACCGAACGGAGTTGTAGGGAATATTCAACGATTTTTTTTACTAGACTCCGAGAAAGATGGTGTGATTCTAAAGAGTGCAATAGCTACTCCAATTAGGGTTTATGGTGACGGTATAAAACAAAGTCAATGGCTGATTGGATGCTCTGTTTGGAAATATGAACAGATTTCTAAATTAAGGTTTGAAAATGACTTTAAGGGTCAATCGCTTGGAGAAGATGTAATTTTTTCTTATAGAGCATCATTACAAGGAAATTTAATTGTAGACTCAGGAGTGTATTTAGATCACTTTGAAGCTAAAGTAAATAGGCCTAAGGAACTAGAATTTTGGAAAATGTGGGTTATAAATCGTTATAGACTTTCTCAAGTTATGTATCCTAATTACAATGTTTACTTTTCATTTCATTGGGCAAATCTAGGTCAGCTACTTTTTTTGATGTATAAACTATTTTCCAGGTCAAGTCAATCTAAATTTTCAATTTGCGGGATAATTGCAGGGTATAAGCAAATCTGTTTCAGAAGTAACTAATGATCGTAAGAATAGTAGGACACAACAACGAAGCAGTATTTCCATTCAAGAGTGCAGGTCCATGGGATGAATTTTATAAAGTTTTCGTGAATAATGGAATTTTGATTTCACAGAATAATTTTGGGGTCCATACCGATGCACTGATAAGTAATTGTCATTCAAGTCAAGCTATGGAAGAAGCTATAAGCAATGGAGTACCAAAAGAACGCAGGGCATTAATCCTTTGGGAACCAAGGATAGTAGACAGTTATAGATACAAGAAAGAGATTTTAAGTCAGTATGGTGTTATTTACTCACCATCACCATTATGGGCAGAGAAAGTTGGAGGAAAATTTTTTAAATGGCCGCAAGATACAGTCAGTCAAATACAAAGTTATGAAGACTGGATTCCAAGGAAAAATAAGGCAGTAATGGTTCAAGGAAATAAATGGTCTGCACAAAAAGGGGAAATGTATAGTTTACGTAGAAAAATCATAAGTCAGTTATCAAAAGATCTAGACCTATATGGTGTAGGTTGGAATCGAGGGATTCAGCCTGATTTGTATCATTTGGTTAGTTCAATAATTAATTCAAGTCCAAATGAAATAAAACTTGGACCAATTAAACATTTAGGAAAAAAGTATAAAAACTATTTCGGTGAAGTTTCAAATAAATACGAAGTTTTAAGTAAATATAAGGTATCAATTGTGATTGAAAATTCACAAGACTATATTAGTGAAAAGCTCTTTGATAGTGTATCCGCTGGATGCATTTGTATTTATGTAGGGCCCCCAGTTTCTTTATTTGAATTAAGTAGCACAGTTGCAATTTTTGCTAAGCCATCAATTAAAGACATTACAGATAAGTTTTATGAGATTGTCAGCTTACCTTTAATTGAGCAATATCATATTGCACAAAATCAGAATAAAATGTTGAGAAATACCTCTGAGAGATGGAATAATTTTAATGTACTCGGCAAGCTAGCTTTAGATTTGATTAATGATCTGCAAATTATAGATTAATTCTCCTAATTAAATAATTTTTAAGTCTTGTATTAAGAAATAGATTTTTATAGGAAAACATTACTACTAAATATAAAAAAATTTTGATTAGATCATAAATATTTATATGTACTCTATTTTTTATTAAAAAAGAAACCAAATCATTAACTTTTTCTAATTGAATAGGTTTACTTTTTAAATGCCGATGATTTTTATCAAGATTAAAAAGTTTACTTATAAGCAAAGTAGCTAATACTTGACTGTCTGTATTTTTCATTGAAAGTTGTTCAGAATGCTGGCGATATGAAATTATTTTTATAGGAAGATTATGAACTTCGCCTAATTCCTTTAGTCTGAGCCATAAGTCAAAATCCTCAGCAATGTCACTTGAACCATTGCGAAAGAATTTTAGGTAACCACCAGACAATTTTAGTTCTTTGGTCCGCATCATGACCGACGGGTGAGCCAATAGACATGACTTCGAAAAATTTTTAAGCGAATCTATTCTTCCAGACGGGTAACTTGATTCTCCCAAAATCAATCCGTCTGAGTCAATGTATTCTATTTGCCCACCTAAAAGCACCACATTAATGTTTTCCTTAAGATAATTTGTTTGCGTCTTAAATCTTTCAGGAAAAACTAAATCATCAGAATCAAGTCTTGCAATATATTCAGTTTTAACATTGTTTATTCCAGTATTTAATGCATCAACTAACCCATGTCCATTATTTTTTATTATTACCAATGGTAAAGTTTCTGTGTATTTTTGGCAAAGTTTTTTTACATCAGATGTTATACCATCATCTACCAGATATATTACCTTAGGCATTAAAGATGATTCTGTTATAGACATGAGAGTTTCGTTTAAATAAAGACAATTCCCCTTCGCAGGGATTACTAAAGAAAAATCAGAATCAATCATTCATTGTTTCTAAGGTCAGATTCGACCATTAATTTTGCTAAGTCATTCCACTCAGTCTTTGGGCTCCATAACAACTTTTGTTTAGCTTTTCGTGAATCCCCAACCAGTGCATTCACTTCTGTAGGCCGGTAATAATTTTTATCTATGATTACATACTCTTCCCAATCAAGTCCTGCTTCCTTAAAAGCTACTTTACAAAAATCTTTCACTGTTGCACCTACGCCAGTGGCAATTACATAGTCTTCGGGACTATCTTGCTGAAGCATTAGCCACATGCTTTCTACATATTCTTTTGCATACCCCCAATCACGTATAGCATCTAAATTGCCTACATATAAATTCTTTTGGCGCCCAGACTTGATAGCAGCAACTGCACGAGTAATTTTTCTAGTCACAAAAGTTTCACCACGTCTTGGTGACTCGTGGTTAAATAGAATCCCGCTAGTAGCATGAATTCCGTAGGCTTCTCGATAATTTACTGTTACCCAATGTGCATATAGTTTTGCAGCCGCATAAGGACTTCTTGGGTAGAATTTAGAGTCTTCATTTTGTGGAGGTAATGTTGCACCAAACATTTCGCTAGTACTCGCTTGGTAAAATTTACAATTTAAATTCAATGATCTAATTGCTTCTAGAATTGTAGTAGCTCCAACAGCATCTACACTTGCAGTATAATGGGGCATCGAAAACGAAACTTTAACATGACTTTGAGCAGCGAGATTATATATCTCATCTGGTTTGATAAAACTAATTAAATTTGTTAATCCTGCGGAATCAGTTAAGTCACCATAATGTAAGAATAGTTTAGATTGACTTTCATGGTGATCCTTGAATAAATGATCAATTCTTTGCGTGTTGAAATTGCTAGCTCTTCGAACTAATCCATGAACAACGTATCCTTTAGAAAGTAAGAATTCGGTAAGATAAGATCCATCCTGGCCAGTTATTCCAGTGATAAATGCAACACGATTAGCCATATCGTTCCTCAAATTTGAATAGGGTATTTGTCAAAATTTCAATTTCATTGTCTAATTCATAATGATGATTGCCCACAAACAATCCGTTATCGTGAACTAAATTTGCATTTGGTAACTCTGGTATTGATACATGATTTAAATGTCGTATAACGGGGTTTCTTGTAAAATTCCCCGTTACAACAGGGCGGCTCTCAACTCCCGCTTCATTAAGTGTAGCGACCAGTTCTTTTCTTTTACCTATTAGTTTATTGGTTAGAATAATTGAGAATCCAAACCAAGATGATTGCCCAATTTCTTTTTGGAACTTAAAATTACTCAATTTTTCACTAGATTTTAAAAGAAACTTTGCATTTAGTTGTCTAATTTCTAAAAACTTATCAATTTTTTTAAGCTGCTCTTTACCAATAGCTCCTTCCATCTCGATTGGTCTTAAATTGTATCCCGGCAGAACAAATTTAAATGAGTCTTCCCAGTCGTCTCCTGATTTATTGTAGACACTATTGTGAAGGGGCAAATTTCTAAGCCATCCATGTGCTCGTAAAGAGATCATTGCCTCGTATAAACATATATCATTAGTTGTAACTAGCCCCCCTTCCATTGTAGAAATATGATGACTAAAAAAAGTTGAAAAAGTTCCGCCCAAACCTAATGTCCCAGTAAATTTCTCTTTGTACTTTGCACCCATCGACTCACAATTGTCTTCAATTAACAAAAGATTGTACTTATCAGCAATCGTATATAATTTTTCGAAGTCACATGGATTCCCTAATAAATTCACTGCGAATATTGCTTTTGTTTTTGGAGTGATTGCATCTTCAATTCTATTTGTATCTATATTTAAAGTATCCAAATCTATATCAACAAATGATAACTTCATATTTAGTTGATGAATTGGGTAGTAAGTTGTGCTCCATGAAACAGCAGGTACTAAAATTTCATCACCATCATTTAATTTTGAATTTTTCATATACTTTAAACCGGCCAATAAACCCAAATTAGCACTAGAACCACTATTAAACATTACAGAAAAATCACTTCCAAATTTTTTAGCAAAATCAGACTCAAACTCACTTACCTCAGTACCCATTGTAAAGTTAGCTGATTTAACAACTCTTTCAATTGCACGTAGCTCATCATGATCCCAAGAAGAATTAGCAAGAGGGTAAATAGGACTTATCGCATCCACAGTTTAACTCCAAATTTCAGCATCTAAACTCCTTTGAATTTTAGTCTAACACTAATACAATTCAAATTGTGTCCAAATTTAACTTGAATGATGTGCTATTTTGATAATCTTAAGTATATGGTACAAATGAGTAGTCAAATCGATAAAACTAAGTGTATATCCGCATTACTCCCAATAAAAAATGGGTCTCGGTATATAGAAATTATTTCTAAAATAGTAACAGCAAACATGGGAGCGTTAGATGAGATTTTAGTTATTGATGATGGTTCTTACGATTCAACTTATTCTGAATTAACTAAGTGGGCAAATTTTGATAAAAGAGTTCGGATTATTAAAAATTCAGGTTCAGGTTTAGTTTCGGCATTAAATTTGGGAATTAGAGAAGCTTCTAATGAATGGATTGCAAGATTTGATGTCGATGACAACTACCCAAATGATAGAATTCAGCGTCAAATATCTTGCATAGAAAAAAATACAATTGCGGTTTTTAGTGATTATGAATTTATAACTAGTACTGGAAAATCGCTAGGCGTAATTCCTAGTCCTATAAATCCTTTGGCAGTTGCAATTTCACTAATGGAAAGCCGAAGAACAGCTCACCCTTCGGTTATTTTTAATAAACAAGCCGTTGAATCAGTTGGGGGATATAGAGAAAAAGACTTTCCAGCCGAAGATTTATCTTTATGGTTGAGACTAACTAGAATTGGAAACTTAATTTCGACTCCAGACAAGTTGCTAAGATATCAATTACATAATAATTCTATTTCAAGCCAAATGGCCAAAAATATTTATAAAATAAAGCAGGAAATGGTTTCATCTATACAGCTTCAAGATAGTGTAATTTTACAAACAATCGATTCTTATGAGGAAATACTAAATAATTATGATAATTATAGCTATAGTTCTGAACGTAAAACCTTGTTTACAAAAGAGATTTTTACAACATTGAGCATTAACAAAATACTAGGGAAGAAAAGTTTTTTAAAAGAAGTCGCTAATAGTTCATTCAAATTGGGTGATTTAGTAAATTCTAGACAAATATTTAAAGAAGCACTTTTTAGAAAAATCTATCGTAGTTTGTTTTAATTTATCCAGCTATTCTTTACTTTTATCCAATTATCAGGAATTAACTTTATGGGATCTTCCATACCACGAAACCAATCACTAGGGGCGATTGTAATTGTTGAACTTGAATTTAAGTATGCTGACCACCACGAATAAGTAGAGTTTGCAATTACGTTACTAGACCCATAGCTCATTAAAAAGAGTGATTCTAAGGCACTTGACTCATTAGGTGGGCGTATCCACCTAGTTCCTTTGGGAAACAAATGCTTAAAATCAAATATAACTTGGCTAATTTCATCGGAAAAAACCCAATAAGGTTTTCCAGGATTTATTTTTTCTATTAAATGAATTGCACCTAAGTAATAATCAGCTGCGATTACCCCATGAGATAATTTAAGATTATTGTAGTCGCCTCTTCTTACATGTATGACATTTGGCTTCTCGATTAAGATATTTCTTTTCATTTCTAAAAACCAATTTGATTTTTTTCTCAATTGCAAAATATTCAATTTTACATCTTCAGGAATTAACTCTAAGTACAAATACGATTGAAAATAACCGTGAAATTCGCGGTTTCTGTCATTAACTAAAATGTTTTGATCAAAACCAATTTCATCGGAGAAATAAACAGGAATTCTAAAAATACTACCAAGTTTTGGATATAATTCAATACCTTTTTTAATAATTGACTTACTGTACAAATCAAGTGTCTTGAATTTGTAAGCATTAACGTCAAGCTGAGATAGCAAATTTGAAGGTTTGTTTGAATCTGGAAGCACAAACTCTACATTTCTTCCAACCGAGAGCGAATGAGCGATACCTGCAAAAAAAATAAAAAGTTGATTACCAATTCCACCTACTAGAAAAAATTTTGAAGCATTACTCTCGTTTTTAAAAATCACTATTGACCAATTCACTGTAAAAATCTAAATGACTAGATATAAATATTTTCTCACTAAATTTCTCCTCTACTAATGATCGTGCATTATGTCCCATTTTCTCTCTAATGGATACTGATTTTGAAAGTAATTGAAGTGCGCTAATTCTATCTTTTAAATTACTAGTAAGAAATCCATTAAAATTATTTTCAATAATATCTTTTACGGAACCCACATTTTCAGCTATTGCTGGAACTTGGTGTGAGCTTGATTCAACCAAAACAAATGGGACTGCCTCGTTGAGTGATGTTAACAACGCAATATCGGTACCTGACCAAATAAAATCTGGATTTACCCACCCGGTAAGGTATACGTTTTTAGGTGCAATTCTTTTAATATAATCGTAAAGTGAACCATTGCCTGACATTACAAACTTTATCCTTGGAAATAAGATAGCTAACTCAATCACCCTATCAGGGCATTTTACTTTTTCAAACCGTCCTAGCCAAGATACTAATATATCTTCTTTACTAAATTTATAATAGTCTCTTACATTATATTTCAATTTAATCGATCGTGACATTGGTGGATTAATACAAATAAATTTCTTTCCTTGAAGAATTCTCTTATGAACTAAATTATCTGCAACAGTTTGACCAGAAACTATAAAACCATCTGTTATCGTAGATAAAGCCCTTTCAATTAACAAGAAAAAAAATGAAGAAAAATTACTAAAGTAACCATACAATAAATGTCCATGAAAGGTATGAACAACCTTAGGTTTATAACCAAAATAGAATGGAAGAATTGCAAGTCTACCTAGTAAACCCGCTTTTGAAGTGTGTGTATTTATTATATCTGGTTTTATTCTATAGATTAGTATCATAATTTTCAGAGTAGTTTTTATATCAGATATAAAATTAATTTTTCTTTTGAAGCCTTTAATTTGAAATTCGGTTATATTATTTAAAGTTTCAGATTGAATTTCATTTTTGCCTATCTCGCCGTGTATTAAAAAAACTTGGTGACCTTCTTTAACTAGTTTATCAGTAATAATTTGGAGCCAATTAGAGGTTCCGCCTTTATTTAATCTTGTAATAATATGTAAGATTTGCATAGACCTATCTTATGACATGAAAGCAAATTCACTTAACATCATGAAGGCTCTCAAGAATTACATCATACTTTAAGAAATTTGAAACTTTTAATTTTTAAAAGTTGAGATTCGGGACTACCCACAAAAATTGAAATTCCTAGTTGATCTGCAATTTGTCCAATTTTTGAAAAATCACTTATTATTTCAATACTATCGATCCCTCCAAATACAGACTTATCTAATTTTTTATGAAAAAACATTTGCATGTATCTTTTAACCATTTGCACCATAGAAAGGTGTGGTTGGTAGAAATCATTGTAGTACTTATAATCCTTTTCAAATTGAGGTATATCGACTCCCATAATGTATATTGGGTTACAATTTAAAAGAATTGCTAATGCTAATCCATGCAAAGCAACTGTAGATCCAGTCGAATAGGCATTACCTTGCTTTCCGATTTTTAAACTAAGCATTTCTTGGATAGATAAATTATTTACAAATATTTTGTTTAATTTGCAACAGTTACTTTCGGGACTACAAGCTGTATTATTAAAATGCTTTGAATCATATACTGTCAGCTTATTAAGATTATCTAGTGATTCATTTACGGAATACCAACTAACATCATTATTGTTAACAGCCATGGTACTTATTAGCAAATGCGAACCTGACCTCATAATATGTTTTCTATGTTTTTTTACCCATGGCAGTGGGTAAATTGTATTTGCTGTCACCCAAAAATCGTATGGGCCAAACACTGGAGCCCTCCGGGGAGTGTCTCCAACGCCTATGCGTATTCCTTTTATTGAGTTCTTGTCGACTAGTTTTAGATTGCGTGATGAACCAAAAATCCAAGCTGGCGTATTGAAATTTTTTTCATTAAGTTTGATAATTTCATTAAGTGTTTGTATTCTTTCCATGCATAAAAAGTATCATAGTTATAGAATTTACTGTTGAATAAATTTTGTAATAAAATTTTATCTACCATACGCAGTGGGTTTATGCTGATATAATAATCAAATGTTACTTGGGTTAAATCTGTCTCATGACTCGTCCGCTGCATTATTGGACAAAGATGGAACAGTCCTATATGCAGTTTCAGAAGAACGCATTAGTCGAATAAAGAACCATATTGGTATTCCAGTTAAGTCAATCAAAAGTCTTCTAAGTTTAAATCCAAAAATTGACCAAGTAGTTGTAGGGACATGGGAACATATCAGTCATGGAGATTTAAAAAGGCTATTTGTTAATTTGGCTCGCAACCCTTCTAATAAGGAAGGTCATTGGGATCAACCATACCCAGCTTATAGGGGCACATCGGCATTGAGTAACAAATCATCAACAAATGCTTTTTTTGAAGAATATTTACGCGAATTATTCAGAGAATTTAATTTAGGATCACATGATTTTAAATTTATGAATCATCATTTAGCTCACTTAGGATGCGCATTAGGAATGTCATCTAACAAAAAATCTTTATTAGTTTCATTAGATGGTGAAGGAGATGGTGACTCTGGTGCTGTTGCTTCATGGGATGGAAAGTCAATCAATGTATTAAGCCGGATAAGTGCACTTGACAGTTTAGGGAATTTATACTCTGCGGTCACAGATCGTTATAACTTTAAGCCAGGGACACATGAGGGCAAAATTACTGGCTTAGCAGCATATGGTAGCAATTCACGTGCTGTTGAAACATTAATTAGACATATACAAGTCATTAATGGTGTTCCCAAAATTGTTTTAGTAAATTCATTAAAAGATAAGATCAAAAGAAAAAGTAGGAAACTTCTTGGTATTAATGGCCCAGAAGCTAGTAGTATTGAAGAACTTATATCTTTATCGGAATCTCAGACTTTGAAGTATGCTGACTTAGCCTATGCAATTCAAGAAGTTTTAGAAAAATCAGTCCTTGAAGTATTATCTTATTGGACTAGGTACACAGGTATTAATAATTTAGCAGTAGCAGGAGGTGTATTTGCAAATGTTAAATTAAATCAGAAAATATCTGAAATGACCGAGTTCCAAAACTTTAGAATTTTTCCAAACATGGGTGATGGAGGACTTTCGATTGGTGGAGTTTGGGCTCACTTATCTCAGAACAACGTGCCCATTCAAACAAATCTATTGTCTAGTATTTACCTTGCCCCAACAACTGAAATTGAAGATAGTTCAATTCTGGATGATTTAAGAACCCGAAGCGATTTTTTAATTGAAAACTTTTCTAGTAAAATCTGTGCTACAAAATGTGCTCAAGACATTGCAGATGGTTTAGTCGTTGCACTCCATATGGGGAGAATGGAATTTGGACCACGTGCACTTGGTAATAGAAGCATTCTGGTCGACCCAAGATTAAAAGGAGTAGTTGATAAATTAAATAGAAGATTAAGTAGAACTGAATTCATGCCATTTGCTCCAGTATGTTTGCATGAAATGGCCGATGAATATTTTAGATTACCACGTGACACAACTTCTATGAAGCATATGACTATAACTTGTTTTGTAAAAGATAAGTATGTAGATCTTCTCCCGGCTATTACCCATGTAGATAAGACTGCTCGGCCACAGATAGTAAACAAGGAATCAAATATGCATTTATACACTATTTTGTCAGAATTCAAAAAGATAACTGATCTAGGCATTGTAGTTAACACTAGTCTAAACAGACATGAAGAGCCTATTAACTACAAGTTATCTGATTCAATTAATGCCATCGATAAAGGTTCTTTTGATGTGCTCTATTTTAATAATTATAGAATAAAAAAGATTTGACTATGAGAGTATTGGTAACCGGGGGTTCTGGCCAACTTGGAAAAGAATTAAAGCCATTTTTCCCAGATGCTATGTTTGTGAATTCAAAAGAGTTTGATTTATTAAATCAAATTCAGGTTCATAAATTGTTGTCAGAAACAAAGCCAGATTTAGTTATTCATACTGCTGCTAGAGTGGGTGGAATTATAGATAACATGTCAAATCAGTTTGATTATTTTACAGACAATACATTAATGAATACGAACCTTATATCTAAATGTGTGGATTTTGGGGTAAAAAGATTTATTGGAATTCTAAGCACATGTGCCTATGCTGATATTTCGAATAAGTACCCCATGTCTGAAGACATGCTTTATGATGGTAAACCTACACAAACAAACTTTTCATATGCAATGGCAAAAAGGGGAATGGCAGTACAAATTGATTCAATTAGGAGTAGCTTTAACACAAATTACTGCTACCTCATTCCCAGTAACCTATATGGGCCGAATGAGAAATTTTCTGAGAAATCACATTTTGTAGCAGGTATATTTGATAAAATAGTTAAGGCCAAGAAAAATAAACAAAAAGAGATAGTTTTACTAGGCACAGGTAAACCTTTGAGGCAACTATTGTTTGCTAGAGATTTAGCTTTCGCTATAAAACGTATGACTGATGAAGGAATTTATGAGAATCTAAATATATCTAATCCAACCAATATGTCTATTGATGATTACGCTAAATTAATTTTAAAAGTAATGGGCCTAGATACTTGGAAAGTGTTGTACGATAATTCAAAGCCGGACGGACAATTTCGAAAAGATGTAGATATTTCTAGATTTCTTCATTATTTCCCTAATTTCGAATTTACCGGTCTTGATTCTGGTTTTCGTCAAATAGCTAGAAAATTATAAACACCCTTCTCGCTCAAAATGATAAGTATTGAAATTATCAAGTTTTGATTTTGATAGTTTTGATAAAATCATATAGGGTGTATTGAAATTCAAATAAATGTTAGTTTCGGGCCTTTAGCTCAGTCGGTAGAGCAACGGACTTTTAATCCGTGGGTCGTCGGTTCGATCCCGACAGGGCCCACATTATTCTTTTTTCTTAAATATCCAAAGTCCGCAAAATCCGTCATTATTTAAAATATCTCGAGGATTCATGCCATAGATGGGTTTTCCTACCCCTGGTATTGCAATAAAATTTAAAAGATCACATTTATCCATAACTTTTTCAGGAAGACTAGGATCCACAATTCTTTTATCATTAAATATTATCTTTGGAATCCCAGCCGGGAATGAAAGGTAAAATATCCCACCCGGTTTGAGCACCCGCTGTATTTCCTGTAATGCTTGAATATGTCCTTTTGGATTAAGCGGATCACCATATCTTCCTAATCCAAAGTGCTCTATTGCATGTAGACTTGAAATTGATTCAAAACTGTTATCCTCGAATATTTGCAAATTCATTGCATCTGCTTGCATGAATTCTAAATTGTCTAATGGACTTTCTAGAGCTCGAATATCAATCACTTTTACCTTACGAAAAGTGCATAGATGTGTAATGAAACCATCAATTCTACTTCCAATATCTACATGAACCAATGGGTTACTTTTATAAATTAACTGTGCAGTTATTAGGTCCTGGTAAAAATAGTGGCCACCAAATACACCAGCTTGATCTCCAGAATCATGTAAATATGGAAGAATTTCAATTCCAAAATCATCTTTTTTGGTTAATCCATCACTCTCTAACAATAATTTGAACGCACGTAGGTCACTTCTAAATTTAATAAACGGCTTTATACTCACCAAAAATTTGATCATATCGAATCCAAAAAGCGAAGCCCTATAATTTATTTTTTGTATATTTGGATGATTCAAAATTTTCACCCCTGTACTATATCACGTAGGTAAAATATCTACTATTATAACAATCATGGAAATAAAAAATTTACTACTTCTTATATAGACTTAAAAATATACAGGAAAGATATTGCCTAGTGTCCTTACGCTCACAAAAAATGGGGCGTAGAGTTAACTTATGAAAATTAAAATAGCCGTTATAGCGGTGCTCATTTGTTTATTAGTTAGCGCATGTAATAGTGGTAGTGACGGTAGCTATGTTCCATTACCGGGAGAATATGTAAGTCCTTACGATAGCGATAATGAACCCGAAGGCTTTGACCCATATGATGATGGATATGAAGACAAACTGAATAAAATTTAACTTTCGGGTCGTTTTCGATTTTAAACTTTCTTCTCAAAGTATTTATTCATATTCAAAAGTAAATAATCACTAGTTTGAATATCGGACAAGTTATCGATATCAGTGTTGAAGCCTGCTATTTTCCTTGCTTCGAGGAGCGATATGCCAAGGTAACTACTCCACTCCTCAGTTAATACAACTAAGGGATTGGGCATGCAGCACACTAATACAAACAACCCCGCATCTGCGTTACATATTATGGGGCCCGAGGTGACTTTCAACTCATCATCTAAACTCAAATCACCAAACTCTGAATAGTTCATCATTTCCTTATTTGATAAATGAGATTTTAATGACAGAGGTGGGGACCCAATGTTGATAACTTTGAAATTATTATTCGTTAAAACTTTTGTAATGTTGAGAACGTTCTCAAGCCGAGTATTGTGTTCAGGTTGTTTTCTTTGATAATTTCTAGTCCGTATATTAATTATTTTTTGAGAACTTAAATTCAGATTCGAAAAAATCGAGTTTTGGAACACATCGCCAATACCCCCACTTATCGCCCTGAAATGTTCGTGAAAAAGAAATCTAAAATCTTGCTCTGATGAAAAATGTTCAATAAACAACTTATTCCCATCGTATTTTAGGTAATTTTGAACGGGCACTAAGTAATTTTCACTAATTCTATACACGCTCTTCCTATTGGTGAACTTTTCGGTCTGATTACAAACTTTATTACGAGTTTTAAAGTCTTTCCTTATCCAATCAAAAGTTTTATTTGAATACAAAAATTCTTTTTGCCTGTCAGTTGCTAATAATCGCAACAATATCAAGAGAGTTGAATTTGTCGGATTGAATTTCAAAATAATATACCGGATTGTTCTGCAGAAAACATTGTGAACTGAGCTTTTAATTCTACTCCTTACGGGAAAATATTCACTTACTTGTGAGTATTTTCCGTAAGAATTGAATTTTTCAGGAATAGTGATAATTTCATCTGCAGCAAAGAATAGGGAATGGAATCCTTTCGGTGCATATGCTACATAATTAAAATCACAATCTTTTTTTAAATTCCAAAGTCTAGAGTTCCATAATACATTTGTATTCAATTCTTCATAAGAAAAAATTAGACCGATAGTCTGTTTCACTTATTTTCCCATTTCATACTGTACTCTATCACCCAGGTAAAATATGTACTATTATAACTAATCATGGGTATTCAATTCAAGAAATTATCATTTTACAATTTTAAATGAACTGAAAGTAAAATTTGGTAATTATTTCAGTGCGGACTCAATCCTCGGATTACTTGGGAACCCAGATAAAAAAATATATCAATTAAATTATGAAATTTACCAAAAATTAAATAGATATGAGCATGGATCACTTTTTTATGAACAGGGTAAGGCGTGAAATAATGTAACTAAATTGAGATTAGATTAAACCTAGAGTGGAACTAATTAGTCTTAAAACTAAACTATTCGACTTACTAAATGAAAATCACTCATGTAGAGTATATCCATGATTGTTAATAATTTAGTCACCTATCGTGATAGTCTTCAAAATTGTTTAGAGTATTTATCTGTTAGAGATAAGAAACTAATATTTGCAATTACTTTAACTCAAGTTTTTTTATCCATTGTAGATTTGATTGGGTTAGCATTCATTGGCTTATTAGCTGCGGTTTCAGCTTCGGGTATAACTGATCAAGATCCTCGTGGTAAGGCACTTACTGTTTTAGAATTTTTGAACATGCAAAATCTTGACTTACGAGTAAAAATTTTAATTTTCGCCTCAACCGCGCTTACTTTTTTTACTATTAAGTCTTTGTTTTCAATTTACTTAAACCGTAAAATTATTTATTTCATGGGTAGAAAATCTTCAGAAATATCTTCGCAATTGTTACTTAAAGTTATTGGTCAACCACTGCAAAATTTACAAAAGTACTCAATACAAGAAACTATTTATATAACTACATCAGGAGTTTCTAAACTTTTTACAGGTGTGATTGCTAATAGTATTTCATTATTTGTTGATTTGTTTATGATTGCATTAATGTTGGCTGCTATAATATTTGTTGATCCTATTATTGGCGTCACTAGTTTGATTCTTTTTGTAAGTATCGGTGCATCTCTGCATTTTACTTTTCGAATAAAAGCTAAGAACTTGGGAATTCTTGATGCAGAGAAGTCGATAAGACTAAATCAAATGACTAACGAATTATTGAGTGCATATCGAGAGTTAGTGGTTAAAAATAGAAGATTCTACTATGCGAACTTGATTGGTCAAGAGAAGATTAACCTTTCAGATATTGGATCGAGATTAACTTTTATGCCCTTCATAGGTAAATATGTGATGGAAATCGGACTAGTTTTTGGAGTTTTTATTGTGGCATTGATCCAATTTGCCTCACAGGATCTTGTTAGAGGTTTATCAATACTTACTCTTTTTCTAGCAGCGAGTACAAGAATTGCGCCTGCAATTCTTAGAGTTCAACAGAATTTACTTACCCTCCGCTCTAATTTTGGCGGAGCTAGGTTGACTTTAGATTTAATTGGTTTAGTTAGTAATGTTGAGAATTTAACTTCCAGGGGCGATGATATCCAAATTAGTCACATAGGTTTTAAGCCTACAATTAAAGTTTCACAAGTCAGTTTAAAGTATCCAACAAGAAATTTTCCAGCTCTGAATGCAGCAAATTTTACAATCGATTCTGGAGAGTTTGTTGCGATTATTGGTTCATCTGGAGCCGGAAAATCTACTCTTGTAGATCTAATCCTGGGAGTGTTAATGCCTGATTCTGGGAGTATTTTGATCGGAGGTATGCATCCTTTAGAAGCAGTGACCCAGTGGCCAGGGGCAATTTCTTACGTACCTCAAGATTCATTTATTATCCAAGGAACTATTCGACAAAATATCATCATGGGTTATCCAGCAGAAAGTTGTAGTGAAAAAATAATTTGGGAAGCTTTAGAGATGGCACAGCTTTCTGATTTTGTTAAAACACTTCCATTAGGTTTAGACAATTTGGTTGGTGATAGAGGCGCTTTTATGAGTGGTGGCCAAAGGCAAAGATTAGGTATTGCTCGGAGTTTATTAACTAAGCCTAAACTTCTAATTTTAGACGAATCGACTAGTTCTCTAGATTTGATAACGGAATACGAGATCATAAAGTCTATTAAAGAATTAAAAGGCAATATGACTATAGTAATGATAGCTCATAGACTATCAACAATAAAAGAAGCCGATAAGATAATATATTTAGATCAAGGAAGTATTAAGCACGTAGGAAAATTTAATGAGGTTCGCATGAATGTACCCCAGTTTGAGGAACAATTAAAAATTTTGGAAAAATAGAATTGCCGTAAGGTAAAGTATTGACTATGGTATTTTTACTAACTACTATTTTATAATGAAAATATTGATAACTGGTGGTGCTGGATTCATCGGTTCAAATTTAGCAAGAAAGCTTTTAAGTAAAGGTAAAAAAATTACCATACTAGATAATTTTTTACCCACTAGTAAAGATTTTTATGGAAATTCAGAAAATTTGAGGGTTGTAAATGGAGATATTAGGGATTCTCATCTTATAAATGAATTAATGTCTGAAGTTGAAGTTGTTTTTCACCTTGCAGCGGCAGTTGGTGTAGATAAAATTTTAGATTCTCCAGTGGAATCTATTTCAGTAAATATTAGTGGGAGTCAAGTTGTCTTAGAGGCAGCTGCAAAATTACAAAGAAGAATCTTTATTGCTAGCAGTTCAGAAGTTTATGGAAAAAATCCCAGCCAACCATTATCTGAAACTGACGATAGAGTTGTTGGGACTCCAATAAACTATAGATGGAGCTACAGTGACTCTAAGGCAATCGAAGAGGCAATGGCATCATTTTATTACAAAAGAATGGGCTTACCTGTAACCATCATTCGATTCTTTAATATTGTAGGACCGGGTCAAAAAGTAGAATCTGGAATGGTTTTACCACGATTTGTTAATTCAGCTATTCAAGGTAAAGATTTAAATGTTTTTGGTGATGGTACTCAAACCCGAACTTTTTGCCATGTTTATGACGCGATAGGTGCTTTAGAAGGGCTAGCTATAAATCCTAGTTCTATTGGAGAGGTTTATAATGTTGGGGCAAATGAAGAAATAAATATGCTACAACTTGCAGAAAAAGTTATTTCACTTACTAACTCAAGCTCAGCTATATCATTAATTCCCTACGATAAAGCTTTTATTTCAGGTTACGAGGATATGCCTCGCCGTAAACCAAATATAAGTAAAATCAATAATCTTATCGGATGGCAACCAAAATACTCCCTAGATGAAATAATTAAAGAAGTCGCAAGTTCAATGAAGTAGAATTCTTATTTATAGTTTGAACGCCCAATCAAGTTCTCCCGTGCAATCAAACACAAATGGAATTTCCTTAAGTCTCTCTCGATTTATTGCATCGTGCAATACTGCCACTACACCTATATCGTAATTTCCAAAGTCACTAGATTTAGAGTTCTGCCACTCCTCTACTAAAGGATCATGCCAATCAACACTTATGTTTCTTGATTTAAATAATTGATAAATTATCTCTGCAGGTGACTCTCTAGTATCATTGACATTCTTTTTATAAGTTACGCCAATTATTAAAACCTTCTTGTCTGCAATATTTCCCTTAAAACTCTTTATAACTTCACTCACAATGTATTTAGGCATATTCAGGTTTATCTCATTTGCAGTTTCTATAAATTTCGATGGCACTCCAACCTCTTTTGCCTTGTGTGCCAAGTAAGTCGGGTCAATAGGAATACAATGCCCACCTACACCTGGTCCAGGTAAAAACTTCATAAATCCGAATGGCTTAGTTGCAGATGCTTCTAAAATTTCATAAATATTTAAATTCATTGCACGTGAAATTTGTGATAACTCATTCACAAAAGCAATATTTATCTGCCTAAAAGAATTTTCAACTAATTTGGCCATTTCGGCAACCTCTGCAGAGGAAACCAAGATTATTTCATCTGCAAAGGCAGAATAAAAATCTGCCGCCGCTTTTAGAGAAATTTCATTTAAACCTCCAATTAGGCGTGGAGTGTTATTCAGGTTCCATACATTGTTTCCAGGGTCAATTCTCTCCGGGGAAGATGCATATAAATGTTCAATACTTGATAGCTCAAAAATACGCTTAGAAATTATGTTTCGTAGAGTTCCGGGATATGAAGTTGATTCATTCACTACTAATATTTCCGATGTAATATTTTCAGCAATTACTTTACACGCTTGATATATAAAAGATATATCTGGATTACGTTTTTCATCAAGAGGCGTAGGGACTGCAATAACGATAATTTTACAGAGAGCTAAATCTTTAGGGTTATTGGTAGGCAAGTATTTTTCATTAGTAATTAGGTCTAATAAAACTTTATCTGAATCTATGTTATTTTTTATAACACCAGTTTCTAATTGATTAACCAGATTCGCATTTGAGTCATAACCAATTACGGTGTAGCCCGCTTTTGCCGCAGAAATTGCTAAGGATAGTCCTACGTACCCTTGACCGATTACTCCTACTTTCACTTTAAATCCGTATTTAATGGATCAAGTCTTAACATATTAATTCTCGCGGTATTTTTCAACTTTAAATCTGACAAACTTGAGTTATAAATACTTCTCCAAGCATTGTATGAATCCGGGTATCTTTTTACAACTTCTAGAGAAGTTGATAATTCGTAATCAAATAAGTTGTTTTCTTTAAATCTAGAACTAGCTAAGTTCATCATAAACATTTCATTTGGCCAACTCTTAACAGCAGCATGCAATACATCTGCATCTCCTGAACTATAGGCACTTTGATACCGATTAAGCAGTAACTGGGGTTGGATAGAAATAGAAAGTCCTATGATAAAACCAATAATTGATTTAATAAGGGATTTATTATCAATCTTAATTTGAGTTTTATTTTTAATTATGATCGGGCTTAAATCTTTTTTTGAACCGTAACCGAGTATTAGCCCCATTAAGCTCCAACCTAATGTTGCCAAAGTTAAATGATTAATACTTATAAGTGATTGAATTTGGTATCCAACCCATCCTGAACTAATTATAAGGAAGTTTATGTTTAAATCTTCACGAATAGTTACTCTAATAACTACAATTAAAGTGTAAACAACTAAAGCTAAATATGTAAGAAATAAAATTAATCCACCATTAACCAAAAAATCAAGAAATACATTATGCGCCGAATCACAAGTCCCATTCAATCCTTTGTCCCTAATGGCGTCTAGAGACCTGGTTCGACGGAACCAGTTTTGATAGGCATCAAAACCAACACCGAATACAGGATTTAGTTGCCAAGTTTCAATTGCTGAGTTCCAGCAGTACCCTCTGTCGGTTATGGATAGATTATAAAGCCTGGATGAAAATGGCCCAATTTTTAAAAAACCTAAAGAGACAGTGACTGCAATTAATAAAATCGTAAGTGAGTAAGTAAGAAAATAAAGTTTGTTTCTATTTCTAAGTAACAGAAGAAAAATTAATGAAGATACACCGGCCAGAATTACAAAATACCCCTGTATAGAATTTGTCTCATAAATTAAGTAAACACATGTGAATATGATAAAAATATAAAAGAATTTGTAAAAACTAATTTTATCTTTGCTAAATATCGGTGCAGCAGCTAAAATTGCAATTATTCCTAATAGAGAGGAGTAAAAATTCGTATTGCCGGTAAAGCCGAACACTAATTTACCATTAGACAATAATGCTTGGGGGCCTATGTCAATTACTTGTAAAACACCAGCGGCTAATACAAATATACTCGAAATGCCAATTAACTTAATGAATTTCCTAAGATACAAACTGTCGCTTAAAGTGTAAAATGCAATTAATACTATGCACAGACTCAGGTATGTTAAATAACCTGTGTTCCTACCGAAAATACCAAATACCTGCGTTACTTTATCTTCCTTTGAAAATATTAATGCGAAAGTAGCTATAAACACAAAAATTAAGATTATAACTTGAACTGACTTATCTATTTTATGAATTAATAGTTTTCCAAAAATTAAGAAAAGCATTGCAAAAGCGATAGAGGTCAAAACACTAAGTTTTAGCGCATTGAATGGGTCTATAGACCAGAATGCCCAACCGGTAAAGACTCCTAAGATTAAAACAAATGAAAGAGACTCAATTAAACTAGTATTTCGTTTACCACTCACAGATAAACCATACTTTATATATTTCCTAGAGATATTTGAAGCTGTAGGAATTTTAGACAATGGTTATCGACTCGCATCGAATCTTTATACTTTCCTATGCTTCAGAGTTAGCACGACAGGTTTCTAGGCATAGATAGCAATGTCCGATTTGTCATGTTTCACGCTACAATTAAGGGATAGTTTCGTAGAGGTGAATAGAGGCAGCGACGGCTTACTCTGCAAGACAAAACCGGTTAACAAGGGGCAAAACAAAATGGCATTTAAAGCCAAGAAATCCAAGGCAGTTGAGTCTTCAACTCCTGCTTCTTGGAGCGTTGCCCAATTCTCTTCCTTCTACACTCAAAACCGATCTGAGCTTATTGCCCATGCTAATCGGATTGTTAAAGATAAGGCAAAAGCTGAAGAGATCACCCAAGAATCTCTTGTTAAGTTCATGTTAGCTGCCCCTGAGCTATCAAGTAATGATCACGCTCTTTCATATCTTCACCGCACAATTGAGAACCTATGTATTGATCTATTCCGTGCTGAAAACAGGCGTCCAAATCTTGTTGCTCTAGATGATGCAACCGCTGAGGTTGAATCTACTTGGCAGGTATCTGGGGATCACTCAATTGAGATCTCTGCCGCCGAAGATGCCGCAATTATTCGTCAGGCACTTTCTTTACTTTCACCAGCAGAGCGTGCTGCTCTAGTTATGTGGGAGGTTGAAGGACGTTCTACTGCTGAGATTGCTAAGGAGCTTGGAATTAAAGAGTCTGCTGTTCGTCACACAGTCTCTCGTGCACGTGCCTCACTTCGTAAGATTTTATCTGAGCTCGTCATTGATGAAGAGCGTGGCCTAACTGCGTTAGATCTTCTATCTACTACATATAAGAAGGCAGCAGAACTTGCCGGTAAATCATCAAAGATTGCACTTACATTTATTCTGGTTTTAACTGCATTCCTTGGCCTTAATTCACTTACTGGTAATGAGCCTAATACCTCTATTACTACCTCATTATCTCAACTTTCAAATAACCAAGATCTACCATCAGTTACGAGCCCAGTAACACCCGAAAAACCTGCTGAAAAGCTTGTCGTTAATGCCCAAAGTATTACCGTTGATGAGTACGCCGATCATATGGGACTTTCTGTAGCACAACTTGAGACTGTGACTCTAATGCTGCAAGTACTAGAGCAATCAGATGGTGGGGCAAACCCTACTGAATAAGTAGATTTCTGTTTTCTTGCGGCATTACACGTGTGTGCCATAAGTAAAACAGAATTAAGGGGACTTAATTGTCCTCGAGCCAGGCTTAAGAAATTCTTAAACCTGACTAACGAAAGGAAATAATGATAACAAAAGCAATTAGCAAACGAGTTTCACTCGTTGCATTGACTGCTCTTGGTGCTGGACTACTCTCAGTAGTTCCTG
>Ga0209550_10001290_pt1 | contig 24052 bp, 29 predicted proteins | sample LauGreSuBDMM15SN_2_FD_187567 | JGI IMG/M metagenome (GOLD analysis project Ga0209550, IMG submission 187567) | Freshwater lake microbial communities from Lake Michigan, USA - Su13.BD.MM15.SN (SPAdes) (version 5) | ecosystem: Environmental > Aquatic > Freshwater > Lake | place: Lake Michigan... | reverse complement strand
GATATCATATCAACAGTATCTTTTTTAGAAAGATCAGCAGATAAATTAGCTAAATCTTTAAGAGCTATACAGTTTTCTACTTTGAATTTTTCTGCAAGATCTATGGCGTCTGAGAATTTTTTCTGATTTTCTGGAGTACGTGCAGCTAAAAAATCTATCTCTGCGTTTACCATTGTTGTATAAAAGGATTGAGCTTGTTTTTTTATAGCCTCAAAAACATTCTGTATTAAAGAGTTTGCTGACAATATCTTATAATGAGAAATATTTTCTATTAAAACAGCATATAGTGCTTTTGCCATAGGCTTAGATAAAGTCTCATCACGAACCCACTCCTCATATTTATCAACTAAAGCATTTTCTACTTCTAGAAATTTTATTACTAATGCATTTTGTTGCAAAGATTTTATATCCCTACTTAGCAACACAGTTTTAAATAATTTCGCTTTCGGATCGGCTAGAGTTTTAGTTAATTTGGCAGAAACTGTTTTATAAAAACCTACAGCCTCCTCTTGCCCCACAGCCTTTTGGGCTAATTTAAGACGCCTAAGATCTTTAGTTTGTAAATTAGTCCAAGAAACGATTTCTTTTATATTGAGCATTTGGTTTATTTTCCTTAATTGTTATGAGAAAAATCTTATAGCATCTTTATTATTTGCGCACAAGAGAAAAATGAAGATTTTTTAATATAATTGTAATATTAATTGCGGGTTGGTAATACTGTTGCCACCTATGATTCTGCTGGGGTTTTTACGTTAAAAAGAGATTGATATTTTAATGAAATATTTATTAGACTTCTATTACTTATATGTCGACGCGTAATTCAATCAAAAGATGCAATAATGAGTTTTAAAAAAATATGGAAAAAGGATTTAGACGTTGGAAGAAAATTTAATGCAACGAATACTAATGATGACACCTAAGCAAGGTTAATAGTTAGCAAGAACATATAGGGGATGGACTTGCTACCCCCTAAAAACACACTCGGAACTCCAGCTCAAAGACTTCTCTAACCCCTCAACTTAGCGCCGAATTGCCCTTCCACTTCAATAATAATTTTTTGCTGAAGAGATGTCAGCTCCGCTTCAGATAATGTATGATCATCTGACTGAATTAGCACCCTAAAAGCAATGGATTTTTTAGTCGAATCGATTTTATCACCCATGTATAGATCAAAAATCTCTATATTTTTTATAAGTTTTTTATCCAAACCAGAAATAGTTCTAATAACCTTTCCTGCTGGAATATTACGATCAATTAAAAAGGCAAAATCTCTATTCACAGCTTGATAATCCGACACTGCAAAAGCACCTCTACGCCCAGCTTTTGAACGAGATTCTGGAATCGAGGAAATATTGATCTCAAAAGCGATAACTCTTTTTTCTATACCATATTCTCTAAGCGTAATAGGGTGCAATTCCCCAAAATATCCAATCAAATTCTTGCCTAGAAAAATACTTGTAGCCTTAAATGGATGGTAATAATTTGGCAAATTTGTGCTTTCTAGCTGCATATTATCTAGGGATAATCCAAGCTCTTTCAATAATAACTCTACGTCAAACTTTATGTCAAACACATCTATTGCTTTAGCATCCGAATGTAAACTTGACCCTATATCTCCTATTCTAACTCCACTAGCATAAAGCTTCTCATCATTAATTGCACTACCAAAGAACACCGGACCAATTTCAAATAAAGCCATATCATGAATAGATCTGGCGCTGTTTTTAGATATTGCCTCTAGCAAATTAGGCAAAATACTAGGCCTCATGTAATCAAGCTCTTGGCTTATAGGATTTTGAAGCTTTAATTCATTTTTTATATCTGCAAATAATTTGGCAAATTTTGAATTCATAAATGACCATGTAACTAATTCGTCATACCCAATAGATGCTAAAACTCTGCGGGCAAGATTTCCTCTGAGTACCTCAATTGGCGCTAATTTAAATTCAAGATTTGTAGAAATAGGTGTCGCGGGAATTTTATCAAAACCATAAATCCTTATTATTTCCTCTATTAAATCTTCTTTTATTGCAACATCATGACGCCATGAAGGTGTAGAGGCTTTCAAGGCTTTTACACTATAGCTAACTACAAATCCCAATTTTTCTAGTATAGAACCAGCTTCATTGATACTAATATTGACTCCTGTAGCTTTTATAATATCCGCCTCATTTAAAGAAGTTATATTTGGATCATGCTCTATAGTACCTGCTAAATTTAGTGAACCAATTTCACCTCCACAAATATCTACTATCATTTTTGCTGCAAAAGCAGCAGCGGTATCTACAATGTTTATATCAGTTGCTCTTTCAAAACGAAAACGTGAATCTGTTTCAATAGCCAACCTTCTTCCAGTAGTTGTGACTAATTCTTTATTAAACGAAGCAGACTCTAATATGATATTCTTCGTCTCAATATTACAAGCACTTGCAAAACCACCAATAATACCAGCTAAAGCCTGTATACCGCTATTGTCTTTTATTACTAAATCACTAGATTGTAGTTTGTATTTTTTATCAGATAAAGCATGGAATTCTGGGTCATTATCAGCTGCTTTGCAAACTCGTAAATTGCCAGATAGTTTATCATTATCATATGCATGCATAGGCCGACCAAAACTATAACAAATATAGTTCGTGACATCCACCACCGCTGAAACAGTCTTGCAACCTATATTTTGTAGCAGATTTTTTAGCCATACAGGACTTTCTTTATTAGTAATATTTTTTACCTCAATAGATGCAAATGCTAAGCAATCTTGTGAATCATCTATTACTACACTAGATGTAGTAGCTTTGATCTCAGGCCAGCTTACAATCTTTAAAACACCCAATCCAGCCGCCGCTAATTCTCTCGCTACTCCATACACACCAAGACAATCTCCTCTGTTTGGAGTGACATCTATCTCTATCATAGGATCATCTAAGCCAAGATATTTCGCAAAATTCTCTCCGATTACAGCATCTTCTGGCAATTCAATAATACCGCTGCTTTCTTTTTCTATAAATAATTCTTCAGCAGAACAAAGCATCCCGTTGCTTTCAACATCTCTAATCTTAGCTTGTTTTATAACAAAATTTCCATTTGGTACAGTGACCCCCACAGGCGCTAAAACCACGTTTAAATTAGCCCTTGCATTATGTGCTCCGCATACTATTTGCAAGTTACCTTTTTTGGTAGCTACAGTACATACTTGTAATTTATCAGCATTAGGGTGAGGCTTAGCATCTACAATTCTAGCAACCTCAAATGCTTCCAGTTCCTTGCTTTTATCTATAATTTCTTCTACTTCAAAACCTATTTTAGTCAAATTATCTGATATTTCTTCTAAAGAAGCATTAGTATCTAAAAAAAGTTTTAGCCATGATAGAGTGAATTTCATCTTGTTAGCCCCCCTAATCTACTTGGAATATCATATGCTGAAAAACTATAATGGTTTATCCAGCGTAGATCTCCTTCAAAAAACTGCCTTAAATCATTTATTCCATATTTGAGCATTGCCATACGCTCTATCCCCATACCAAAAGCGAAACCATTATATTGCTCTGGATCAACTCCTGCATTAGTAAGCACTTTAGGATGAATCATCCCACACCCTCCTATTTCTAGCCATCTTCCTATATGAGGCATTTTAATATCTACTTCGAATGAAGGTTCAGTAAATGGGAAATAGCTAGACCTAAATCTTACTTCTATATTAGGGTTTTCAAAAAACTGCATAACAAATTCCGTCAAAATAAATTTAAAATGACCAAGATGAGTAATAGAATCTACAAGCAGCACCTCTAATTGATGAAACATTGGTGTATGAGTTATATCAGAGTCGCAACGATACGTCCTACCTGGAGCTATAAATCTAATGGAATTATTAGACCCTTTAGGATCCCATTCTTTTAAGGTACGAATTTGTACAGGTGACGTATGAGTTCTAAGCACTAATCCATCTTTTTGCATATAGAAAGTATCATGCATTTGACGAGCCGGATGGTTTTCTGGAATATTTAATGCAGTAAAATTATACCACTCCTCCTCTATACTAGGCCCCTCTTTTACAACAAATCCAAAAGCAGAAAAAATCTCTGTTAGTTCCATTGTAGCTTTAGATATTGGATGAATAGAACCAGTTTTTCTACTTCTGGAAGGCAAGCTCAAATCCAAAGCTTCTTTCACCAAACTATTGTTAATTTCTGATAACTCAAGAGTGGTTTTTTTCTCAGTTATTAATGCCGATATTTCATCTTTTGCAACATTAATAATACTACCATATTTTTTTCGTTCTTCCTCTTGCATTGCTCCTAATTTACGCATTTCAGAAGTAATAACCCCTGATTTACCCAAATATTCTATTCTTAGATTTTCTAAAATACTCGAATCACTTGCAGCGAGAATTTTTTCACGGGCAATTTGTATAATTTGGTTTATCATATAAGTAATATTATTTGAAAGATGTGAATATACTAGAAAAAGAAATATGGTTCAAGAAATATAGGAACCGAATTAGTGAACTAGTACAGTAATGACACCAAGCGCATGAACCCCTAAGAGGCCTACGAATTAATATTCCCTAAATCGGCATATTGAGAACTTGGTTCCACATTTCTATTAGCTTATTTCTAGCCGCAACAGTAGTTTGTAGGGTGGTTTTTGCTTCCGAGGTAGCTGCAATAACCTCACTAAGAGACGCATCACCAATTATTGAGCGCTTTTTTACTTCTTCGTCTTTTCTAACAGCGTCAGATATAGCTCCAATAGTAGATGCCACGGAATTACCGTTTTGCACACCGGATGTTATCCTTGCTTGCTTCATTACAGCAAGTATGTCTTCTGGTTTCATATTTGCAAAACTCTTGAAGCTTTTATTCACCATTTTTTGAAATGACACAGCATTTTCTGCTGACGCCAACGAAATTTCAGCTGAGCCCTTTGAATTTGTATTATATGCACTTTGTGCTTGTAATAAAGCTGCTGGACCTATTATTGTTGTCATATTATTACCTTATTGCTTCTAAACTTTTTTGCATCATCGCTCTAGACATTTCTACCACACCAAGATTTGCCTCATATGACCTTTGGGCCTCCCCAGCATCAGACATTTCTATAAGTTTCTTTACATTTGGCATTTTAACATAGCCTCTTGAATCAGCTGAAGGATGATTTGGATCATATCTAATTTCAAAATCTGATTTATCTTCGCTATATTTCTTCACTTTTAGTAAATTCATACGCTTCTTTTTATCATATTTATTTTCTACAATTAATGTTTTTCTTCTATAAGGGTCTCCCCCTGGCTTTTCATTTGTAGAATATTCATTAGCAATATTTTCTGCTATAATTTTCATTCTTTCACTCTGAATATTATTACCTTGCATTGCTATTTCTATAGATCTTTGCAAACTATCCTCAAGAGCAGTAGCTATTTTCGGCAAAAGTAAAATTATAGCACATATACTGATTTTACTAAATCTCACTTAGCGCCTCCTGCATCCGAAGCCATACCTAGCAATTCCATTGATGAGCGGTAATTTTTTAGAGCTTCTGAAACCTTATCGCTATTTACAGCAATCTTTCCTACTTGCCCCGCTAAATCAACATTATTTTTATTGGGCTTCATAGGAGATGTTTTATCTAAAGTAAGATTATATTTACCTGATGCTTTATTATCAGCGTTGATATGCCTTGTGTTTGTAAGCGCCATTCGCACTTTCTGCCTACTCACTTTATGTTCTTTTCCAGACATAGATTTTGGTGGTTCAATATCTTTCGTGATGTATTTTGGGGTTGAAACATTTGCGATATTTTCTGCTAGAACCTCATGCTTCTTTTGCAAGTAATCAATTTGCTGAGTGATTGCTTCTGTTGTAATATCTTTAGCTAATACGCTAATTGGAATCACTGGAAATATCATAAATATTAAGATTAGAACCTTACTCACTATAAAAACTCTAGCTATGATTTCGGCAATTATAGTACATAATTAAAGCAATTTAAGCAATAAGAAATATGACTGATATTTTCCTATTAGAATAAAATTCCCACTCGAGTGTTATTCATGTTATTTGTAAATATATAGAGCTCAGCTTTTTACAAGCTTTCCACCTTCTATTTTACCTTTAACCGAAGAGGTTTTATCCTGTATAATTTGACCATTGCCAGCTTTAAATATTACATCTCCTAGAATTACACTATTACCTTTCAAAATAATTTTTTGTATTACTGAAGGCTTTTTATTATCTTCTATTGTAATATTATGAGCAGTAGAGTCATAAAAGGTAATTTCGTGAGAATTTACTATGAGATTATTAAATTCACTATTACGAGCTTCCAATCCTCCTGAGATTTTCGTCTCCCCTTTCATTCGAGTATTAGTGAGCATAGAACTACCAGAGATAGAAACATCTCCTGTAATTAAAACATTATCTCCAGCAAAAGATCCACTAGTAACAAGGCGCTGCGCCTCTAAACCATTACCGTTAGCACTACCACTTATTGTAAGCAACTCAGTGACTTTAAGATCCGTAAAATCCATAGAACCAGAAATAACAAGTGCTTCAAATTCTGAATTGGTAATATCAGCTCCACCAGAGACTATAACCTTATCCAATTTTACATCTTTAAAATCACCAGCCCCAGATATCACAAGAGATTTAGAAGTCGCTTCAACCATAATATTTAAACAAAATATCACTAAAATTGTAAAAATGACTTTGATCATATTACACATAAACCACCTCTCATAAATTAAGCTTTATATAAATCTACCTATAACGTAAAAATTGCAACATTACTAGCAAAATTACATGAATTGTGATAGTGTTTCTAGCAGTTACAGTTTTGGATTGAGAGTAATAAATTGACAAAATACACACCTTATATACTGTTTTTTCTTTTATTTTTTTGTTCTGGATGTGCAGAAAAAAAATATAATGGCCATTATAAAATAGGGCCTGCATATAAAAAAAATGGTGATATATACGTACCTACAAATAAAATACAATATATAAAAACTGGTTTAGCATCCTGGTATGGAAGCAAAGGAGGTTTTCATGGAAAAAAAACAGCCAATGGTGACAAATATAATAAACACATGCTGACAGCAGCTCACCCCACCCTTCCATTACCTAGCATGGTGAAAGTCACTAATTTAAAGAATAACAAGTCTCTTATTGTAATGGTAAATGATAGAGGCCCTTTCAAAAAGAACCGCATTCTAGACGTATCAGAAAAGGCCGCTGATCTTCTCGGGTTTAAAAAAGATGGGATTACAAATGTCAATGTAGAATATTTAAGTGAAGAAACTAAAGATCTATTAGATAAGCTAATGCTTAACCCAAAACACGGTTCTAAAGCTAAAGGAAAAATAAAAAATCATCATTGCTCTATAGATTGCTACATAAAAATGGTGAATAAAAAACAAAAAATTCACGGTATATAGAGCGGGTTTAAACAAATCTGACTGAGGTTGGTTTACCTCAACCTAACCAACTCCAAACTGAGGTGGTATAGTCATGTTTTCACTCTCTGCGGGCATTATAGATTGGTACTTAGAGAAGGTCAAATGAAGCATTTTGGCTTCTCTAAAAAAGTAACATCCTCGAGTGCCTATCTTTTCTTTACCATCTTGACTAAGAAAAGATACTAAGATATACTTTCTTAGTGTGAGCAACTTAAGAAAAGATAGCTTATGAATAAAAGAGTAGGAATATATATTACACAAAAGATCTCTGGTGAGTCATATAAAGCATATGTTCCTTCAAAACTGCCACCTGAGCCACCTATAGAACTCTCGATGCTTTATCCTTACCTCGAAAAAGCAACACTGGCTTTAGCTGAGTTAAATAGTATTCATAAGACTATTCCTAATACAGAGCTCTTTATCTACATGTATGTACGTAAAGAAGCTTTGCTTTCAAGTCAGATTGAAGGAACTCAGAGCTCTTTTTCAGATCTAATGCTATTTGAACATAATCAAAAACCTGAGGTCTCAATTGAAGATGTAGAAGAGGTATCTAATTATGTTAAAGCTATAAATTATGGCTTAGAGCGCTTAAAAGATGATTTTCCTTTATCTCTTATACTTTTAAAAGAAATACACGGTATTTTGCTCATCGGAGGCAGAGGATCAAGTCAAACGCCTGGAGAATTTAGAAGATCACAAAATTGGATTGGCGGCACAAGGCCAGGCAATGCTCTTTTTGTCCCTCCTCCAGTAGACCATTTAAGTGATTGCCTTAGCGATTTTGAAAGCTTTATTCATGATGAAAGCTTGCCGGTACTTATCAAAGCGGGTCTTGCTCATGTTCAATTTGAAACAATACACCCTTTTTTAGACGGTAATGGTAGACTTGGCAGGTTGCTCATAACCTTGCTTCTATGTACGAATGGTATGCTTGATGAACCAATTCTTTACTTAAGCCTTTATCTTAAGCAAAATCGTCATACCTATTATGAGCTGCTGCAAGAAGTCAGAGAATCTGGCACTTGGGAAACATGGCTAGAATTTTTCCTCATTGGTGTAGAAAAATCTTCAAAACAAGCCATTCACACAGCGACACGAATTAATGATCTTTTTGCAAAAGATAGCGAGAAAATATCTCATTTAGGACGCGCTAGATTTTCATGTGAACAAACACTTGAATACATGAAAAAGCTACCACAAGTGACAGTTCCTCTCCTTGCCAAGGAATTGCAAATGACTCAGCCAACAGCACGAAGTGCATTAAATCACTTGAAGTCTATTGGAGTACTTGCAGAAGTGAGTGGTAAGAAGCGTGATAAAGTTTATATCTATCGTAAGTATTTAGATATTTTGGAAGATGGCGCAGAACCATTTTCTGCAGAGAAGTCATAATGAACGCATTCCAGTCTAACATCTGTAATATTTACGGAGAAAAAGGCAAAGCATGGCTAGATGAACTACCTGAGCTTGTTGCGGCAATATCTTCAAGGCTGAATTTATGTGATTTGAAGGAAGTCACAAACCTGAGCTATAACTATGTGTTATCGGGCCTTCAGGGCGAGAACCCTATCATTTTAAAACTAGGACTTGATAATGAGGCACTAGCTCGAGAAGCATTTGCGCTCAAGTGCTTTGCAGGCTGTGGCGTAATAGAAGACTTTGGGACTGTGCATACCAGTTTGGTAGATTCTATTAATGGGGCAGGACAAAAATGCAGCTGAAGTAGCGCTAACTCGTTATATGAAAGTGATGACTCTCCTACATACAAAACTCAGATTGCCTGCTACAACTACCATGAAATAATACAAAAATTAAACCCTGGTGCACAAATATGGCAGGATGCTTTTGATGACATGTTTATCAAGATTTCTGCATTACTCAATAAGTTTAATATCCCAATTGACGATGATTTAAAGAATGAAATCAGCTATATTTTAAACTTGGCGAAAGAGCCAGGTCCATTTACCGGGCTTATGCATGGTGATATCTGCCCAGATAATGTCTTTGATGACACAATACAAAATAAAATGCACATCATTGATTTTGAATGGAGTTTTATGGGCAATGTCTTGTTAGATGCTGTGGGTTTACGCATGTGTATGCCTACCTGTTGGTGTGTAAAAGCTTTTCCTGAAAATGTTATCGAATTATTTGAGCAGATTTATCGAGAAAAGCTAATCAAATACATTCCAGCAGCGAATAATGACAAATGTTGCAGCCTGGGCTTATTGGATGCTTTGGCGAGTTGTGAGCCTGGATGACATTTTGGAAAGGGATATTGATATTCATGACCAAAAATTTCCTTTGCACCCACTATGGAGGCCAGAATATAACTTGCGTAGGCCTAGAAATTTATATCGCTTTAAGGCATTCATAAAGGTATCAGAGCGGCATGATGTCTTTCCACACCTTAGAGCAATGGCTAAATCAGTTTTGCAAGAATTAAAAGGGCGTTGGCCAGATGTAGAACCACTTGATTTATATCCGGCGTTTCAAAACTAAAACTCCAAGCTGGATGTGTTGTGATGTTGTGATTCCTTGGTTATTTGATGTCGTCTTCAAAGATCTCACTTTTCTTTTCTTGAAAGGGGCTCCCATCATAAAACAGTTCGATTTTAGAGATAAGCTTACCTTTGAATTCCATCAGCACTGCCGCCCTGAAATTACCAATCGGGGCTGGAACGACCATATCATAGGCGAACATAATCTGATCGCCAGCTGCAAAACGTGACCTGATTTGGATATCCTGCAATATTCCACCAAAGTTTTTTGCGGCTGTAACAATCGGCTCTTTGCCATGCATTTCTGAGAGTGGTCCGATGAAATGCACATTATCATGTAGATAACTCGCCATCTTATCAAAGTCCTTGGCAAGCATAGCATTGTAATAGCTTTCAGCAAGGTCCAAATTATCAGTTGTGTTCATATTTAACTCCTATTATAGTATAAGCATGCTGATAATATATTATAAGGACACTGATATGTCAACAGATAAAGAGCTAGGTCTTAAAAGTTTGCTCGGGTACAAATTGAAAAAGACTCAACATGCTCTGCGTCTTCACATGGATGAAGCTTTAAGGGCTCTTGATCTTACTACGCCACAGTATGCAGTTCTTGCGCAACTCGAGTTAAAGCCTGGAGCTTCTAATGCGGCACTTGCAAGATCAGCCTTTATTACAGCCCAAACCATGCACGGTATTGTCTCAAATTTAGAAAAACGGGTTTTAATTCAGCGTAAAAGCGATGCTTCCCATGGTAGAATTTTATGCACAGAATTGACGGATCAAGGTCATAAAATTGTCGCCCAAGCCCATGATATGATACGTGCTGTTGAAGCACGCATGCTTGCTACGGTAAGCTCAGAACATAAACTGCTTCTCGAAAAACTGCTGCTTGAGTGTTTTAATAATTTGCAGTAGTAAAAATAAATAAAAATTATTTTCCGGTACTTCTGGGTATTAGCGTGTATGGTTTATAGTGATATCATGTCAAACAAATATTAGAACGGAGGCGCATGATAAATAATGAAGATTTGCCTTGTGCATTAAAAATACTGGAATTAAGGACAAAAGTATTTGACCTTAATCTAAAGCAAATAGAGCAAGGTTACTACAGCAAAGCAAAAGAACTAAGGGCTTTGGATCACGAGCTTTACATGCTTTATAAAAGCATCACTAAATATGATTTTATATCTAAAATAAAAGAAGGTAGCACACTTTTAGTGGGCGAAGGAAATTTAAGCTTTACTATTAGCTTGGTAAAGAAATTACAGTTATTACCTAATCTTATAGCTTCTACATATGAAGATTATTCAGAATTGTCTGAGTATGCAGCGTTTAATGCTCAGTTGTTGAAGCAAGCCGGAATAAAAGTTATGTATGGACTGGATGCAACGGAGTTACACAATAATTTTTACTCCAATACTTTTGATACAGTTATTTTTCAATTCCCACATTCTGGTAGCAGAGAAGGGATAAATGGAGTAAATGCAAATTATGTTTTGGTGAAAAAATTCATAACATCTGCTTCGTATATTTTAACAAGAGATGGAGTAGTGTTAATAACTATCCTTGATTCCGATTTTTACAACAACATGTTTCGGTTTGATGAGTTAGCTGAAGAATTAAGAATTAGTCCGCCAACACAATACAAATTCAATCCTAAAGATTATCCAGAATATGAGCATACAATGACCCATCAAGATGAAAGTGGAATTGATGATTATTCCAAATTCGTAACTTATGAGTTTAGAATATGAATCAGGGATTTTTATTTAACGAACCTATTGATATCGCTGGATTAATATATATCACCAACTATATTACTGTTGAATATGAAAATGAGCTAATAGCGCTTATTGATTCTCAAAAATGGAATTTAGATCTAAAGCGCAGAACTCAGCATTATGGTTATAAATATGTCTATACAGCTAGATCTGTGAATGCGTCCTATTATCTTGGTGAAATGCCGTACTGGGTCGATGAGTTATGCAGTAAACTACGTTCAGACCGTATATTTATAGAGAAGCCAGATCAAGTGATAATAAATGAATATATGCCTGGTCAGGGTATTGCCTCTCACATAGATTGCGTCCCATGTTTTGGGGGCACTATTTGTTCATTAAGCCTGGAATCTGGGTGTGTTATGGATCTGAGTCGGGGCGATATTAAGAGGTGTATAAATCTGGAACCAAGAAGCTTATTAATTTTCAAAGATGATGCCAGATATAAATGGAAGCACGGCATTGCTGCAAGAAAAAGTGATAACGGGGTAAAGCGGCAAAGGCGCATCTCACTTACATTCCGCAAGGTGATTCTATAGATCAAAATTTCGAATCCCGCTTGCTACTCCGCCTTTCGTTCTCTAAAAAATGCATGAGCAAAAAACATCAATTCTCTAAAACCCAGGTAAATTCAGGGGTTGAGGACATGCGTACCTTCGGTCGGAGTGTTCGCATGTATCGGAGATGGAGAGCGTAAAAATGGAGATTTTAGGGGTAAAATGGTAAATTGGGAGAAAGTGAAGTACGGGTCTAAGGCTAAGGCAAAACTCTGAAAAGCTCAGAAATACTAGGGTTTCTGGATTGCTTCGCTATGCTCGCAATGACGGTGAGAACCTTGTTCCTCAAAAATCTGGCGGAGGTTGGTTTACCGCAACCTAACCACCTCCAAACTGGGGTGGTATGATCATGTTTTCACTCTCTGAAACGATTATAGAGGCGTACTTGGAGAGTGTCAAATTAAGGATTTTGGATTCTCTATCAAAGCTTAACGTGTTCATAAAATCTCTATTTTCGTGATGTTAAGTACATGTAACGTGTACCTAGAATTACACCATATGTAACCTTAAGGACATACCATGACCTATTTGTGATAAATTTCGTCATTATTGGGACCAACCCCTTATTTCTGGAGGTGGTGATAAGAGTTGTCTTTATTAGCGATAATTGTTGAAATCGATAATAGTGTACTCTTGTGCTCTCTCAGGTGACGATGTCAAGCTTTGCTATTATCGTATATTGACTTATTCGATAATAATTGATATGCTACACCTATTAGCAAAAACAAAAGGTGTTAAATGGATATAGAGCAATCACCAAGCGGTCAGATCATTAGGGCCTCTACGGGCTATAAAGCCTTTATCCCGGCGGCTTTGCCACCGAAACTTGAGTGGGATGATGCGCTTGTATATAGCCTATCGCGTGCTGATTTCTTGCTTGGGAAATTGGCCCGCGAAGGAAGCAGATTGCCTAATCCTCACCTTCTATTGCGTCCCTTTATAACTAGAGAGGCTGTCTTATCAAGCAAAATAGAAGGTACTCAGGCAACGATAGGTGAAATTCTGGCAGCGGATAGTGGTGTTAGCGTCAAACAAAATCCAGATGATTTGCAGGAAGTTCAAAACTATATCAAGGCATTAGATTATGGAATCAATAGGTTAAAAGAATTGCCTTTATCTTTGCGGCTAATCAAAGAAATTCATGAGTCTTTGATGCAGGGCGTAAGGGGCTCTCATGCCACGCCAGGTGAATTTAGACGCACGCAAAATTGGATAGGCTCACCTGGCTGCACTCTAAACACAGCAAAGTTTGTGCCTGTCCCACCTGATCATTTGATGGATGCCTTAAGCGAATTAGAGCGTTTTTTGCATAATCGGCAGTTGCCACCTCTTATTCACATTGCTCTATGTCATTATCAATTTGAAGCGATACATCCATTCTTAGATGGTAATGGCCGTGTCGGACGACTACTAATTACATTGTTACTGATAGAGCAGAAAATGCTTCCTTCCCCTTTGTTATATTTATCAGCATTTTTTGAAGCAACGCGCGATGAATATTACCGGCAGCTTTATAATATAAGTAGAGATGGCACATGGCGCGACTGGCTTATCTATTTTCTGAGTGGCGTTGCTGTTCAATCTGAAGATGTTTTGTCCCGGGCGGAGCGTATCAATGCCATGCTACAGGATTGGAAAATAATTGTGGCAAGCAGTGGTTCATCAGTTGCAGTAGATATTGTAGAGCGCCTGGCGGTCAATCCTTATGTAACGATTAATAAAATTGCTGAAGATTTGGGGGTTGCTTATAGCACAGCACAAAGAGGTATCCAAAAACTAGAAGCAGCAAACATTATTCAAAAGACTTCTGATAATAAGCGTGACAAAGTTTATTGTGCGGGCCGGGTACTCAGCATTTTAGAAGAGCCTACAAAGATTAGTGCAGAAGCTGATGGCTAGGCGCGAATAACATAAAGTATAACGAGGCTATATGACTACAATTATTGAAACAGAAAGGCTTGTTTTAAGAACTTGGCAGAAACAAGATGCGGATGCTTATTTCCAAATCAACCAAGACCCAAAAGTAATCGAGTTTTTACGTGGTCCATTAACGATGGAACAAGTGAATGATTTCATCCCTGCGGTGAATAGTCATGGCGCGAGGCATGGTTATACCTTGTGGGCAGCTGAACTGAAGGAAACTGGGGAATTAATGGGCTTTATCGGTCTCAATTACACTGATTGGGAATCCAACTTTACCCCGGCAGTTGAAGTGGGTTGGAGCCTTGGATCTCAGTATTGTGGAAAAGGCTTTGCCACAGAAGGCGCCAAAGCTTCCTTGGATTATGGTTTTAAACAGTGCGACCTTAAAGAAATCGTTTCTTTTACGGTGCCTGCAAATGTTAGGTCTTTAAGAGTCATGGAAAAGATAGGCTTAAAGCGAGACGTCAATGGTGATTTCGCTCACCCAAAACTTGCAGCTGATCATAAACTTTCTCATCATGTTCTGTATAGATTAAGCGCTGCTGAGTATACCAATCAAGATCAAAATAATTTATCGGTTAACACATGAAAAAGATAATCGCATTTTTAGCATTTTTTATCTTAAGCGCTTGCACTCATAAGCATGAGTCTCCAATCACTTTGCCTAACACTGAAATAAGGATTATGACTTCAAAAGAAAACAATGTTGCTTATAAGTTATTTGTAAGCCTGCCAGAAGGATATCACACAAAAGGGCATCATTCATATCAAGAAAGCTACCCTGTGGTTTATTTGCTTGATCCAGATATGGAATTTGCAATGGCTGAAAATATTGCTCGAACAATGGTGAATTATGACACTATAAGGCCATTTATCATTGTTGGTATTGGTTATCAGAATCAAGACTTAACTACCATGAAGTCCAAAGAATTTTGGGATCAGTGGACAAAAAATCGTGCCAGGGATTACATCCCGATTCAAGTGGAGCAAGGCAAAGAAGATTTTGAAGGTGGTGACCATGAATATCAGGGGCTTAGCCAGCTTACAGGGGGCAGTTCAAAGTTCAAAAATTTTATAGAAAAAGAGTTGATTCCATATATCAATCGAACCTATAGAACTTCAAATGAAAGAGCTTTAGTAGGCCATTCTCAAGCTGGATTATTTACCACTTGGATGATGCTGGAGCACCCTGATATTTTCGAAAAATACATCATACTTTCACCTTCGTTATGGGTTGAAAAAGGCAAGATGTTAAAGCAAACAAGTACGCTACAACATTCAAATAAGATCATAGCTTATTTTGCTGCCGGCTCTATGGAACACGATGCACGAGGTAGTATGGTAAATGATTTGAAAACCTTTTATGACTCATTGCCTAAAAATAAAGGTTTCAAATCCAAGCTAGAGATTATAGAGGATGAAAATCATGTAAGCATGGTGCCAATTGCACTCACAAAAGGCCTCAAGTATTTATTCGGGAAGTGATCATGTTCCATTCCAACATCATCAGTATTTACGGACAAAGAGGCAAAGCCTGGCTAGATGAACTGCCTGAGCTTGTTGCAGCAATATCTTCAAAGCTAGATTTACGTGATTTAAAAGAAGTCCCCAATCTTACTTACAACCATGTGCTGTCAGGCCTCCAGGGCGATCATCCTATCATTTTAAAACTGGGACTTGATCATGAGGCACTAGCTCGAGAAGCTTTTGCACTCAAGTGCTTTTTGGGATATGGTGCAGTGAATGTGCTTGCTGAAGATAAGGGCATGTTGCTTCTGGAAAGAGCTGTACCTGGTACATCGCTTAAAAGCTATTTTCCAGATCAAGAACATGAATCTATCGAAATTGCGTGTGTAGTAATGCAAAAGCTGCATCAAGCGAGTATACCGAAGCATCACAATTTTCCCCACATCAAATATTGGCTTACGGCTTTGGATAAGGATTGCTCCATTCCTGATGCGTATCTTAAAAAAGCAAGAAATCTCCGGGACCAGCTGTTACAAACTGCTAAGCCAGATGTATTGCTTCATGGCGATTTACATCATGATAATATTTTGCAAAATGGCAATGACTGGGTGGTGATCGATCCTAAAGGCGTAATTGGCGAACCGGCCTATGAAGTGGCAGCTTTTATCCGCAATCCAATCCCGGAATTACTGAATCACGTTGATGCTACCACTATTATTCATAATCGCATCACTCGATTTTCTGAGCTCTTTGGTATACCAGCTAAACGAATTCTTGATTGGTGCTTTGTGCAGGCAGTACTCGCATGGGTTTGGGCGTTAGAGGATGGCTGTGATACGAGCTATTTTGAAAAACTAACAAAGATTTTGGATACTTTGTCATTTGCTTAAAAACTCAGGAGAGCACAACCACCAGCTAATATCATAGCCCCTATTTAAGAAGCACCCAAATTTCTGTTAAAGCTTCTGTTTCAGCTACCTCATAATCAAAATTGTAATAGCAAAATATGCAAGGCAAATCCCCTAGTTCTTCACCGGACTGCGGTAACCAATCACGATAAATGCTGTAAATCGTGTCGCCGATATTATCGCGCGAGCCTTTATGCATGGTGACAGCATACCTTCCAGCAGGTAGAGTCCGTTCTGTCACCTGATCATTCAATTTAAAATCTTGCGGAACGCTAAGGGCTAAATCAAAGCGAAACTCTTCTGGTTTCACTTCTCTTGGATCGTGGTAGCCAAAGCCAAAGGCTTCTCCTGCTTTAGGCTTTAGGTTAATGGGTTGTGCCTTTGCCCAAGTAATGAGCTTATCCAGCGTGTCGGAGAATCGCATAGGATCTCCGTGATGCTCCATTACAGCAACTCTTTTAGCTGGCAATTCTTTAATCGTTATCGTCATAATTTTTTCACCTTTAATATGCATAGGTTGCGGTGGATTTTCGAAGCTTTCCCAATTAGCCTTGCGCCTAAAATCGCTGGGACTTTGTCCACAAACTTGTTTAAAGGCTCTCGTAAATGACTCATGGGTTTTAAAATCTGCATCCAAAGCAATGTTAATAATTGTCTCCTCTTTATGGACAATCAATTGATGAGCGGCCCTTTTAAGCCGCAGCCACTTGATATAATTCATTAGAGGTAACCCAGTGTAGGCCGTAAACAACCGATGAAAATGATATTTTGAAAAACAAGCGATGCGGCAAAGCTCATCCAACTCAAGCTCTTCTTCAAGATGCTTGCCTATGAAATCAATCACTCTATCGACTCGTTCTTTGTAACTCATATATCCCGCACTTCAGTTGTAACCGTCTACATGGATAAAAATACGACGTTTATGTTTTTTATGCTTGACCACCATTGCTAATCTTCATTCAGTTATACTGCCATATGTAAAAATTTAGGTAAGTTGCAAATAGAATCCATAACAGATAAGGAATCATCAGCAGCGATGCGGCTCTCATTTTTTGGTAAGCTAGGCAAATGAGCGAACAGACCAGAATATCCATAGCGACCAAAACTATAAGGGAGAGTCCAGTTAAGTGGTAATGGAAAAACAAAGGTGTCCAGCTCCAGTTTAAGATGAGCTGAAGTGCGTATAAGGTTTTTATAACGCCCAGCCTGGGCAATGACCCCTCTTGCCAAATAAGCCAGCCGCAAGCGCCAATAATGCCGTATAAAATAGTCCAAGCCACCGGGAATACATAATTTGGCGGTGTCAGGTTTGAGCGATTTAAGGTGCTATACCAAGTACTAATCTCTGGCTTCGTTAAAGAGCCGATAAACCGGCCAATTGCTATGAGTAGCACGATCCAGATGATCAAAGAGAGGTGGTTTTTATTTTGCATAATGTTTTACCCAATGATCATCGTTATAAGTACAAGCGATATCGTTGCCACGACAGAACTAAGCGCAACAACTTTCTTCACTAATTCTTCTTCCGTAGAAAATTGCTTAGAAATTAGATACACAACAAATGCAGTAGGCGCGGAAGCCGCTATACCCAAAGAATTAAACCAATAACTTTCTAACTTCATAAGGTATGCAATAAATATTGCGACTAATGGATGAATGAGGCTCTTGATTAGCACAACGCTTAGCAAATCAAATTTCAAGCATTGTGCTTTGATCTTTGTCGCACCTAAAGTGAGGCCAAAGGCAAATAGAGCTAAGCCCGACGCACCGCTTCCAATTTGAGATATCGCATCGACGACCGGGATAGGTAATGCAACTTTCAGATAATTAAGTAATATCCCTATTATTGGCATGATGATGAGAGGCGTTGTAATAACGCTAACGATTTTTTTGATCAATGATTTTTCTTTATGTTTTATTGTGTTGAGCAATATAATGAAAATAGGTTGTATGATGATAACCTGTATTATATTTCCAATAATCGCTGCTGTTGGGTCTTTAAGCAAAATGGTAATGACTGGTAATGTATATATGGCCGCATTCACATAAGACGCAGCTAATATCCTCATACAAACAGCGATGGTTGATAAGTTTTTAATGAAAAGAACTGTAACGATAAGTGCTAAAATTCCAAACGTTAACAAATATGCTGCAATGTACTCCGTATTTAACAGTGTAGATAAGTCATTTTTATAGCTAGCTGCAAATAAATAAGACGGCATAATGATCTTGAATAACAGCAGTTCAAAACCATCTATTTGAGTTTTATTAAATATCTCTTTTTTATAACAAAATACGCCAACTAATATGATAAAGAAGATTGTTATTAACGGGGGAAATAAAGTCATGCCACCTCATATTTTTTTAAAAAATCCATAAGCCCTTCAATATCATTTTGGTAATGATAAACATGCCAACCGCAATCCTGTGCGCCGAGGGTGTTATTTTTTGTGTCATCAATCAGTAAAAGCTCATGCGGAAGTAACGATAGCGCCTTTTGAATATGCTGAAAAAATCCTTGTTCCGGTTTAATAAATCCAATTTTATAAGATGCAAAACATTCTTTGAAATAAGAGCCAAACGTATCCAGAATATGTTTTGTGCGCAAAGCTTCTTGGTTCGTACCGAGATAACATGGGATTTTTAAACTGTTTACCAAATCTAATACGCTTTGATTAACTTGATGATCGTGAGTTAACCAATAGTGGATATACTGCTCTGATGTTATGCCCAGGTCTTTAAATAAAATTTCTTGGAAAATACCATGAAGATGGTTTTCTAGTGTTATTTTGCCCCGAATGATGCTCTCCCATTTTGCTGAAAAAATAAGGGAGAAATGCTTTGATGTCAGGCCAAGATCTTCTTTGACGCTCTGGCTCCATAAATAATTTCCGCTTTCATCGTGAGTGTTAAATACCACGCCATCGACATCAAAAATAATAGCCTTAATCTTGTTATTACTCACTCCACAACCTCATCAATAATTCGTTTCTGCAAGCCAGCTTCAGGGCTATTCTTATCTGGTATCTGACATAGCTCAAATGTCGCCTTCCATAGAGCCCAAGCACGGGCTCGGAGCCATGTATCAGGATCCATATCCATTTTTGATATAAAAATCTCACGCGCTTTGCCTGATAAATACGTCCAAGCAATCACAAGATCGCATGCAGGATCTCCAACTGCAGCACCACCAAAATCAATGACTGCAGATAATTTGTCGCCATCCATGAGTATATTGCCAATCGCAAAATCGCCATGAATCCAGATTGGTTGTTTATTCCATCTTGTCGCGCAAGCCTTATCCCATAAAGCAAGAGCTTGGCCCGCATCTATAATCTCAGCCAGCTCTGTAATTTGTTCTCTGGCGCCTTTATCGTAAACACTTACATGATCGCCACGCCACCAGTTGTGTTGACCCGGCTCAGGGCCTTTAATGTCCATAATGGCTTGCAGCTCTTTTAAGAATTTAGCCATATCAAAAGCAAGTTGTTCTTTTTCTTGATCGGTCAACGTCAGCAAATTGATACTTTTTCCAGGTAACCATTTGTATATAGAAAATGGGTATGGATAGTCTGCCGAAGGTTTGCCCATTTTAATCGGAGCCGGGATACGAATGCTTAAACGTTTTGCTAATTGCGGCAGCAGCTCTTGCTCTTTTGGTACTTTTAAAGCGTAACCTGCTGGGGTTGGCATACGAATAAGCATATGCTCGCCAAGCCTATAGGTACGGTTATCATGCCCCTGTTTTTCAACATCAGTGATTGGCAAAATGGAATATTCAGGAAATTGTTCAGCTATGAGTTTGCGTGCAAGGTCTGGGCTTAAAATGATTGCTTTTTGGTTCATAAATCCACCTCCATCACCGTCACAGGATAGGATTTAAATTCATCCATACCGATTTTCTTCCATCCAAGGCGTTCGTAGTATTCTGGTATGGTGGGATCAAAAGCAAATAGATACAGCTTTTTAAAGCCAAGCTCTTTTGCTTTTAGAAGAGTCATATCAATCAGCATCCTGCCAATGCCTTGCTTTTGATATTTTGGATCAACCACAAGTGAACCAAGCCAAGGTGTTAGATCTGGACGAATACCATCATTTTCACGCAAAGAGCACATGCCAGCCGGTAAATCACCATCTAATGCAACAAAAGTAATTGGCAAAGCTTGATCATTCAAGTGATCTGCAAATCTTGCGATAACACGTTCAACGGGTACATCAGGAACCCAGATTTTGCCTAAGACTTCATGCCAAATGTGTGCAAGTGTCGGTATGGTGCTGGGATAGTTTTTTAAAAGGTCGATTTTGATGATACAATACCCCCTACAAACCACTCAGAGGCAATCGATAGATTTTGATCCATTAATAACTTACGTTTTGGCAGGTCTGCAGCACCGCATACAACAAGGATTTGGGTTGCACCGTTCCTTTGAGCTGGAATTTTGACAGCTTCAATTAATGATGCACCAACAGATTGCCAAAGATTTTTGGATTTCACGCAAAAGTCATCAATCATCAATGTCAATCCACCTGGATTATAAACTTCCGGAGCAGGCATGAGCCTGCCAATGATAAATCCCAGAATTTCTTGGGTGTCGCTTTCTGCGGTAAACATGACATAATTTTTATCCTCCAGCAGTTCTTTGAACCATTTTTCCTGTGCCTTATCGCCTTCCTCTCCAGCATAACGCCAAAACTGCGGTTGTGCTTTTTCGTAAAGCATGCGCTTGGCTTTTGAGAGTGAAACCATGGCAGAGATATCAGAAAGCTGAGACGTGCGTACTGCAAACTTAGGAATAGTATCTTGCTGAGTATTTTTATGGTGGCTTAATATACTTTCTGCAATTTCTTCGCCGTTTAATAGGGAGCTATCAAACCAAATATCATAAAATTCTTTGCACGACTCAAAAACATCGTACTGATCTGTTTGGTTTCTGATCAAATCTTCTGTTAAAAATAGATTATCTTTTCTGGTTTTTAGCCTTTTTAATCTCTCTTCGACAGGGCAATATATTCCCACAAATGTGATTTGATAGCCCTTTAAATGCTCTATGTAAAACTGAGCCAGTTCTTTTGCATCTGGGCCATCTAAAGCCGTATCAATAACAATATTAAAGTCTTGGAGCAGCAGTGATTTTGCTGTTGCAAGTAATATGGAAGCAACGACTTTTCTTCGTGCTAACCGGTTGTTGTTAAATAATCCTTTTAGCCCGTCATCATCATTTTCTGTACCTGGATCATTTTCTGCAAATAAAAATCCTTTAGGAAAAATCGTGCTATAAAACTCTCCTGCTTTATCTATTTGTAAATGAACAAACTTACTATGAGATTGCCTGCAGATTTCCTTTGCTATTGTTGTTTTTCCTGCGCAAGATGGGCCGTTTATTATAATAACCTGATTCATAACTCCTTCCTCAAATATAATTTCATACCTTCGTGGCTGGCCTCGAAGCCAAGCTTTTCATAGAAATGTTTTGCTTTTGGCCGTTTTTTATTCGTTGTGAGCTGGATAATAGAAACGTCATGTTCTTTGGCATAACTAATGGCTTGATCGAACATCCAGCTTCCTATTTTCTGCCCTCTATATTTCGCAGCTACACGGACAGCTTCTATTTGCATACGGGTGCTGCCGATAAAAGTGAGTGATGGCATAATGGTGAGGTGGCAAGTCCCAATAATTTCATCGCCGTTTTCTACGACCATTAAATATTGATTTGGATCAGAATCAATATTATGAAAGGCTTTGGTGTAGTTTTCGCGCACCCCAGCTGATCTCGATTCTCTTGAGCTTCCTAGTTCATCTTCTAAGAGCAGCTCTATAAGACGTGGTAAATCAGCAATTCTTGCTTTTCTGTGGGTGAGATTGTTCATAGCATTATACCTTCTTGGCAATTGTTAATATTCGCTCAGAACCCTCTTTTGAAAATGCTTCGCCATTTATGTCGGTTTGAGCTAATACAACAAACCCATTTTCTTTTAAAATTTCTTGCAACTCATCGCTACCGTAAACCTGTAGGGTGTTTTCGTAACCTTTTGATACTTTTGTGGGGCTCTCATTTCCATCTTGATAAACATAGGTGCTATAAGATGCTAAAATGCCGTCATCAGAGATGGTGCTAAATTGATTTTTAACTTGCCTTTTAATGAAATCATTTATGAGGCACAAACAATCCACCGAAAACACTTTACACCGAACGAGGTGCAGATTAGCACACTTTTAAGCATAAAAACAGGGAGTTGTCCAGAAAATTGTTCTTACTGTCCACAGTCAGCGCACTATAAAACTGGTCTTAAGAAAGAACCATTAATGGCTTTAGATGACGTCCTGATGGCTGCTAAAAAAGCCAAAGAAGCTGGGGCTAGCAGGTTTTGCATGGGGGCTGCTTGGCGTGGCCCAAGAGATGAGGATTTGAATCAAGTATGCTCTATGGTTTCAGAAGTCAAGAAACTTGGTTTAGAAACTTGCGTAACATTGGGTTTACTAAAAGATGATCAGGCTTTACAGCTAAAAGAAGCAGGACTTGATTTCTACAACCATAATATTGATACATCTGAAGAATTTTATAACAAAATCATCACAACCAGAACTTTTCAAGATCGTATTGATACATTGGATCAAGTACGTAAAGCAGGTCTGAAAGTTTGTTGCGGCGGTATTATTGGTATGGGTGAAGACAATGAAGATCGTATCAAAATGCTTGTGACTTTGGCAAATTTAGATGAACCACCTGAATCTGTGCCAATCAATAAACTGATTCGCATTCCAGGCACTCCTCTAGAAGGACAAAAGGAAGTTGATCCCTTTGATTTTGTCAAGACTATCGCACTTGCCCGTATCCTCATGCCCGGGTCTTATATTAGATTATCGGCAGGACGAGAGCAGATGTCCGATGAAATGCAAGCTTTATGCTTCTTAGCGGGCGCTAATTCTATTTTTTATGGCGAGAAACTTCTAACTGCCGACAATCCAATTCCAGAAAATGATCACCTTTTGTTTGAGCGCTTGGGCCTTGAGAGGCTGAAGTAAGCTTTTTTTGTCTCAAGAGCATCGCTAATATTTCTTTTTCTCCGTTTCGAATCCCTATTGCTACTTCGGTTTTTATTCTCTAAAAAGTGAATCCTCAAAAAACCTTTATCCTCTGAAACCCAGGTAAATAGAGGGTTTGAGGACATGCGTACCTTCGGGCCGAGTGTTCGCATGTATCGGAGATGGAGAGCGTAAAAATGGAGATTTTAGGGGTAAAATGGTAAATTGGGAGAAAGTGAAGTACAGGTCTAAGGCTAAGGCAAAACTCTGAAAAGCTCAGAAATACTAGGGTTTCTGGATTGCTTCGCTATGCTCGCAATGACGGTGAGAAAATTGTGTCCATATTGAGAGATAGGTTACAGAAATTTCCGAAGACATAGGTTACACTTTTGTTATTTGAAAGGAGGTTCAAATGACATGGAAGGAGTATAATAC
>Ga0209550_10001289_pt1 | contig 24056 bp, 25 predicted proteins | sample LauGreSuBDMM15SN_2_FD_187567 | JGI IMG/M metagenome (GOLD analysis project Ga0209550, IMG submission 187567) | Freshwater lake microbial communities from Lake Michigan, USA - Su13.BD.MM15.SN (SPAdes) (version 5) | ecosystem: Environmental > Aquatic > Freshwater > Lake | place: Lake Michigan... | reverse complement strand
GTAAGTTTTTTCAACTCAATTACACAAGCTGTAATTATTATTTGTACTGAATTTTCAATGATTCTGAGTGTGGCCGTTATGCTTATTATTTTTGAACCTGTTGGGGCCATTGCAATAACTACCTTTTTGGGCTTTTCAGCTTCCATATTCTACAGGTTAACAAAGAAAAGATTATTAAATTGGGGAACTCAAAGACAATATCATCTTGGGCTGATTAACCAACATCTTTTACAAGGTTTAGGTGCGGTAAAAGATGTGAAAATTCTGGGCAGAGAATTTTTTTTTCTTGAAAAATTTGATGAACATAATACATCACAGGCAAAGATTTTTGCAAAAGTGGATACTCTTTCAGTTTTACCCCGATTATACCTGGAATTTCTAACAGTTGTAGGTATGGCTGGTCTAGTTATTTTAATGATAATTCAATGTTTTTAAATGTAGATGGAAGAATATTTACAATTCCATTGGATAAAGCCTCTAAGAAATTGTTTGTTGCAGATGAAATTCAAAGAGGACTTTACAAAATATCTCCTTCTGGGTACGGAATTCATTGGCTGCTAAAAATAGAAATTAAAAAAATTATCTATCAACATTTTCCCAATCTTCATTTTAGACAAATTCCACGAAAGTCGCCAACAGTTAGATCGATGGTTTCAAGCGAAAACTACTTCCCAATCATCCCAGTAATTCATTTTCTTAGTTTAGATTTACCCTTATATTTGTGAAAAAGAAAATATGGAGATCCGTTGGGAACAGAGATTCTCTAATTTTGTTAAGGCTATGGATAAACTTCAGCAGTCCATTGATTATATCAATACTTTAGATATTAGCGAAAGTATTGATAAGGATGAAGTATTGGATGAATTGATTAAAGAGGGCCTAATACAACGTTTTGAATATACCCACGAATTGGCTTGGAATGTGATGAAAGATTATGCCGAATACCAGGGAAATTCTACAATTGGTGGATCTAGGGACGCTTCCAGAGAAGCGCTACAATTAAAAATTATAGTCGATGGCGAAATTTGGATGGATATGATTCAAAGTAGGAATAAGACTTCTCATACATACAACAATGAAACTGCAAATGAAATTTATAATAAAATTCTGACACAATATTATCCGGCTTTTGTGAAATTCAAGAATATGATGGAGACGAAGCGTTCGGGAAAGCAAGGCGAAATCTTTGAATAGTTTTACAATGAATGACAATTCGGATTTGGGGTTAAAGCCTTCTGATTTAGAGAGAATCAAACTGATTTTTAAACATCATTTAGAAATCGATAAAGTTATAATTTATGGTTCAAGAGCCAAAGGGAATTACAAAGAATATTCTGACATTGACATAACACTTTATGGTGATATTATTGATTTGACAAGTCAACATAAAATTGAGAGTGAATTAGACGATTTACTCCTTCCATATAAATTTGATGTTTCTACTTTTCAAATGATTAGAAATGAAGAATTAATTGAGCATATTCATAGAGTTGGAAAAATAATTTACACCAAAAGCTTTCTATAATCAACAACTTCATGAACCTGCAAAGCGTTGGTTGCGTTTTGGCAAAGAAACATATTTAACAAAGAAAATAAATAAAATTTTCTTTTTGTTACTTTGTACAAATGAATAGCAAAAAGACAGAAAATATCATCATCATCGGAGGTGGACTAAGTGGATTAACATTAGCATATTTACTTTCTAAAAAAAACTATAATCCAACTGTTTTAGAAGCATCATCGAGATTAGGCGGTCGTATACAAACCGTAAAAGGTAACTTGGAAACTCCCATGGAGTTAGGCGCAACCTGGTTTTCAGAAATGCATCCTAACTTGTTGAACTTGATTGACGAATTGGGTTTGCAGAAATATCACCAATTTTCAAAAGGAAAATCATTCTTTCAAACCAAATCTTTTGAACCTCCGCAGGAATTCTTTGTGTCGGAGTCAGAAAGTCCTTCATACAGATTGGTTGGGGGAACACAACAACTGATTGATACATTGGCCCAACATATTCCGAAGGAAAATATTAAACTGAATACAAGGGTTGATTTAATAACAGAAGTTGAAAGTGAATTATTACTTGAAACATCACAAGGTGAAAAACTAACAGCAAGTAAAGTAATTTTATGTTTACCGCCACAATTAGCAAGTTCGCAAATTAATTTTTTACCTGCATTACCCGACAACATTGCTACAATATTGCCAACAGTGCAGACGTGGATGTTAGGGTCAATAAAATTTGTATTGGAATACAACAATCCATTTTGGAGAGAAAAGGGATATTCGGGAATGCTTTACAGTCACGCAGGAATTGTAACTGAAATGTACGATCATACAAATTCTCAAGAAGATAAATTTGGTTTTACAGGATTTTTAAATGGTTCAGCATCATCCTATTCACAAGAAGTAAGAAAAGAATTTGCATTGCGACAATTGGCTGAGTTATTTGGTGATGAGATTTTAAATCCAATTTCCTATACAGACAAAATTTGGACGGATGAATTTATTTCAGGTGGAAATCAACTTATTCAGCGACCACATCAAAACAATGGACATTTTTTATTGCAACAAAGTTATATGAACAACAAGCTGTTTTTTTCGGGGACTGAAACTGCCACTCAATTTGGTGGATATATGGAAGGTGCTGTAATTTCTGCTCTAAAAATTGCTGAAAATTTTTAGTACAAATCAAGTAAACTTGATTGCTAAAAATCTCCTTTTTCTCTAATCCCTAAAACCTTAAATGTAATTGAAGGAGAACAGTTCGACATCGAACAAACATTAGAAATAATTCATATTAAATTGACTATTTTAACATTTGAACTTTAGCTTTTCGGCTGCAATGGCGACTATTGCTGTAATTTTGCATCATAAAGCTTAAAAGAAGATAGCACCTTAGTTTAAATTACACATACATAAAATATGAAAAAAATTATTTTCACGTTGATCGTAGCACTGGTTGTGGTAAGCGGAATGGTATATGCAAATCGTGAAATTAAAAATGAACCTTCTAAAAATTCAATCCCAAAGCCTCCTTCTGCTGCTGAAATGAAGGCTGCAAGGAAAATATGGGAGGCTACTCCAGCTGGAGTTATGTACAAAAAATGGGAAGCATCTCCTGAAGGTAGAAAAGTTTATGCCGGTGCTGCTAAAATAAAGACGTCAATTAAGAATTATACAAATATGGAAGGAGTGGTAACTTCTCTTTCTCTTCCAGCAGGCTCAAGATTAGGTTTCGGAGTGATGGTAAGAATTAATGGTGATGATTATATTCTTGCTTTTGGTCCAGAAAATGCTAACAAGAATACATTGAATAATAAAAATGAATTTGAGCAATTACACAACCTGAAAGTAAACGACAAAGTAATTATAAAAAGCCATGGCGTATCGTATGCGCCTAAGTATTCTTATCCAATAATAGCAGGAGATTATGTAGAGCGAGATGGTAAAGTAATTTATAAACGAGCACCTCGCAAAGGCGGTTGCTAACAAAATTATTAATACAAATGAAAAAATATATACTCAAAAGACACATCTTCTTTTTACTATTAGGGTCTATTATTTTTTCATCTTGTAACGGACAGACCTCAACAAGTCAGACTACAATTAAAAAGACCGAGCAACATTCCAAAATTATTCGGACTTTGGGAGCAAAATATGAGAATGTAGGTTGCGAGTTGGTTGACAAAGAAGGCAATTTATGGTTTAGCATTAGAGGAGAAGGTGCTTATCGTTATGACGGAAAAACATTTACAAACTTCACCACAAAAGATGGTTTATGCAGCAATAATGTAGGGTCGATTATTCAGGACAGGGCAGGGAATATTTTATTTGGAAGCAATAGAGGGATATGTAAATATGATGGCAAAAAATTTATAAATATTCCTATCACTGACACACTCAGTATTACGAGTCTTTTTGAAGACCGAGACGGTAATATTTGGTTTGGTGCAATCAATAAAGGAATATATCGGTATGATGGAACGAATCTTACTAATGTTCTTTATAAGTACAAGCACCCATTCTATGGTGATAAGTACGAGAAATATATCGGTGATATCATACAAGATAAAAATGGGAATTTATGGTTTAGTTCCTGGAATGGTGGAGGTGTGTGGAGATATGATGGAAAGGAATTTAAAAACTTTCTACCGTCTGTAGAATATTATCAAACAAACCAAGACAATAGAAGTTCTGCCCAAAACCAACAATTCCTATACGATAGACCTAAGTATAAAACGTTTATTCAATCGCAAGATTATATTTCTGACGATATGATTTTTTCAATGACGGAAGACAATTTAGGTAATATTTGGTTTGCAACGAGAGACCACGGACTCAGCCGTTTCAATGGAAAAACGTTTGTAAGTATTGGTAAAAATGAGGGCTTTAATAGCCGTGGTGCAACGGAAATACTGCAGGATCACAACAACAATCTTTGGATTACGTCAGGCGGCACCGGTGTTTGGTATTATGATGGGAAAGCCTTTAAAAATTTCACAGAAAAGGATGGACTTGTTAACAATTCTGTTATGAGTGTTTTGAAAGATAAAAACGGTAATTTATGGTTTGGTACAAAGTTTTTTGGTTTAAGCAGATATGACGGTAAAAGTTTTACAACATTTTCTCAAAGTGATAATTGAATAAAAAAGACTCTTATACCCAAACGAAAAATATGGCAACTGCCCAATATCTAGTATGAAAAAAAAGGCATTGCAACAATTAGAGACCGCAAAAAACAATGACACTTTTTTGAGTGAAAGAAATGGTATTTCAATTGAATTTAAAACTAGTAGCAGGGGAAATATTTTTTCTCATTCTTACAGAATATACTTTTTATTGATGCTTTTATTGATGTCCGTAAATCAAGTAAAATCTCAATCGATAGTCTCTTCAATCAAGAAAGAAAATGTGACATTTAAAAGCGAAGGAGTAACTCTTGCTGGAACCATATATAAACCTAAATTTTCTCATGCGGCCTTGGTTGTTGTTCATGGTTCAGGCCAAGAATCTCGATTGAATGGTTTTGCAGAATTATTTGCAAAAAATGGATTTACAGTGCTTACTTATGATAAACGTGGCGTTGGAGAATCAGGTGGTGTTTATGCTGGTCCAGAAGTTGGCACAAACAACATTGATTCAGTTAATTTAAATTTATTGGCAAAAGATGCAAGCTCAGCCGTGAATAAACTTCATCAAATAGAAAAAAATTTACCAATCGGTCTTGTTGGGTTCAGTCAAGCAGGATGGATTATTCCCATTGCGGCAAACAAAAATCCATTGATAGAATTTATGGTTTTATTTAGTTGTCCTACAATTACAACGCTGGAACAACTCAGGTTTCAGTTTTATACCAATGGAAACAAAAGGTTTTGGGAAAATCATACAGAATACGACGTTCGAGAACACATTAAAAATGACCCAGATAGGTATCAATTCGTGGCTACTGACCCAAAAGTTTATCTGAATACTCTTTCAATTCCGGGCCTTTGGCTTTTTGGTGAAAAGGATATTCAGATTCCAGTAAAATTATGCATTGAGCAATTAAATGCATTTAAAGTTCAAGGCAAACCTTATGAATATACATTGTTTTCAAGGTTAGGGCACAGTACTGCCTTTGGCAGTGATACAGCCCCTGTTGACATTTCAATTCAATGGATAAAACAAAAAATATTGAATATTAAAAAATCTAAAGTATCAAAATAAGGCACTGCTTCTAATCAGAGGTTTCCCCCCAAACATCTTAAATGCTTCTGTGAAATATTTTTCAAGAATCCAAGTAAGAATTCTGTTGACCATTTATTCTATAAAACCTGAAACATTGTAAATTCGAAAATCGTTATTAAAAATTATATAGTCAGACGATTTTTAAAAGAATATTGAGATATGAATTTTTCAAAGTTAGTACCCAGTGTTTTCTATATCGACATTTCAGACGGACTAAAACTATTCGTTGACTGTTTGCAATTTTCAATTCAACACAAGGATTTTAAGACTTTACAACCATATTGTGTATTGGAAAAAGACGGAATAAGGATTATGGTTTTTCAAGACGAACAATTAGCCAAAGAGCATTACCCAGAGCTCCGGCTTGAAACGGAAAATATCGATGAAGTGTTTGCAAAAGTATCGGCTTCCCATCCGCATCTATTACACCCAAACCTAAATAAAGTAACGCTCAGACCTTGGGGTGCCAAAGAGTTTGCGATTGCTGACAAACAAGTTGGTATAAGAATCCAACAATGGTAAATAACCAATGATAAAGTAGAATTTTGAAGTTGTACTTTGAATAAACAAAGCGGGACATAAAATTCATGCTCAAAAAAAAGTTAATATCAAATCATCAACCAAAAAGAACTTCTGGTTAATTTTGGTCCCAAAATAAAAGTTCGATATCGAATAACATTGCGAGTAACCCAAGATTAAATCTGAACCTTCTTAATCAATAATAAATCCCCAAATAATGAAAAGAATAGTTTTTGTTTTATACCTAGGATTAGTTTTGTTTACAAATCAGGCTTTCGCCCAAAAATCTACAAGTCCTTTAACTGCTAAGTTTTTAATTGAAAGTGGAATTGAATATGGTGGCGATGAAATACTGCAGGTTTTTTTTACCAATGGGGGAAAACAAAACATGCGTGCAGGTCAGGGTGGATTTATTGCATTTGGTGGCCAATTACAATTTGCTAATGTAAAACAACTTATGCTTAGGACTTCCATCGGTATAAAGTATAACACCACAGCAGCAGAAAACGCCAATATCCGGTTAACCCGCCTTCCAATACACCTGACACCTTTTTGGAATATTAATAATGATTTTAGGTTGGGAATTGGTGTTACAAACCATCTGAGTCCAAGACTAAAAGGGGATGGTTTTGTTCCTGATGTTGATTATACCAGCTCGGTTGGACCACGCTTCGAGTTTGGTTATAAGTCCTTTGCATTAACATATACATCCATTAAATACGAAGATAAACTCGGTGAATTCTTTTCTGCGAGTTCATTCGGTGCATCGATATATTTCACTTTCCCTAAAAAGTAGGACTCCACAATATAAGTAAGTACAACAATATGAAAATTAACATCATTCCTGTGAGGTTGGTTAACAGCATTAGTCAATGCGACTAGCTATAAAGCAAGTTTTGATTAAGGTATGTTGATGTTCAGGAATGAACACGCTAGATTAATGATTTTAGAATAACTTATCTTTGACTTATAAACTTGGACGACAAAAAAATAGAATCAATTAAAGAATACTTTAGACATCGACCAGTTCTAAAGGCCTATTTATTTGGATCTTATGTAAGAGGTCAAGCTGATAGCCAAAGTGATATTGATATACTTGTAGACTTAGATTACAGTCAAAAAATTGGTTTGATTTTCGTTCAGATGCAGATTGATTTAGAAAAAATGCTGAAAGCGAAAGTTGATTTAGTTTCTTCAAATAGCTTGTCTAAATATATCAAACCTATAATCGATCAAGAAAAGCAGTTGATATATGCGAGGTAAATTAGGCGATAATGCTCGTTTGAAACATATTTGTGATGCAATTATAGAAGTCGAAGATTATTTATTGAATGCTGATTTTGATACATTTATGAATAATTCGATGATGAGATTTGCTTGCATCAAACAAATGGAAATTATAGGAGAAGCTAGTGACCATATTTCCGAAGAAATTAAAACTAAATTCTCGGAGATTGAATGGAGTCAGATTAAAGGAATGCGAAATGTTTTTGTTCATGAATATTTTAAACATTTCTACATCGGCTAGACAAATAAAGAAATAATTTATCATCTGGGAATCGATGAAATTAAAAATCGTAATGAATCGCTTCAACTATTTCAAAACCAAAAGAGGCCGATTGTGTGATGTGCAAACCTAAAGTATTGTAATCATTATCTTTGCCATTAAGAGAGCAATCTTCCCCAACTTGTATCAACATAAAAAAACATAATATTTAACATGGAAAAAATTGGATTTATTGGATTGGGAATCATGGGGAAGCCGATGGCATTGAACCTCATCAAAGCGGGTTATGCAGTGTCTGTCTTGGCATCAAGCAAAGAAGCCCAAACACTAAAAGATGCTGGAGCAACAATTCATGAATCTCCCAAAACGATGGCAGAAGCGAGTGATGTTATCATCACCATGTTGCCAGATTCTCCACAAGTGGAAGACATTGTATTAGGAACAAATGGAGTCATTGAAGGAATTGGAGCGGGAAAGTTATATGTTGATATGTCAACCATTGCGCCATCAACTTCAAAAGACATCTATCAAAAAATGAAAGATAAAGGGGTGGAGGCATTGGATGCACCTGTATCGGGCGGACAAGTAGGTGCTGAAACGGCATCATTATCCATCATGGTTGGCGGAAACGCGTCGGCTTTCGAAAGAGCATTGCCAATTTTTCAAGCGATGGGAAAGAATATTGTATTGATAGGAAAGCCGGGGGCCGGACAAACAACTAAAGCTTGCAATCAAGTGATTGTAGGTATGACGATACAAGCAGTTGCTGAAGCATTTAACATGGCGAAGGAAGCGGGTGTTGACCTTGAAAAAATGAGGGAGGTATTGTTGGGAGGATTTGCACAAAGCAGGATTTTGGATTTGCATGGCAAACGAATAATTGACGAGAATTTCAAGCCAGGCTTTAAAATAAAGTTGCATAAGAAGGATTTGGACATCGCCTTAAAGACAGGAGAATCGCTGGGAGTTTCCATGGAAGGAACCGCACAGGTTGCTTCACAAATGACCAAGGCAATTGTACAAGGAAAAGGGGAGTTAGACCATAGCGCCCTTTATTTGATGTTACAAAAATAAAATCTACTATGAAGCTTCAAAAAGGACCACGCATAAAGGAAATCCATATCACTCCCATTGCCATCGTAGATCCACCCTTGTTGAATGCGGCAGGTTTACATGCGCCTTATGCATTACGAACAATTTTAGAAATCGTAACTGACGATCATATTTCTGGCATCAGCGAAATTCCAGGTACTGCAGATATTGATGCGGCCTTGGAGGAGTCAAAACAGGTTTTGATAGGCAAGGATGTATTTGAATTGAATGACATCAGGCAGTGTTTGGAAAACCGTTTTGGAGTAGATAGTACCATGGATCGGGGATTGGCGCCATGGGACCAAAGAAAGCTGGTACACATTTTCAGCGCGGTAGAAGTTGCGTGCATGGACATCATGGGAAAGGTGATGGGGCGCCCAGTGGTGGATCTTCTCGGTGGAAAGATGCGAGACAGGGTTCCTTTTTCTGCTTATTTGTTTTACAAATATGAAGGAGCAGGTGGAACATTTGGCTTTAACACCGATGCAGCGGCAACGGGCTGGTCATTGGCTCGTCAAAAAAGTGCCTTAAACCCGTCGGAAATTGTAGAACAAGCACAAGCGATGTGTGCAGAGTTCGGGTTTCAATCCATCAAATTAAAGGGTGGTGTCTTTGAACCAAGGCAGGAAGTTGATGCAATCATCGCCCTTCGGGAAGCATTTGGTCCGAATGTGCCCTTGCGCATTGATCCCAACGCTTTGTGGGAAGTTGAAACTGCCATAAAGTATGGTAAGGAAATGGAACCTATTCTTGAATATTTGGAAGATCCGGTAAGAGGTCAGGAGAATATGGCAACAGTTAGGAAGGCCTTAAAAACGCCGTTAGCAACCAACATGTGCACAACATCATTTGAAGATATTCCAACCAGTATTTCAATTGGGTCAGAAGACATAATTTTAAGTGACCATCATTTTTGGGGAGGATTGAGGTCTTCCATGAATTTGGCTGGCTTGTGTAAAACCTTTTCAAGGGGGCTGTCGATGCACTCTAACAGCCATGTTGGCATTTCATTGGCCGCCATGGTGCATTTAGGTGCCGCATTGCCAACGATGCCCTATGCCTTAGATACGCACTATCCATGGCAATCAGATGAAGTAATTGTGGGAGGCAGAATCAAATTTGAAGAAGGGTCTGTTGCCGTTCCTACAGAACCAGGATTGGGCGTAGAGTTGGATAGGGTAGCGTTGGAAAGATTGCATCAGAATTACAAAGCATGTGGATTGACAAAACGGAATGATGAAATCGAAATGCAAAAAGTAGAACCGGGTTGGAAATTCAAGCCGGTTCGTTGGTAATCACTTATTGCTTAGTTTTTATAACGCCTTTTGAGCAGTCAATTTTTGCAGCATGTTGCGCGCGCCTTCCACAACGAAGGTTGCATCAGCACCGCAGGCAATCATTCGAATGCCCATATCATTGTATTTTTTGTAATCATCTGGATTGAAAATAAGGATACCGGTGGCTTTACCAGCCTTATTTGCTGCAATGATTGTTTTATTCAAGGCATCCAAAAAGAGAGGGTGATCAAACTGACCGAAAATGCCGAGTGACATCGTAAGATCTGCCGGTCCGATGAATAACACGTCAACCCCATCAATAGCGGCAATTTCATCAACAAAATCCAAAGCTTCCAAACATTCTATTTGAACTACACCTAGTATGTTCTCGTTTGCGCTTTTATGGTAATCATCGAACGACTTTCCAAAGTTGGAAGCACGAACCATTTTTGCAACACCACGAATTCCTTCTGGGGGATAACGCAAACCACTGACCACTTTTTTAGCAATATCATCGTTGTCTACATGAGGAACCATGATGCCTTCAGCGCCAAGGTCTAGGATTCTGTGAATTCTTTGGTGCTCGCTGCTTTCAACCCTAACAAGAACAGCAGAATTTGATGCGTTCAATGCTTGAAGTTGGGCAAGAACATCTTTTTCGTTGCCGGCACCATGTTCAAGATCAATCAATACCCAGTCAAATCCTGTTTGTCCAACTATTTCTGCCGTTAAGGCGCTGCCAAGGTTTAACCAACATCCAAGCACTGATTCACCCTGCTTTATTCTTTTTTTAAGTCCTTTCATGATGTGTATTTTTAGGATAAATGTTTCCAATGGTTAGAAAACGATTTCGTTAATCAATTAAATTTAGAAACTAATGTCGGAATTATCGAAAAAAATAATTCGTACCTTTTCATACTTATAACAAAACTTGTCAAATGAAATCAAAACAAAATTCACGCCGTAAATTCTTACAAAGTACGGCACTGCTTTCTGCGGCATCTACATTTCCAGGCATATGGACAAAAGCCAGTTCTCAATCAACCGCAACCCCCAAAGTATATAAGGCTGGTGAGAAGGTAAATCTTGCTTGCGTAGGCATTGGTAATCAGGGAGGATCTGATGTGATGTCTTTTGCCAAAACAGGCTTGGCCAATTTTGTGGCTTTTTGTGATGTTGATATGGAGGCGCCACAGACACTTGAGGTGCTGAAGAAGTTTCCTGATGTACCAAGGTTTAAGGATTTCAGGACGATGTTCGACAAGATGGGAAACCAAATAGATGCAGTAGCTATAGGTGTTCCAGACCATTCACATTTTGCCATTACAATGATGGCATTGGGATTGGGAAAACATGTATTTGTGGAGAAGCCAATGGCAAGAACATTCAACGAAGTTGAGTTGATGATGAAATCGGCCAAAAAGCACAGCAACTTGGTTACACAAATGGGAAACCAAGGGCACTCTGAAGCAAATTATTTTCAATTTAAAGCATGGACAGAAGCAGGAATAATCAAGGATGTAACTGCTATCACAGCACATATGAACAGTGCTCGCCGTTGGCATGCATTCGATCCAAAAATTACTTCACTTCCTGCAAAAGAAGCAATACCAAGTACATTGGATTGGGATACTTGGCATGGTGTAGTGAAAGAGCATGATTATAACCACGATTATCACAATGGACAATGGCGTTGCTGGTATGATTTTGGAATGGGAGCACTAGGAGATTGGGGAGCGCATTTGATTGATACAGCGCATCAGTTTCTCGACCTCGGATTGCCAACAGAAGTGAGTATGTTGAGGGCAGATTCGCACAATCCATTTTTCTATCCTTACTCATCTACAATTTTATTCAAATTCCCTGAGCGCAAAAACATGCCTGCTTGTGATATTACATGGTATGATGGTATGAACAACCTTCCGCCATTGCCAGAAGGATACGGAGCAACATCTAAGTTGGATCCAAACATTCCACCTCCAAGCAATGGAAAAATTCAACCTCAGAAATTGAATCCTGGTAAAATCATTTATGGCAAAGACCTAACCTTTAAGGGAGGATCTCATGGCAGCACCTTGTCTATCATTCCAGAAGAAAAAGGGAAAGAAATGGCGTCTAGACTTCCAGAAGTACCGGTAAGTCCATCTAACCACTATGCAAACTTCTTGAAAGCTTGTAAGGGCGAAGAAAAAACACGTTCACCATTTGAAATTGCTGGTCCGTTGAGTCAGGTTTTCTGTCTTGGCGTTTTGTCACAACACCTGAACACCACGTTGAAGTTTGACAGAAAAACGAAGAAAATAACCAACAACAAAATGGCCAATGAAATGCTGATTGGTGCAGCTCCACGCAAAGGATGGGAGCAGTATTATAAGATTTGATGAATATTCTAAAGGGTGGGTTTTAATTCACCCTTTTTTATTTCCCATCCCCGTCTCCCCGAAGGGGACGGGGATGCTTTATTTAGGGCAAGATGTCTCAATAGCCTGGGGTTTAAACCCCAGGCTATTGAGTTTTGGAGGTTTCTTCTGTTTGCGTATGTTGAAAATCCAAAACCCTCGGCTTCTCTGTCCCAGTATATTCAATCACCAACATTTGTTTTGTTAGAATCAGCATGTTGTCGTTGATAAATTCTTGGTAATCAAAGTCAATTTCAATCACCGTATATCTGTATTTGTTGTGGTGAAGTTTTGATTGTTCTAGCAGAGAAAACTTTTCCTTTTTCTCAAGCTCCTCTACATATTTTGATGCAGGTTTGATTTTCTGGTGCAGATAATAATCTATCGCATGCATTTGTTTCATGATGATATCACCAGCATAATTATTCTGTATGAATTCATTGGCAAGCCGGTACACATCACCAATTCCATAAGAAATTAAACTGCTGTTCTCCTCAAAATATTTTCCCAATCCCAATAAAAAATCAAAAATACTGTAGTGGGTGGTTACATATTTTAAGGTATGTTCAAGTCGTTTCTTGTTCCAATAAATCTCCAGTCCGTTTTCCAGTTTGACGATGTCTGCCAATTCCTGTTCAGACAAATAATTGCTTTTGATGATTTGGTAAGGCGCAATTGGATCAAAAACATATCCATGGTTTTGATGCTTGTCCCGCACAGGTGTCCCTTTCAAAAATTTCAGAAATCCCAGCTGCAATTCAGGTGGAAACAATTTAAATACCTCCTCAAAGCTATATTTTATGTCGTTCCAATAGTCTAATGGCAAGCCTACAATGAGGTCTAGGTGCATTTCTATGTGATCCTTCAACTCCAAAATAACTCCCTTGGTTTTATCGAAGTTCTGTTTTCTGCTTACTTCTAGGTTCGCTTTTTGGTTAACCGTTTGTATGCCAATTTCAAAACGAAACATCCCTTTGGGCACTTTGTCTTTGATGAACTGCATGATGGCCGGATGCAAAATATCGGCAGTTATTTCAAACTGAAAAACATTATCGGGCCTTGCATTGTCTAAAATAAATTGGAAAATATCCAAGGTGAAATCTTTCTTGACATTAAAAGTTCTGTCTAGAAATTTAATGACCCGTCCATGCGTTATCAAGTACAATAAATTTTTCTTGATATGATCGATTGGTAGGTAACGCACTCGGTTGTCTAAGCTCGCCAAACAAAACTCGCATTTATAAGGGCAACCCCTGGATGTTTCAATGTATAAAACCCTGTTGAACAGCGTGGTTGGGTCTTCATTTTGATACGGGTTTGTATGTTCATACGTTGAAAGCTCGAAGCTTTCTTCCTGATTGTGAAAAATCAATTCCCCATCAGCCTTTGAAACAAGGTTTGATATTTTTTTTACCTCCGGGAATGATTTCAAGAATTTCCCAAAAGGAATTTCCCCTTCTCCTGTGATGATATAATCAATAAAAGGTGATTGGATGGTTTCTTGCCAATCGTATGTTACCTCAGGACCTCCAAGCAGAATCTTGGTGTTTGGATTGAGGGTTTTGATTTTTTCTGCAACAGCCATTGTTTGGGTGATGTTCCAAATATAGCAACTGAAACAAACCACCTCAAACTTGCTGCAATGTGTTGCAACCTCATCGAGGTTTTCTTTGATGGTAAACTCTTTCCACGTTAAACGCTCATCATCCTTATAGAGTTCATACAGCAATCTTATTGCCAAATTCATGTGAATGTATTTGGCATTGAGTGTAGTCAATAAAATAGAACGCTGTTCCATTTTGCAATGGTAATGAATTAGATTAAGAGAAGCAGAAAAAAGACTGCTTATATAATCTCAGGCAATAAATAAGGGGCACGATAATCGCGGCTTAACATGGCATTTGCTTCATTTTCGCCTTCTCCAATAAACCTTTCGGCTACTGGATCAAACTCCAGCTGGCGTCCAAGTCTGTATGAAATATTGCCTAAATGTGCCAAAGATGAAGCCAGGTGTCCTGTTTGTACAGGTCCGTGCTGTATGCTCATGTCCTTTGCACGGATGGCGTCAAACCAGTTTTGAAAGTGCAATCCTAGTTCGCCATTTTCAGACCTGCTCGGACCCTTCTCTCTTTTTTCTCCGAGATAGGTTTCATAGGTGCCATATCCTTTTACAACCATGTATCCCTTTTCTCCATAGAAAATATTTCCTACTCCAGCGCCGTCTTCAAGGTTTGTATTCCAATTGCGCACTTCGAACTGAATGATTTTTTTCTGTTTAGGATAGTGGTAAATCGAAGTTTGAATTTCTGGTACTTCTTTGCAGTCATCCCAAAGGAACTTACCGCCCATAGAGGTGATTCTTTCTGGTAGTTGATCTACTCCTAGTCCCCACATACACAAATCAGTTTCATGAATACCCTGATTTCCTACATCACCATTTCCATAGTTCCAATGCCAATGCCAGTTGTAATGAACCAAGTTCCTTGTGAATGGCCTCATCGGTGCCGGTCCACACCAAAGATCATAATTTAGTCCAGCAGGTATTGGTGAAATTCCTTTGTTTCCGATGTCTGGCCTGCGGCGATATACGAGTCCGCGTGACATATAAACCCTGCCAATCAACCCATCTTCAAGGTGTTTAACAGCTTCCCTTATCGCAAGAGAACTGCGCAATTGAACGCCATGTTGAACAATTCGGTTGTATTTATAGGCAGCCTCAATCATCTTTTTACCTTCGTGGATGTTGTGCGTGGCGGGCTTTTCAACATAAACATCTTTCCCGGCCTGACAAGCCCAAATTGTTTGAAGTGCATGCCAGTGATTCGGTGTTGCAAGGGTTACTGCATCAATATTTTTGTTGTCATAGATTTTTCTGAAATCCTGTTCTATAGCAACTTTTTTACCGTATTTTTTTTCAAAAGCAGCGGCTGCTTCATTGAGAATAAGCATATCTGGATCGCACAAGGCCACCACTTCAACATTGGATTTAGCAGCTAGATCCATTATTTCTTCAACATGGGTTTTGCCCCTTCCATTGAGTCCGAGCACTGCAATTCTTATGCGGTCGTTGGCACCTATTATTTTTGATTGGGCATTTTCAACCTTAGGAGTTTCTGCTGATGCAAGCGCAGTTGGAGCAACGGCAGCAATTACAGCCCCATTGGCTGCAGACCTGAGAAAAGATCTTCTAGATTTGTTCGTTTTATTTTCCATAATTAAATATAATTATTTTAAATTCAGTTTATGAAAAAGATGACGCTTACTTTAATTATTTTTCTTGGAGTAATTTCTTTGTCGAATGCCCAAGACCCAAAGCTCAAAAAGATATTCAACGGCAAAAACCTGAAAGGTTGGGTTGCGCCGGAAAACAATACATGGTGGACGGTCGGTGATGGCTTGTTATTGGTGAAGAGTGGACCAGAAAAAAAGGGAAGTATTTTGTGGACTGAAAAAAAGTATACAAACTTTATTGTGCAGGCTGATTTTTTAATGGGTGATGGGACTGTTGATTCCGGAATTTTTCTAAGGTCAGAGAATGATCAAATTCAAATAGGCATATCAGGCTCATTGAAGCGTGACCTCACTGCATCCCCATATCTTCCAAAATTGAAATATCCAGTTGAAGCACAAGTCAAGGATATCTTGAAACTAAAAGATTGGAATACCATGAAGATTAAGGTGGTAGACAAAACCTATACTGTTTGGTTGAATGGGGTAGAAGTGATGACCTATACTTCTGAATTTATTCCAGCAGAAGGACCAATAGGCATCCAATTACATCCTGGTAATGTAATGTCAATTAATTACAAGAACATTAAATTGGCGGAGCTGTAAACCAATAATAAAACCATCAAGGCATGAAAATTTTTATGTTTTGATGGTCTCTATATGGGCATAGGTTTTGGCATAATTTGCCAAAAATCTCCCTATTCATGAATCCTATCCATGGATTTTTCAATTTCTCTCACCTTGTTTGATTTAATCTAAGCAAATTTTTATTTACGCATACTTTTGTTGATACAATTGGTAATTTCAACGTACTGATTATCAACTTTGAATTAACAAACATCATGAAAATTGTCATACTAGACGGATTTACTTTAAACCCAGGAGATTTAAGCTGGGATGGATTGATGCAGTTCGGAGAACTTGTTGTTTACGACAGAACCCCTGCTGATAAAGTGGTAGAGCGGGCCCAAGATGCCGATATTCTATTTACAAATAAGACGCCCATTGGCGAAGAAGCAATATCGCTCTTGCCAGACTTGAAGTTTATAGGCGTATTGGCAACAGGCTACAACATCGTCAATACCGAAGCAGCAAAATCTAAAAAAATCATAGTTGCCAATGTTCCAGGCTATGGCACCAACTCTGTTGTTCAACTTAATTTTGCTTTGTTGTTGGAACTTTGTTTGCACGTACAAAGGCACAGCGATGCGGTAATGGAGGGTCGTTGGGCCAGTTCTAAGGATTTTTGTTTCTGGGATTTTCCATTGATGGAATTGTCTGGAAAAACAATGGGTATCATTGGCTTCGGGAGCATTGGTCAACAAGTAGCTGATGTAGCAACGGCTTTTGGAATGAACATTGTTGGAAGCAGCAGAACCGAAACTGATCAATTACATAGAAAGAATTTTAGGTGGGCAGACATCCCAACTTTATTGAAAGAATCGGATGTGGTGAGCATTCATTGCCCGTTGTTCCCTGAAACAAAAGGACTCATCAACAAGGAAAACCTCGGATTGATGAAACCCTCTGCGTTCTTATTGAATACTTCTAGGGGTCCAATTATAGTTGATCAAGATTTAGCCGATGCCTTGAACAACAATGTGATTGCAGGCGCAGGAATTGACGTATTGTCTGTAGAACCACCTTCGGCCGACAACCCACTTTTTAAAGCCAAAAACTGCATCATCACGCCACACATCGCCTGGGCAACTAAAGAGGCAAGGATTAGGTTGATGGACGCTACCGTACAAAATCTTGATGCCTTCATCAAAGGCAACCCAATAAATGTGGTTAATAAATAAAATTTTATGAAGAAGATTGCTAGCCTTTTTATGTTGTTGATGTTGATTGGTAACACCCTATTTGCTCAACAGCCAACACTAAAACTGTGGTATAAAAATCCAGCCAATGCATCAATTCCAGATAATTTGAAAACCAGCAAAGACGATGCTGAATGGCTAAAAGCTTTGCCAATAGGAAATGGTAACCTTGGAGCCATGGTTTTTGGTGATGTCAATAAAGAGCGGATTCAACTCAATGAAAAAACATTGTGGAGTGGAAGCAATGATGACAATGACAATCCAGATGCACCCAAATACATTGATGAAATTCGTGCGTTGTTGTTTGCCGGAAAATTCAAAGAAGCCACTGCATTAACCAATAAAACCCAGGTTTGCAAAGGTGTTGGTTCAGGTGCAGGTGGTGGTGCAAACGACCCATTTGGTTGTTTTCAAACGTTAGGCGACTTATGGCTTGATTTTGGTAAACAGTCTGCATACACAAATTATTACCGCGATCTAAATTTGAAAAATGCCATTGCAAACGTTTCTTACATACAAGATGGCATCAATTTTAAGAGAGAATATTTCATTAATACGGCAGACAATTGTTTGATTATTCGGTTAACCGCAGACAAAAAAAATGCAATCAGTTTTTCTGCTATGCTCAACAGGCCGGAGCGCTTTATTACTGCAAACAACAAAGGTGAATTGGTGATGTCAGGCACATTGAACAATGGCAAAGGCGGAAACGGCATGGAATATATGGCCAGGCTGAAAGCTATATCCACAGCGGGAAAGCAGACAATAGTTGAAAATAAAATTGTGATTGAAAAAGCGGATGAAGTGGTGTTGTATTTAACCGCATCAACAGACTACCTAAATAATTATCCTGTTTACAAGGGGAACGATTATCAAAAAATTACGCGCAACAATTTAGACAAAGCAACATTAAAAACGTTTAATGCTTTAAAAGCTGGACACATCAAAGATTATCAATATTACTTCAACAGGGTTTCATTGCAATTATCACCCGAAAAATTTGTTGATGATATTCCCACTAACGAGCGTTTGGCGAACATCAAAATAAGTAAAAACGACAATTATTTATCTCAATTGTATTTTCAATATGGAAGGTATCTGTTGATTTCATCCACAAGAGAAAACACATTGCCTGCCAATTTACAAGGCATTTGGGCAAATAAAATTCAAACTCCTTGGAATTCAGATTACCATACAGACATCAATGTGCAGATGAATTATTGGTTGGCGGAAAATACGAATTTGAGTGATTTGCATTTATCACTCACTAAATTCATCCAGAGCATTGAAAAGCCGGCAGCTAAATCTGCAGCAGTTCAGTTTGGTTTGAAAGGCTGGGGCATCAATCCAATTGTCAATGTATGGGGATTCACGTCACCCGGTGAGCATCCTTCGTGGGGACTTACATTTGGTGCCAGTGGATGGATTTGTCAGCACCTTTGGGAGCATTATGCTTTTACAAAAGACAAAAAATATTTGGCGTCGGTATTTCCAACTTTGAAAGGAGCTGCGAAGTTTTACATGGGATGGTTGGTAGCTGACAAAGAAACCGGGAAGTTGGTTTCAGGTCCATCATCATCACCGGAAAATAGTTTTGTTGTGCCTAATTCAAACCGCTATGTGAGCAGCATCAGCATGGGTCCATCGCACGACCAGGAAATCATTGAAGAGTTGTTTACCAATATCATCCAAGCTGCAGAAATTTTGAATGACAAAGATCCATTTGTTGATGAATTGAAATTGGCGAAAGCGAAATTGCTAAAACCACAAATAGCGCCAGATGGCAGGGTTCAGGAATGGTCAAAGCCTTATGAGGAGCCGGAGCCAGGGCACAGACATCTTTCGCATTTATATGCATTGTATCCAGGAAATGCATTTAACAGTGTACAATCACCTGCTCTTTTTGAGGCCTCGCAAAAATCTTTGGAATACAGATTGAAAAACGGTGGCGCACATACAGGATGGAGTGCAGCATGGGTTACAAACTTGTGGGCAAGGTTGAAGAATGGCGACAAGGCATTGTATGCCTTTAATGAAATACTCTTGAAGAAATCTGCTGAAAATTTATTCGATCTACATCCGCCTTTCCAAATTGATGGCAACTTCGGATCAACAGCAGGCATTGCAGAAATGCTGATTCAAAGTCATGAGGGAAATGTTTCTTTGCTTCCTGCATTGCCAACTGCTTGGCAAGACGGAGAAGTAAAGGGTCTTTGCGCCAGGGGTGGTTATGTTGTTGATATGAAATGGAAATCAGGTAAGTTGATAACTGCAAAAATATACGCAAAGGTTGGTGGACTTTGTAAGGTGAAATATGGCAATGAATTGATGGAGATAAAAACGCAGGCGGGGAAATGGTATAGTGTTAAATGAAAGCTGAATAATGAAAAATGGACTTCAACAGGCTCAGGCACCGAAGGGAATGGAACAGCCGGTTACATAGTTAGTACTGCACTATTCTTTGCAGCTTACTCATTAGCGCTTTCCAGCATATTGCTGACAGCATATAACGGATAAACCCTCACTTTGTCGTAATGAGAAAAATTCTCCAGGGACAAGCGGAAACCAAGTTCTGATTGTTTTTCTTCCATAAACAAAAACATACTTTGCATGGTTCCTTTGGTACCTGCTTTTACTTCAATCGGTACTATTTTGTTTTGTAATTGAACTACATAGTCCACCTCTGCTTGGCTATTTTTCGACTCGCGATGCCAATAATACAATGGAGTTTTCTCGAAGCAGGATTTTAATTTTAAAAGTTCCAACCCAACGAATAATTCTGCAATATTTCCTTTATTGACAACTTCAAAATCGTCTTTCATCAAAACTGAAGAAACATCGAGTCCCAGCATTCTTTGAAAAATGCCTGTGTCAAACACCAAATATTTTCTTTTTTTTACATTAGATTCCGCTCCCAATGGTACACCATTACATGATGAGTGAGTGACTGGATGAACCAAGCCTGCCATTTCTAACAAATCAATTACCTGTTTGATTTGAACTGATGTTAAGGATGAATGCTGGTCTGAATAACGGTACTTCATGCCAACTTGTTGCACAATGCTATCAAACACCAATTTGACCCTTTCAGAGGGTATTCTTTTTTTATATTTGGTAAAATCATCTTGAATAGAGATGATCAAATCATCAAGCACACGCTGAACCTCTAACAAATTTCCATTAGATACAAACGTTTGCACCACTTCAGGCATTCCACCAATAATCAAAAATTTCTTCAGGTAAATCTTTATTTTATTGTGAATTATTTCATTCAGCGGCTCATTGGCACTTGATTGACGTATTGCATTAACAAGTGCTTTTTCATTAATAGCTCCCAAAAATTCTGTAAAAGAAAGCGGATAAACGAACATTGAGCGTACCCTCCCAACTCCAAACGATGGCAATTCAGACAATGCAAATTCTAATAGTGATCCTGCAGCAATCACATGCAAGTTGGGTTTTCTTTCATAGAAATATCTTAAGGCTGATATGGCAGGTAAACAAGCTTGAATTTCATCTAAGAACAGCAATGTCTTCCCCTCAATAATATTGGTGTTTGTAATGAGGGATAGTTGTTCTATTGTTTCATCAATTGAAATATTTTCCTTGAACAAACTTGCATATTGTGGTTGTTCGTCGAAATTAATTTCAATGAAAAACTCAAATTTTTCAGCTAAATGTCTAACTGCCGTTGATTTTCCAACCTGCCTGGCTCCTCGAATAAGCAAAGGTTTCCTAGATGTCGCCGTACTCCATTCCAATAAATCTTTATCTATAACCCTTTCTATGTACATATTCAGGTAGTTTACTCAACCCGAAGATACGAAAAACGAGAAAATCCAAGGCAATAATGAATGCTAAAACGAGAAAATCCAAATCAATAATGAGCGCTAAAACGAGAAAATCCAAACCAATAATGGTTGGAGCCATTCAATTCACCTATAATCCTGAAGGCCTTTTGACAAAAAAGCGACGCGAAAACAAGTCTACTGACTAAATTAATCCGAATTTGATCAGTTGACTGACTAAATTAAGCTAAATTTAGTCATTAATTTGAAAGTAATCACATAAATTTGGTCAATAAATCAATCAGATGTTCATCAAAAGATATATCGAAGATCGAATTTTGCAGTTGCTTGGAAGCAACAAAGTGATCCTAATCCTTGGCACAAGAAGGGTTGGTAAAACATTTTTGATAAATAGGATAAAGGAGCATTTCAAGGGAAAAATGCTCATGCTCAACGCTGAAGATTATGATGTACAGGACATTCTTAAAAAACGATCGATTGCCAATTACAAAGCTTTAACAGGCGGAGCTGAACTATTGATTATTGATGAAGCACAGGCAATACCTGAAATAGGTTCAGTACTCAAATTGATGATTGATAGCCAAACTCAATTAACGATTATAGCTACTGGCTCATCTTCATTGGATTTGATGAACACTACAGGAGAACCATTAACTGGAAGGCAGTTTCCTTTCAATTTATATCCAATCTCACAGATGGAATTAGGCAGAGACTTGATTAATGCGAGATCAAATCTTGATGAGAGATTGATACTGGGCAGCTACCCTGAAATTTTTCAACTCAACACAATCAAAGAGAAAGAATCTTATTTAAAGGAATTGTCAAGATCATATTTGCTCAAAGATATCCTCTCTTATGCCGGTATAAAACATTCAAATAAGTTGCTCGACTTGTTAAAGCTAATTGCTTTTCAAGTAGGTGCCGAAGTCTCATTAAATGAGCTGTCGTTGAAACTGGGTATCAATAAAATTACTGTTGAAAACTACCTAGATCTTTTGCAAAAAGTATTTGTACTTTTTAAACTGCCTTCTTACAGTACGAATCAGCGTAAAGAAATATCAAAGGGTTCAAAGTGGTATTTTTATGACAATGGCATAAGAAATGCAGTAATTCAGGATTTTCGCATACCCTCATTGCGAAACGATTTGGGGATGCTTTGGGAAAATTACATCATCTCAGAACGTTTAAAAAGAAACGTATATAAGGACGATGACATTCAAATGTATTTTTGGAGAAATTATGATCAGCAAGAAATTGATTTGATTGAACTGAATCAAGGCAAGATTTCAGCATGCGAAATAAAATTTGGAATAGGTAAGAATGCGAAAATGCCAAAATCATTTCTCTCGACCTATCCTGAATCGGAATTCAAGCTAATCGATCAGGATAATTATCTTGATTTCATTTGTTAAAAAAATGGATAACAAAGAACTTCTGCACTCTTACATTTTCTCAATACGGCGTTTCACCCACCATATTTCCCGCAGGATAATAGCTTGCTGATACAATAATCCCGCCATTTTTACAATAGGCCACACCCACTCCAACTTCGGTTGTACTTTTCCAAACCATCTGCGTGTAATGCCCTGTACCTTTCCATTTTGGCTCACCTACTTTATAATTGGCGTATAGTTGTTTTTCTTCATACCATGAATATGATCCATCGATTACACCATACGCATCAGATGAACTTCCCCAAAATAAATTTTCTCCAAGCGAAGTGCCATCTTTGTCGACACATTCGCTGTGCTTAAGCTTGCAGTTGTTTGAAGTGGCAAGCTTTTCTGCCCATGCTTGTGCGTACGTTGATAATTTAGCACTCCATTTCAGTTCACCAACACCAACTTGTGCCCTTACTTTGTTGTGATGCGCAAGAAATTTTTTTGCATCTGCTGCATTTACTTCACTTCCTGTTATCTGTGGAATTTGTTGTGCTTTTGTGAAATTTGAAATCAATAGAACGAATAGAAAAATGGATATTCTCATGTATGCTTAGGTTATTGGTTAGCTATTTAAAATTTCAAAAACGAAAATAACCTACAGTTGAATACGACAATGTTAATAACTGTCTAAATGAATATTTCATGTAAAAAAAATCCCCATATATTTTTGATAAGGGGAAGAAATTATAATTGATCAATGATAGTATTATGCACTGCAAGCTTGGTATTTGATTAATTGTCTGCTGAAATGATATTCATTCCAATGGTAAAACGCATTGGGCAAGGTTTTGATTTGACTAAGTTTAAATTGATAAAATACTTTCATGATCAACTTTAACCTTAAGCCAACCTCAGCTTTGCCCTCGGGCATCGAAATTACCTGTTTTGCATTTCGAATTATTTCATACAAAGAGGTAATTCCACGCAGTAAATTATCCATGTCTTTTTCAACAATAGGAATCATCAGGTATTTATTTTTACCCTGAGTTATTCCCAAATGCAATTGATTATTTCTATTGAATAACCCCGCATAAAATTCATGATTGCTTTTTTTGAAATACAGGTTGCTAAGCTGCCCTGCTGGCTCGAATCCGATATCAGTGATTATTTTAGGTATAAAAGTCATGGTGTTAGAATTTAACAATTTATAAACGGATAAACATCTTTTTTATTATGCTAAAACTAAATTTCTAATTAATTCTAAAACATGATAAAAATTTATATGTATAATGA
>Ga0209550_10001288_pt1 | contig 24056 bp, 22 predicted proteins | sample LauGreSuBDMM15SN_2_FD_187567 | JGI IMG/M metagenome (GOLD analysis project Ga0209550, IMG submission 187567) | Freshwater lake microbial communities from Lake Michigan, USA - Su13.BD.MM15.SN (SPAdes) (version 5) | ecosystem: Environmental > Aquatic > Freshwater > Lake | place: Lake Michigan... | reverse complement strand
CCTTGTAACAAGGCAACACCTGAGCCACACTGGAGTTGGGTTCACGGCCTTCCTTGATCGCACCAAAGAACTCGCGGTCTTGTAACTCAATGCCGTTCAACGATACCGCCACTTTGGACACGTCGATCTTTTCTTCTTTTCCTGTGTAGAGGTCGTCATAGCGCGCCAGGAAAGTTGCGTTGTCCCCGATGTAGCGGAAATAAGTTCCCAAAGGCCCATCGTTGTTAAAAGACAAACTCAAAGTGCAAATTGCACCGTTAGCTGCTTTCAACTGGATGCTCATATCCATAGCAATACCAAGCGTTGGATGGATGGGACCTTGCACGGCATTGGCTTTCACAATCGGACTGCCGACTTGGTACGCAAATAAATCTACCGTATGTGCTGCGTGGTGCCATAACAAGTGGTCGGTCCAACTACGGGGTTGGCCAAGCGCGTTCATATTGGTACGACGAAAGAAATAGGTTTGTACATCCATTTGCTGGATATTGAACTCCCCTGCTTTCACCTTGTTGTGCACATACTGGTGGCTAGGGTTAAAACGACGTGTGTGTCCGCACATGGCAACCAAACCTTTTTCTTTGGCCAAAGCCACCACTGATTCAGCGTCTTTCCAACTGTCTGCTAATGGAATTTCGACTTGCACATGTTTGCCTGCTTTCAAGCAGGCGATGCTTTGTGCTGCGTGCATTTGTGTGGGTGTGCACAAAATAACGGCGTCAACCTCTGGCAAAGCCAAGCTGTCTTCTAATTTCGTAGTGACGTGTTGGATGCCGTATTTACTGGCAACTTCTTTGGTTTTTTCTAATTCACGGCTGATCAGGGAGACTACTTCTACACCGTCAATATGCTTGATGCCATCCAAGTGCTTGATGCCAAAAGCACCTGCACCTGCAAGCGCTACTTTGATTGTTTTAGACATGTGGTGGTTCTCCGAAATTAAAAAATTATTGACATTCCAAAATAGCATGGCCAACCGCAGTGTTCGATGCAGGCACATGGTAGAAACGTTTGACGAGCTTGGGCGCTTTGCCAGTAACTTTGCCACCGCTCACGTCCGACATCGCTCCGCGTGCAATCAACCACATCACCAACTCAATTCCTTCGCTACCGGCTTCGCGCACATAGTCAATGTGCGGTAATTGCGCACAGGCCACAGGGTCGTTGATCATCATGTCTAACCATTGGTTGTCCCATTCGCGGTTGATCAAACCTGCCCGTGCACCTTGTAACTGGTGGCTCATGCCCCCGGTTCCCCAAATATGCACATTGAGGTCTTCGTCGTAGCTCTCGACCGCTTTACGTATGGCTTGACCTAGATTAAAACATCGCTGACCACTGGGTATGGGGTATTGCACAACGTTCACTGCAAAAGGAATCACGGGACAAGGCCAGACGCCTTTCACAGGATCTTGCTGACCACACATCAAAGACAAAGGCACGGTCAAACCATGGTCTACATCCATTTTGTTGACGATGGTGAGATCAAAGTCTTGCTGAATAACAGATTGCGCAATATGCGAAGCCAGCTCTGGATGTCCTTTGACAACAGGCACTGGGCGAGGCCCCCAACCTTCATCGGCGGGTTGGTACTCTGCTGCCGTTCCTATAGCGAAGGTAGGAATCATGTCCAAGCTAAATGCTGTCGCATGGTCGTTGAAGACTAAGAAGATGACGTCAGGCTTGTTGTCTTTCATCCACTGCTTGCCGTATTCATAGCCTTCAAATACAGGTTGCCAATACGGTTCGTGTGTTTTACCTAAATCTAGCGCTGCACCAATCGCGGGGACATGCGAGGTGTAAACCGATGCGGTAATTTTTGCCATCTCTGTGTGCTTTCTATCTATGACTTCTATGCAGATGCTTTGCCAGCAGAGCCTTGGGGTTGATGCTGTGCTTGAGCAGTGCCATCTTCTCCGATATAACGGTTACCGTCGACCGAGCGGCCACCACTGACCATCATGTTTCGATATTCGTCTTCGGTCATACCGGTCATAGAACCTGCCATTTGCTGAAAGCTCTTACCATCCGTCGCGCCAATCTTGGCAAGAAAGTAAATATTGCCACCTGTCCGCATGCACCAGTTCAAATCACGCACCAATACCGCTTGTTTTTGTTCTTCGGTCATGGGCCAACCGTCTAGGTAAGCACGCTCGTTGGCTTTGAATTTTTCGCGGTTCTCTGCTTTCATCAAAGACATACAAAACTGATTAATCCAATAGCCTTTGCGCGATTGCTCTGCATCAAAAATAATGGTTCCAGGCACATCTAGGTAAGGTTTATCTAAAGCCATTTATGTCTCCTCAGGCCAATACAAACGCATAGGGTTGTCGACCAGCAATTTCTTTTGTATCTCTGCTGTTGGTGCTATGTGTGGAATGAAATCGACCAGCAGACCGTCATCTGGCATGTGGTCTTTCAAGTTGGGGTGTGGCCAATCGGTTCCCCATAACACGCGATCAGGAAACTCTTGCACGATGCGTTTGGCGAAAGGAATCACGTCTTGGTAAGCGTTTTGTTCGCTGTTCAGAGCTTTAGGGCCTGTTACAGAGAGACGTTCTGGGCAAGTCACTTTGCTCCACACATTGCTGTGTTCGCGCATGAATTTCACAAACAATTCAAACTCAGGTCCGTCCACTGGCTTGTCTACATTGGGGCGCCCCATATGGTCTACCACCACCGTAGTGGGCAATGCGGTGAAGAAGTCCCATAGTTCTGGCAGATCTTGCGCTTCGAAATAAATCACCACATGCCAGCCCCATTTTTTGATGCGGGTGGCAATTTCTAACAATTCATCTTTGGGGGTGAAGTCGACCAAGCGTTTGACAAAGTTGAAACGCACAGCCCGCACACCCGCATCGTGCATCGCTTGAATCTCATCGTCGCTCACACTGCGCTTGACAGTAGCGACACCGCGTGCTTTGCCGTGAGATTGCACCAAGGCGTCGACCATGGCACGGTTGTCTGAACCATGACAAGTGGCCTGCACTACAACATTGCGCGTAAAACCTAGGTGGTCGCGCAATGCATACAACTGGTGTTTCGAGGCGTCGCACGGCGTGTACTTGCGCTCAGGTGCGTAAGGGAACTCTGCGCCAGGGCCAAACACGTGGCAATGCGCATCGACTGCGCCTGCAGGCAGCTTGAATGTGGGTGAGCTAGGACCGCGGTACCAATCTAGCCAGCCTGCTGTTTTTTTAAACTCCATTTTTTAGTTCATCCGTCTACATAACGCAAACCCGCTTTTTCAAGCGGTTCGCGCATGTTGTAGAGATCTAGACTTAACATGCCAGCCGCCAATTTCGCACGCTTCTCACCTTCGTTAGCTTCTCTGGCCTCTGCAACGTCGGCCACTTTTTGCACCCAAGCTGCTGGTACTACGACCACGCCATCATCGTCGGCTACGACCGCATCGCCCGGTTCAATATTCACGCCGGCACACACCACAGGAATATTGACCGAGCCAATAGTGGCTTTGACCGTCCCTTTGGCGCTGATACCTTTACTCCACACAGGAAATCCCATGGAAGTCAATTCACGCACATCGCGAACACCTGCATCGATCACCAAGGCTTTGGCGCCACGCGCCATGAAAGCGGTGGCCAACAAATCACCAAAGAATCCATCGCAGTTGTCTGCAGTGATCGCCGCGACCACGATATCGCCAGGTTGTATTTGCTCAGCTACCACATGCATCATCCAGTTATCCCCTGGATGCAAAAGCACTGTGACGGCTGTACCGCAGACCAAAGCACCGCTAAAGATAGGTCGCATATAGGGTTGCATCAACCCCACACGTCCCAAAGCCTCGTGCACGGTGGCAACACCAAACTTACCAAGCTTTTGCACTGCAGCGGCATCTGCACGCACGATGTTACGTTTTACGATTCCTAATTCGGTCATTTGTGAGTTCCTTTTGAAAATAATCGGATTGAATTAAAAGCCTTTGGCTTTGAGTTGTGTATCGAGTCGGCTAAATACTCGGCGCGCGTTACCCTCATACACCGCATAACGCTGCTCCGCATTTAGGTTGGTAGTCGATTCAATGTAGCGCTTGGTGTCGTCATAGTAATGGCCCGTCTCAGGGTCTATACCGCGCACAGCACCAATCATCTCTGAAGCAAACAAAATATTTTTAACAGGGATGACACGCGTGAGCAAGTCAATACCCGGTTGGTGGTAAACGCAGGTATCAAAGTAAATGTTGTTGAGCAAATGGTCTTGGAGTAAAGGCTTTTTCAATTCTTGCGCCAAACCTCTGAAACGGCCCCAGTGGTAAGGCACAGCGCCACCACCGTGAGGAATGAGGAACTTCAAAGTCGGAAAGTCTTTGAACAAGTCACTCGTTAAACACTGCATGAAGGCGGTAGTGTCTGCGTTCAAATAATGCGCACCCGTGGTGTGAAAGCATGCGTTGCAACTGGTGGAGACATGCACCATAGCGGGTATGTCGTACTCCACCATTTTTTCGTAAATGGGGTACCAGGATTTATCGCTCAAAGGCGGTGATGTCCAGTGACCGCCCGATGGATCAGGGTTGAGGTTGATACCTACATTGCCATATTCTTTAACGCATTTTTCTAATTCAGGAACACACGTCGCAGGGTCGACGCCTGGTGACTGGGGCAGCATGGCGGCAGGTACAAAGTTATTCGGGAAAAGTTGTGCCACGCGATAGCACAACTCATTACAAATTGCCGCCCATGTAGAAGAGACTTGAAAGTCGCCGATGTGGTGCGCCATAAAACTTGCGCGCGGGCTAAAGATGGTGATGTCAGACCCACGCTCTTTCATTTTGGCGAGCTGGTTGGTCTCAATTGTTTCGCGCAACTCATCGTCACTGATTTTGAGGTCGCTGGCTTTAGGCATCATCGCTGGGTCTTTGATGCCCGCAATTTGGCGATTACGCCAGTCTTCTAGCGCCTTAGGTGCAGTGGTGTAGTGACCATGGACGTCGATGATGAGGGGTTTAGATTGGCTCATAAGTAGTGTCTAGTTTTGATACGTTGAAAAAATTAATGCCCATCCCACAATGCGTGCGGAACCATCACTTCACCGCGCATCAGTAGTCTGGCTGTGCGAAGCAAAGCGGCTTTGGTCACGTTTTCTGGATTATTCGGGTCTGTTTCTAAAGCCACGCTGAATTCACCAGTGGGGTGTTCAACCGAAACATGCTGCATGGCACCGGGTTGCATAACGGCCACGCCGTCGCACACAGATCCCTTTAATACACAAGCAGTTCCCACCGTGACTGCAGCCAACACACCAATAGCGTCATGGCAAATATGGGGAATGAAGGATCGCGTAGTAATAGAGCCGCCATCTCTAGGAGGTGCAATCAATGTCATCTTGGGATAGTTTTTTTGCGCGACATCGCCGAGTCCCATCTTCAATGAGATTTGTAAGCGCAGCGCTTCAATGCGTTTTTTAAGGTCGTCGTCCGCGTTAAGTTCTGCGACCGACTCATAGCCTGTGCGTTCTATGTCGCCGGCTTTGAAGATGACCAAAGGCATGCCGTTGTCTATGCACGTGACATCCAATGTGAACGGTGCAAAGCCCTCACCTGTCACGGTGATGGTGTCTTTGACTTGCCCAGTCGGCAGCAAAGAAGAACAGACAGAACCCGCTGTATCCAGGAAGTTGATGGTGATAGGTGCTGAACTACCAGGTGCGCCGTCTATTTGGGCGTCGCCTGCGTATTCGACATAACGTTTAGCTGATGCAGTTTTATTGCTTGAAGAACCGACATTGGTCGCAGGTTGCAATGGCGTATGGACTGTGATGTCACAAGCCATATTGGTATTGAGTGTCAGTACGCGAAAGGTGCTGCTGTCACCTTGCGCATGCACCAAACCGGTTTCGAGTGCAAAAGGGACAACGCCTGCCAACATATTGCCGCAATTGGGTGTGGTGTCGACCGTGTCTTTGTCTGGTTGCAATTGGGCAAACAAGAAATCGATGTCCACGCCAGGCTTGGTGCTCTTTCGCACGATCGCCACTTTGCTGGTGAGTGGATGCGCACCGCCTAAACCGTCAATTTGCCGCTTGTCAGGTGAGCCCATCACCGATAACAACACACGATCTCGCGTTGCTTTGTCTGCAGGCAAATCAGATTCTTTGAAAAATGGACCCTTAGAGGTTCCGCCGCGCATGAAGAGGCAAGGAATAGGCGTTTGCATGGGCTGTATTTTGGGGCAAGAAGCCAAAGATCCTAGCTTAACCAGCGCCCGACAAAACCATTGGGCAGAAGTATCTTGTGTATTGTTGAAAAGTCCCCCCTAAATGCACGACACTACTCAGTGTTCCTCCTTTAAAGATTCCAATTAGCCATGTTAAGAACAAAAAAAGCCTTGCTTAAGCATTTGCACGAAGAGGTGTATTGCCACCTAGGCGTTTCTAAGATTGCAGGAATTGGCGTATTCGCCTTGCGCCAAATCCCCAAAGGAATCGATCCATTGCGTAGCTGGCTCCCAACCAAAGAGCTCTCTATCACTTTGGAGGAACTCAACAAACTCCCAACCCCTGTTCGTAAACATATTCATATGTTTTGCTATGTGAGCAACAAAAAGAAAAAGGCGGATGTTCCGGTCTATGGCATGAACGCCACGAACATGTCGGTGTATCTCAACCACTCTAAAAAACCTAGTCTGAAGTTCACCAAAGTCGGCGAACTGGTTTCACTCAGGCAAATCGATGCCGGTGAAGAACTCACCATTGACTACGACAAAAGCTTTGGAGATAGGCACGTTTTTAAATAAACGAGCAGGGCTAAGCCCCCGAGATTAATCCTCGTGCGTGGCTTGCGCTGGCACTACCGGAGAGGGAGGTGGTGCCTTTACCAACACATGGGGTGTTTGGCGATAAATTTGGTTAAGTTGCTCAGGACTGAAGTCCACATGCAAGGGTGATGTGGGGTCTAACACGATGTCGTGGTCTAGATCTGTCAAGGCTACGGCATAAATAGGTTCGTAATCAGTGACGAACAAGGCTTTGTAACCGTAATCGTCTACAGGCCCTAAGTTGTAATAGTCATAACCGTTATTTGCCGCCCACTTTGAAGCCAACAAACAAGCGTAAATGCCAGGGGAGCGATTTTTAAAAGCTCGGTTCCATTGGCAGAAACTGCCATAGACCTGCTGATACTTGGGCAAAAGCACCGACACATCGGTTAAAACCAACTCGCCTTCGCTGTCATGCACTTGCAAAATCAGCACATCGAGGGTTTGTATGTAGTCTAAAAAGCCTTCAATCTCTCGGTCGTCGATTTCATAGGCCTCGAAATGCTCGCCACCCATGACGAACAAATCTTCTAAGGTGAGCGCACTTCCAGGAACCACGGATTCCGTATAGCTAAAAGTTTTATACATTTTTTCGAGTTCGCGAAATTTGCGCTCTCGACGGGGTTCGGTCCAAAAAGTTTCATCGGACACGTGCACCAAACCATATTTGTCATTGATAGGGACGCCAAACTGGCTATCTGGTGGCAAGGCGTAGACCACAAAAGGGCGAGGCGCCTGGGCCATCATTTCATGCGAAATATCTATATAGGGACACAAGGCATCCCAGCGGCTGGTGTAGTAGTGGATATCGTTATGGTGGCTGTCTACGCACAAATTGTCTTGGGTCCAAGTTTGGTAGCCCACTTGCTGAACTTCTGCCACCGGTTGCTCGTGGGCGAGGATGGATGGTGCTTCGTGGTGCTCCGATAACTCGGGCATGCGTAGTGCCATAGAACCGCTCATTTTTGTAATTCCTTCTTCAAGGGCTGTGCAGGTAATTTTTTCAACTCAAAGTAACTGGTGTCTACCGCATAGTTGCTTTTTAAAAAGGCACTGTCTGATTGCATGTACTTCTTGATGCCAGTGGCCATGGCTGCCAAATGTTTAGAAGCAACGCTTTTAGGTGAAGCGAGTTGCTCGACATACTCGGGCATGATGGGGCACTCCACATCGAAATAAAAGGTCTGCGATTTAGGGTTGAAAGACAGGGGGTAGAGCGTGCAAGAGAAGGGCTTCTCTTTTCCTAGAACACATCCCTTAGGGCCTAGGTGCTCGCAGTTGCCATTCATGCAAAGTTGCCCATGCTTTAATTTTTCTTTGGCTGTCAGCGTTATTTCCAATTCTGGAAATCCTGGGTCAACGTGACAACATCTTTGGCACTGAGCACAATTTTCAAAGGGCACGAAAGCCCCAACCGAAAAAATTTAAACACTGAGCGTTACTCAGACGTGCCATAAGAAACTATCCCTTTTACGTTTTTATATCTGATATTTTAAACGTCAACCAACGTACAAGAGTTTAATCAAAAAATCAGAGCTTACAAAAACTTTCCGCGAACTGCTAATTCACGAATCGGCTTACGTGGATTAGGCGACTCTCTTTCACGTAACGCATCAGGTAAAACACTAGGGTCTCCGCGTTTACCAATTGCAACAAGCGCATGCAATTGATGATCATTTGGGAGATTGATTGCAGCAGAAGCCTTTTCAAAGTCGATGCCTCCCATTGCATGCGAATACCATCCAGAGAATGTGGCCTGAATTGCCAAACATGCCCAGGCAGCACCTGTATCAAATGTGTGGGCACCATTGGGTACAAGTGCTTGAGCACCGGGCGGCGTACTTAGTTTGAAGGAGGTCACAGCAACCAAAGCGGCAGCCTTGGGCGCCCATTGCTGATTGGCAGCGTTCATGCTTTCAGCCAAAGGTTGAAAGAAAGAATCGCCTCTCAAAGCATAAGCAAACCGCCAAGGTTGCGCGTTAAAGGATGAAGGTGCCCATCGTGCAGCTTCCAGTATGGTCAAAAGTTCGTCTTCTGTGATTGCCTCATTTGAAAAAGCTCTAGGAGACCAACGATCAGTAAACACAGAATGGATGGGGTGGTCTGCTTTTCGTTTGTTATCGATGGGGAAATCTGACATTTTGACTTTCTTAAAAATTTAAGTTACGCACTATACATAAGTTGCCACATCCTAAATGGCGTCAGCGGCATTTGTAGTTGCGAACTCAGTTGCTTGTTTCCATGACGCGCTAAGGCATCTGCAACTGCATTCACCACCGCAGGTGTTGCACCAATCGTTCCTAATTCACCCACACCCTTCACACCCAACACATTGTTTTTGCATGGAATGCTGGGATCCATATGGGTCGAGAACATTTGCGGCATCACATCCGCATGCGCCAGCGCATAGTCCATCAAACTTCCTGTAAGGAGTTGGCCAGTCTCTTCGTCATAAACCACTTGTTCTAACAAAGCCTGACCAATGCCTTGCACTGCACCGCCATCTAACTGCCCACGAACAATGGTGGGGTTGACGACACGCCCCACATCATTGACCGAGGTGTAAGACACAACGCCAACAGCACCAGTTTGCGGATCGAGTTCGACTTCACACACATGGCAACCATTAGGCCAAGTAGGTCCATTGGCAGTGGTGGTCGATTGCAATTCAATCCGTTTATTGGGTTGCTTGGCAGCCAAGGCTGCCAAAGTAATTTTGAGGTCTGTTCCCGCCACCAAAAACTCACCGCTGGTGTATTGCAAATCTTGGGCAGAAGCTTCCAAAGCTTCAGCGGCTAACTCTTTGGCTTTGTCCAAGGTTTTTTCTGCACCCACATGTACCGCAGAACCGCCAGTGAACAAAGAACGTGAACCTGCACTACCAAAACCATTACTTTGGTCTGTGTCTCCCATATGAATACGCACCTGCGATAAGGGGACACCAAAAACATCGACCACCAGCTGCGCTAGGGATGTGGCTATACCTTGCCCCATGGCATTCACCGCTGTGTAAACCTCAATCACCCCATCGTCCAAGACCTTGACTTGCACGTTTTCTTCTAAGGCATTGCCGCCCGTCCACTCTAAAAAGGTAGCAATACCTAAACCACGCCAAAGTCCTTTGCTCGCAGATACTTTCGCTCTGGCTTCGAACCCACTCCAGTCTGCTTTGTCTAAGCCTTGGTTCATGATGGATTCAAAATTACCCGTGTCATAGGTTTGACCCATGGAATTTTTATAGGGCATTTGTTGCGGTTGCACAAAATTTTGGCGACGCAAAGCAATGCGATCGATGCCCGATTGGCGTGCCGCCTCGTCCATCAGTCTTTCGATGTTGTAAATCGCCTCAGGACGTCCCGCACCACGGTAAGCACCCGTCGTTGCGGTATTTGTCAAAACTGTCGTGAAATGAAAATCAATGAGCGGTATGTCATAAACACTAGTTTGTACCCAAGGACCAATCATTAGTTGAATGGCAACACCTGTCATAGTCGGGTAAGCCCCCACGTTAGCCAAGGTATGGATGCGTAGACCAAGAATTTTGCCTTTTGCATCCAAGGCTAGCGATGCCTTACTAGAAATATCACGGCCATGTGCGCTGCTCAGAAACTCTTCGCTGCGGTCTGCAATCCATTTGACAGGTTTTTGTAATTTGTTAGCGGCATAAGCGACGACCACATCTTCAGGGTAAGCACCTGTTTTCATACCAAAGCCACCGCCCACATCACCAATGATGACGCGCACCTTCTCTGTGGGTAGCCCCAACAGGTCGCAGACCAAGGTACGAACACCTGTTGGCATTTGGCTGCTCATCCGAATGATCAATCGACCAGCTTCTGTGTAAGCCAAGATGCTGCGTGGCTCAATCGTCACCGCCATCAAGCGTTGGTTGTGTATTTCTAAAGACACCACATGCGCTGCTTGCGCAAACGCTTTTTCTGCTGCGGCAGCATCACCATAGCGTGTCTCAGCCACGCGGTTGTCTGGTGCGTCACTCAACAAAGGGGCACCGGGTTTGAGTGCAGCGTCACATGTCACAGCGCAGGGTAATTCGTCAAACTCAACCGCAATCGCTTCCATGGCATTGCGCGCCTGCTCTTGTGTATCTGCCACCACAGCAGCGATAGCTTCGCCGACATAACGCACGCGGTCTGACGCCAAGATGCGACGGTCAGCAGACGCAGCGGCAGAACCATCAGCACGGGTGAAGTTAATGGGGCGCGGCATGGGCTTCATTCCACCCTCGGCCAATTCTTTTCCAGTCACGACCAAATGCACACCCGGCATCGATTTAGCAGTAGAGGTATCAATTTTCACAATACGCGCATGCGCATAGGGCGAACGGAAAAAACAAATATGCGCTTGACCAACGGGCGCCACATCACTTGTATAGACACCCGCCCCTTTCAATAGTTGGTCATCCTCTAATCGTTGAACTGCTTGTCCACTTCCAAACCGCGTTGTCATCGTATTCACGTGCTTTTCTCCTGAGTTCGCAAAATAATAATTCAGTGTATCTTCATCAAAGGTATCTCGCTTGTCGCTTGCGCGTGTTGCTAACAAGACAGTCTGATTTCAATACGCCACGATAATTCGTAAAGTATCTCTTAAACAAAGGACTCCCAAATGACACACCTCACCCTTGACCAAGCCACCAAAATTTTGCAAGGAGCACGCCAAGCTTCACGCGCTGCCAATTTCAAGCCCATGGGCATTGCAGTGCTAGATGCTTCTGGCCAATTGGTAGCCTTTGAACGCGAAGACGGCGCAAGTATGTTTCGCTTTGATATTGCGCGTGCAAAAGCTTGGGGAGCAGTTGGCTTTGGGGCATCTAGTCGTGTATTGGCTGAACGCGCTAAGGACAACCCTAACTTCTTTGTCTCCTTAGCGGCAACCGCCGAAGGTAAATTTCTACCGCAACCCGGTGCTGTACTTATTAAAGACGCAGCCGGTCATATCTTGGGTGCGGCCGGCGCCAGCGGTGGTACGGGTGATGAAGACGAATTGATTTGTGCTGCTGGTGTGAAAGCGGCTGGCTTGGTGGTTGGTTAAACCAAATCTATGACAAACACATTCGCACCAACTTTACCCACGGTTGGCATATATGGACTCGGCATCATGGGTGGCACCATGGCCGAGGCACTTTTGGAGCATGGCTACAAAGTATGCGGATTTGATATTGACGCAAAAGCTAAGAACCGCTTTAAAAAATATGGCGGTCAATTCTTGACCCATACCAGCGATGTTGCGGCCCGTGCAGACATCGTGATTGTTTCTGTAGCCACTTCCAAAGCGTTGGAGCAAGTGACGCAGGCCATCGTCGATGGCCAACGCACTAGAAAAACAAAAACACCACCCATCGTCATTGAAACCAGCACCTTGACGATGACCGATAAAAACCTTTGCGCCAAAACGCTCAAAAGCGTCGGTATCTCACTACTAGATTGCCCGATCAGCGGCACCGCGGTGCGTATCCAAGATAGGGCGTGGACTATTTTTGCAAGTGGCCCTAAAGCCGCTTACAAAATAGCCTTACCTGTTTTACAAGTCTTCACCGACAACGTGCCTTATGTGGGCGTTTTTGGCAACGGCACCAAATTGAAGTTCTCAGCTAACCACTTGGTTGCCATCTACAACGTGGCCTATGCAGAATCGGTCGCGCTGGCCCGCAAGATGGGGGTTGACCCCCGCGAGGTGCTCAAACTATTTGGCAACAGCCCCGTGCTTGGCACGGGTGTCATGCGCTTACGCATGGGCATGATGGTGGAACGCAAATACAGCCCACCCACTATGAAAGTCGAGGTCTGGCAAAAAGACATGGAAGTCATCGGTCAGATGGCTAAGTCGGTTAACTGCCCTACCCCGCTGTTTCAAACCGCTGCATCGATCTACACCGCCGCCATGGCGCAAGGTCTTTCGCAAGAAGACACCGCCTCCACCGCAGAGGTGTTTGCCAAGATGGCGGGTATCCCCTAACGTTATTTAGCTTTGCGCGCTTTTTTCTTGGCGGCTTTTTCTAGCGCCTCGATGATGGGCAATTCGTCACGTACGGCTTTGTAAGCGTCGAGTGCGGCAGGCCCACCGCAATAAAGAAAAGAATGCAAGATCAGCTCGCGCACTTCATCGCGCGTCACCCCGTTGCGAATAGCGCCACGCAAATGGATCTTGATTTCTGCGGGTCGGTTGAGCGCAATACACATTGACAAAGTCATCAGACTGCGGTCACGCAATGACAAACCCGGACGCGTCCACACCGTGCCCCATGCGAACTCGGTTGCCAAGTCTTGGAAAGGCATGTTCAAGTCGTCTGCGTTTTTGAATGAGCGCTCGACATAGTCGTCGCCCAGCACTTTTTTACGCATAGCGAGGCCCGCCTCAAATGCAGGCGATCTCGGCTTGCTTGTCTTCTTAGTTACTTTTGTTGTTTTGGTAGCTTTAGTGGCCATAGTGTTTCCTTAGTCGGCTTTGATATTGGCAGATTTAACGACGGCGCCCCATTTGTTGATCTCCGCCTTCACATACGCTGCGAATTGCTCTGGTGTGTCACCTACTGGAATTGCGCCTTGAAGGTTGAGCGTGTCAGCAACGTCTTTTTGTTTCAAGATGTCGACGATCTCTTTGTTCAAACGCGCAACGATATCTTTGGGCGTTTTGGCGGGGGCCAACATACCAGCCCAAGAGTAAGCCTCGAACCCGGGCACGCCTGACTCGGACAGAGTTGGAATATCAGGCAAGGAAGACACACGCTTGGCACTGCCCATAGCAATTGCATTAATTTGTCCTGACTTCACTTGCGGCAATACCGAAGGAATGCTGGCAAACATCATTTGCACTTGTCCCGCCACCAAGTCACCCATGGCTGGGCCTTGGCCTTTGTAGGGCACGTGCACGGTTTGAATATTGGCCATGGAATTGAACAACTCCCCCGCCAAATGCGCGGAGTTGCCACTACCAGGTGTAGCAAAGAATATTTGCTTAGGCTTGGCCTTAGCCAAGTTGATCAGCTCTTGGGTGGTCTTAGCCGGCACCGAGGGGTGGGTGACCAAGATAAGCGGAAAGATCACCATATTGGTGATGTGGGAGAAATCTTTCAGCGGGTCGTATGGCAGCTTGTCATACAAACTGGGGTTCACCGCCATCGGGCCAGCAGCGGCAACGCCGATGGTGTAACCATCCGGTGGCGCTTGCATCAACGCCTGCAAACCCACAATGCCATTGGCGCCAGCGCGGTTGTCCACCACCACTTGCTGACCTAATCGCTCCGTCAGCTTTTGGGCAATGATCCTGCCAATTACGTCATTGCCGCCACCTGGTGGGAAAGGAACGATCAAGCGAATAGATTTGTTGGGATAGCCCTGCGCGATTGCGAATGGAATCAAAGCGCACATAAGACCAATGGCTACCAAGGCTTGTGAAAGTAACTTTTTCATAAAAATATCCCCCGTTTTATTTGTTTCTGACCCATCTTAATCAACAGTTGCTTCGTGTCCCTATCCAATTGGCGACTTATTGGTTAACTAGTAAAACAGAACTTTTTAAACCACCATTGGCGTGGGAAAACTCTAAGCCCGCACCCACTAAACAGAAACTATTATGGTCTTCTCAAACATGCACTACCTAAAATTTACTTAATGAGGTTCTTCAATGACTCAAGAGCAAGCACTTGAATTTATTCGAAACAATGCAGTTATTTTGGGATTACCCACGGATAAAACTAGACTAACGCGGGTGGCCTCTCACTTCATTCGCACAGAAGCCATGGCCCAATTGCTCGACCAAGTGGACTGCCCCGCCGATCTTGAAATCGCCGAAATTTATTGCCCCAAGCAAATAGCACCATGAGTTTGCACAACCTCTCTAGCGTAGATATCGCGCAGGGTATTTCCAAAGGCAGTTTTAGTGCAAGCGAAGTACTGCAATCTAGTTTGGATCGCATTGAAGCCACCGACAAAAAAGTCAATGCGTTTACAGCCAAACATGTAGATCGTGCGATACAAAAAGCGCAATCCATTGATGCCTTGCGCGCTTCAGGTGCCTCTCTACCGCCATTAGCGGGTGTGCCATTTGCTGTTAAAAATCTATTCGATGTGCAGGGCCAAGTCACCTTGGCAGGCTCTATCGTCAACCGCGATCACGCACCCGCCAAGCAAGACGCTTTCTTAATCCAGCAAATGACAGCGGCTGGTGCCGTCTTAGTGGGTTCGCTCAATATGGACGAATTCGCCTACGGCTTCACCACCGAGAACACGCACTACGGCCCTTGCAGAAATCCGCACGACACCACACGTATTTCGGGTGGCTCGTCGGGTGGGTCCGGCACTGCAGTGGCTGCGCACCAAGTGCCTTTGACCTTAGGGTCTGATACCAACGGATCTATTCGCGTGCCCGCCTCTTTGTGTGGCGTGTGGGGGCTCAAACCCACCTTTGGCAGGTTGTCGCGCAGGGGTACTTTTCCGTTCGTCAACAGCATCGACCATTTAGGTGGCTTTGCCAATTCCTTGGATGGCTTAGCCACGATGTATGACGTGATGCAAAGCCCCGATGCGCTAGACCCTGGCTGCCACGTCAAAAAAATTGAACCCGTCTTGCCATCTTTGCAACAAGGCACACAAGGTTTGCGTATTGGCGTTCTGAATGGTTTCTTTGAAGACAACGCTTCGCCCCAAGCTCGCGAGGTGGTCGCCACCGCAGCAAAAGCCTTGGGCGTGCATGCGCAAGTGGAATGGCCAGACGCCACCTTAGGGCGCATCGCCGCATTCATCATCACGGCCAGCGAAGGCGGCGCATTGCACTTAGACAATTTGCGCCACCGCATTGAAGAAATGGAGCCTCTTTCTGTAGACCGTTTTATGTCGGGCGCTTTACAACCCGCTGCTTGGTATATCAAAGCGCAAAGATTTCGCCGCATCTACCGCGACAAGGTTAACGCACTATTTCAAAACTGGGATGTGTTGTTGGCGCCCGCCACACCAGTGAGCGCACCAGTCATCGGCACAGACTGGTTAGAAATCCAAGGCCAAACCTTACCCAGTCGCGCGGCCATGGGTTTATTGACGCAACCTATTTCGTTTGCCGGTTGTCCTGTGGTGGCTGCACCCATGTGGCCAAGCTTGAACGATGACTTACCACTGGGTATTCAAATCATCTCCGCCCCTTGGCGCGAAGATTTGGCATTTCGTGTAGCCAAACAATTAGAAACTTTAGGCGTTTGCCATTTGAAGAAAGTCGAGTTGTAAATGCAGATTAATTTGCCACATGTTTTGGCTGAAATGGAAGTTGCCTTCGCTCGCTATGAAGACGCTTTGGTGAACAACAAAGTGGACGTTCTAGACGAATTGTTTTGGAATAGCCCACACACCTTGCGATACGGCATCGCAGAAAACTTATATGGCTTTGAAGCTATTCAGGCTTTTCGCGCGTCGAGGCCTTCTCAAGGTCTGCAACGCACCTGTATGAATGCCATGATCACCACATATGGTGAAGACTTTGCCACCGCCAATACCGAGTTTCAAAGAGATGGTGTTGCGCGCTCAGGTCGTCAAAGCCAAACTTGGATGCGCACGCCAGAGGGTTGGCGGGTGGTGGCGGCGCATGTGAGTTTGATTAGCGTTTAGCGTTAAAAGATTAGAAAGAAGCTAGCACTGCCGCGTTTAATTCTGCAGTGATCTCAGGCATAACCCCAAACCACGATTGAAAAGCAGGTCGCGCTTGGTTTAGCAACATGCCTAAGCCGTTGACAGTGGTGTTGCCACGAAGCCGCGCTTTTTCCAGCAAAGGTGTTTCAAGGGGAATATAAACAGCATCCGATACCAAGGCGGTCAATGGAAGTGCGTCCAACTGCACTTCTAGTGGAGGTTGCCCATACATGCCTTGGTTGGTTGTGTTTATCAACATAGCCGCGCCACGCATGCACTCATTGCGCTCGCTCCAATCAAATACTTTGACGACAGACTCAACACCAGCTGCGAGTTCTTGGGCTTTTGCTGGAGTTCGGTTGACCAAGCGAATCTCTTTGGCGCCCGCATCCATCAAACTTATCACGATAGCTCTGGCAGCGCCGCCAGCTCCTAAGACCAAGATGGGCCCTGCATCAGCGCGCCAGTCAGGCTTGGCATCTTTCACAGACTGGATATATCCAAAGCCATCATGGTTAAAGCCATGCAATGCACCATCATCTTGAACCACGATGCAATTGATGGCGCCCATACGTTGCGCCAATGGATCGATGTAGTCCATCAGCTTCATCGCGTGCACTTTATGCGGCAAGGTGATATTGCATCCAGCCAAACCCAAAGAAGATAGACCACGAATCGCGGTTTCTAAGTTTTTGAGTTCTACAGGGAAGTGGCCATACGCTCCTTTGATGCCGTATTTGGCTAACCAGTAGTTGTGCAAGATGGGTGAGCGTGATTGGGAGATAGGCATGCCCATCACACCGGCTAGTTTGAATTTGTTTCTGTCAGACATGATTTCTCTTTTGATTTAACTATTGTTAACGGAAATATTTAGACCCAAGATTATTACGACTCAGTAATTGAGCGGATTGGAGGCCCTCATCGGTCAATATCAACACATGGAAGTGTTGCTCATAGAAGATGAACAAAAGGAAAGTGTTTGGACGGCGTTGTATCCAATTCGTTGGAGATTTGCACAGAACCAGTGACAAAACTTGTTAAAACTTATTCATTTAACAAGATTACGCATTTGTAATTTTAAATTTTCGTCCTACAATCGGTCTGGGTCGAAAAAATTGAACTAGGTGCTATCACCTAGTTCTTAAAAATCGCGCCCGTGCTTTTTGTTTGAAAAAAAAGTTATTTGTATTACAAATTACCTTTTTTAGGGTGTGAAAATGGAAGATCTACTTAAAAAATACGGCGGTATTCCAAACTTAAAGAAACATTTGAATTTCTTTTTTAAAAAAGTTTGTGAAGAAAAAAATATAAAGCATTACTTTTTTGGCATCAATGTAGAAAACGTTATCAATGACGTGGTGAATTACAGGTCTTTTGGAATGCGAAAGCCTGATCATCTTTATAGAGATTACCCCGCTCAAACATCGCCAGTTTCTATCAAAGTAAAAATTCCTGTTTTCGAAGACGTTGTCAAAGTTCTTCAGCTACAGATGCAAAACGGCATGATGGTGAATTGGCGTGATGTTCCCCGCTATTCGCACCACGTCATGGATGCCATTGAGGAAACGCGTTGCAAGTCGATGGACAGTGACGCCCCCATGTCGATCAAGGCAGACTTGCTGACAATGGAAGCTATAGACGAAATATTGACCGATAGAAAACGTCAAGTCCGCACTGAAATGCAAGAAAACGGCGACTTGAAATTAGACAGAAGCTGGAATATTGTCTATCCCTTTTATCTGCGTTTATCGACAGTTGCACAAACCATCACTCTGATCGGCAAGGGTTACGCACGAGAAGGCGTAGCCAAAGAAGAAGTTATCAAAGTAGCTGAAGCTGCTAAAAAGAAATTTCCCTTCTTTGCATTCCCTATCAAGGAAGACGAAGCAGGCCAATATTTAGAAATGACCCACGTCGCAGATTACTCTGCAGATGGTTTGCCTACCCGTCTCTTCCTAACCATGTTGCTCAATTTCGGATGGCGATTTGATGAGGTCATGGCGCTAGACAAAGACCAGCAAATGATTAACGTGGTCCGCGACAAGGTTTAGCGAGTCAATAAACATGTCTTTTATTCGAGTAATTTTCTTTCTGGGTGTTTCATTGCTTTGTAGTTTTAGCGCCTCAGCAGAAAAAGTTTTATGCCTACTGGTTCACACTAATCCAAAACCTGAACCAGCCTAATCTGATTAGTCATTCATTACTTTGAGCACTCTTTTTTGATATCACCCTAGATATCAAACTCATATAAAGTATGTGGGATTAAATATAAGACAATCATTTTATTTAGACGAATGTTGACGTCCAGCATGATTGAATCAATTAAAACGCATTCATTACGAATCTTTTATACAAGTTTTCTATCCCTCGTTTGCTCAGTTACGACAGCACAAACCCTACAAAATGCATACAGCTTGCAAGAGCTCGAAAGCATAATGTTGGCTAACAGTAAAGCGGTGCTAGGAGTAACAAATACAGTTGAATCTGCTCGCTTTGCTGTTAGAACTGCCCAAGCCGTTCCTAATCCTCAAATTGAAGTATTGAACGGAACCCGAACACCTCGAACCTCAACGACCAATATTGACGGGTCTCTCAAAACTATCAGCGTCACACAAGACTTAGATATGCCTTGGCACAGGCTTCCAAGAATTGACGCTGCAACAGCCAATTTAGGAGCAACGCAAGCTAATGAAGCTGCTTTTAAGTCCGATATGGTGGCCAAACTCAGGGTCCGATACTATGAACTTATTAGAAGACTTGCAGAAGAAAGAGCCAGCAAAGAAGACAGTAAGCTTATGGAGGGAATACGAAGCCGTATTGCTCTTCGTGTTGAAACCGGCGAAGCCGCAAGATTTGAATTGTTTAAAGCCGACGCGGAATTACTCATCACACAAAAACTTGCGCAATCTGCCGGTTCTCGTATTAAATATGCCCGTGCTGGACTTCGGGCGTTGGTAGGAGCCCAATTACCTGAACAATTTTCTATTCATGATTTTGGCGTCGAGCTTCCTCCGCCACCACCGATAGAAAAGCTTCGCGATCATATTCTTCAAAATAATCCCGAACTCACGCGCGCTCGTGCAGAACGCCAACAACTCGACAGTAAGCTCAACCAAGAAAAAGCATTCCGTTTTCCTAAAATTGCTTTGCGTGTAGACCAAGACCTCGACTCTGAATACAAACATAAACGCATCGGCGTTGCATTAACGCTACCTTTGTGGGATTGGCGAAGCGGTCCTATAGGAGAAGCGTCTTCCCGTTTATCGCAATCCGTCAACGAATTAGCTTATCAAGAATTTTCACTTCTTCAGTCTCTTGAAGCCGCTTACCAGCAATACGAAATAGCGCAATCGCAAATGTTTGCGCTGGAGTCAGGAATTGTTCGGCAAGCTGCCAATGCAGTTCGCGTCGTTGAAATCGCTTACAAAGCAGGGGAAAAGGGCTTCTTAGAAGTATTGGATGCGCAGCGTGTTTTTAGATCCGCGCGAAATGAATTGATCGTCGCGCGTTTTGATCTAGCCAGCGCTTGGACAGAGATAGAACGTTTGCGTGCAACGGTATCTGATAACCCTAACTAAGTCTTTGGCCACATGAATAATACTTTTTCAAAGCTGACTTTTATAGCTCTACTCACTAGCTTGTTATTTATCACTAGCTGCAAGAAATCACAACCGTCTGGTGCTAGGCAAACTGCACAAGATCCAAATCTTGTAATGGCTAATGAGTCCTTGTTAGCTCAAATCAAGATTTCTGAGGTTGCCCAAAGCGATGTGTCCGATATTTTGCGCGTGGCAGGACAAATTGATTTCGATGAACAAGCGCTCACACGTATCGGTGCCAGTGTGACGGGTCGCGTCACGCAAATCAATGCCCAGTTGGGAAATGAAGTCAAAAAAGGCGATACGCTGGCGTTAATCAATAGCAGCGAACTCTCTAATTCGCAATTGGCTTATTTGAAAGCACGCTCCGAAAAAGAATTTCATCGTCGAACGGTTCAACGTGCAAAAACTCTTTTTGAGGCAGACGTTATCAGCGCAGCAGAACTGCAACGCAGAGAGAGTGAATACGAAGTGGCATCCGCCCAAACGCGCGCTGCCCAAGACCAACTGAGAGTGCTTGGTGTCAATCTCAAAGCGATGGAAGAACTAGCCACCACAGGTGCTATTGATTCGGTAGCCAGCGTCATGGCCACTATCAAGGGCGTAGTTGTTGAAAGAAAAGTGACAACGGGACAAGTGGTTCAACCAGCTGATGTTTTATTTACAGTCGCTGATTTAAGTCGGGTCTGGGCAGTCGCCCAAGTGCCCGAGCAGCAAGTTGCGCAAGTCAAAGTCGGGCAATCTGTGCGTATTGAAGTCCCTGCGCTTGAAAATGAAAAGCTTATCGGTAAGTTGATTTATGTAGGCTCAACAGTTAACCCAGAATCACGCACTGTGCTTGTCAGAACTGAACTCGAAAACTCCAGTGGCCGCCTCAAACCATCCATGTTGGCATCTATGTTGATCGAATCTACGCCAACAAAAAGAATGGTTGTGCCTATAACAGCGATTGTCCGTGAACAAGATACTGACTATGTTTTTACCGAAGAGAAACCAGGTTCTTTTCGCTTGAAACCAGTTCGGCTCTCGTCTGAACATAACGGACAACGTGTGGTTTTAGATGGTTTAAGTCAAGGAATGCGTATTGTTTCAGACGGCGCATTTCATTTAAACAACCACCGCAACCTCAAAGACATGGAAAAAGGCGAATAAGCGATGCTGCAATTTCTTGTGCGTGGTGCACTTAAGCAGCGTCTGATCGTTGTCGTATTAGCTGTAATTTTTCTGTTTTTTGGACTAAATGCGGCCACTAAATTATCCGTAGATGCATTTCCAGATGTCACAAATGTCCAAGTGCAAATTGCGACAGAAGCTATCGGAAGATCACCAGAAGAAGTCGAGCGTTTTGCGACGGTTCCCATTGAAGTCGCGATGACGGGCCTGCCAGGTCTCACTGAATTGCGCTCTCTCAACAAGCCAGGCCTATCGCTCATCACCCTAGTATTTACAGACAACACCAATGTCTACTTTGCGCGCCAGTTAGTGATGGAGCGCCTAATGGAAGTTGCGCATCGGCTCCCTTCTGACGTTACCCCTGTTCTCGGTCCTGTTTCCTCTGGCTTAGGGGAGGTTTACCAATACACCATAGAACATGCGGGAGATGGCGATAAAGAACTGAGCCAAGAGGAACTCACACAACGCCGTATTGTTCAAGACTGGGTTCTAAGGCCTTTGTTGCGCTCTATCCCTGGTGTTGCAGAAATTAATTCACAAGGCGGCTATGTCAAGCAATACCACGTGTTGGTCAATCCTGAAAGGTTGAGGCATTACAAAATTACGCTGGCAGAAGTTTATTCAGCGGTCTCGCGTAATAACGCCAATTCGGGTGGTGGTGTGTTGCCTCAAGCTGCCGAACAATACCTCATTCGTGGGGTGGGCCTTGTAAAAGGCATTAGCGATTTAGGACAAATTGTTTTAAAGGAAATCAACGGCACGCCTATTTTCATGCGTGACGTAGCAGAAATCACTTTAGGCCATGAGGTGCGTCAAGGTGCCGTCATCAAAAACGGCACGACCGAAGCAGTAGGCGGTATCGTCATGATGATGACCGGGGGCAATGCCAAAGAAGTAGTGAGCAGAATTAAAAAGAGAGTCGATGAAATCAATAAGCGAGGGATGCTGCCGCATGAACTCAAAGTAGTTCCCTACTATGACCGGTCTGAGTTGGTAGATGCAGCGTTATGGACAGTAACCAAAGTTCTCTTGGAAGGTGTCGTTTTAGTTGTTATCGTACTTTTTTTATTCTTAGGCGATGTGCGTTCGTCCTTGATCGTTGTTGCCACATTGATCTTGACGCCCCTACTTACTTTTATGGCGATGAATAAGCTAGGCATCTCCGCTAACTTGATGTCTTTAGGAGGGCTAGCTATTGCTATTGGATTGATGGTGGATGGATCGGTAGTCGTGGTGGAGAACGCTTATGCACGTCTTGGTCGAGCCGCTGAATTGGGTGAGAGCAAGGTGCGCGCCATTTTGAATGCAGTGGCTGAAGTTGCCACACCTGTCATTTTTGGCGTAGGCATCATCATTTTAGTTTTCTTGCCATTGATGACCCTACAGGGCATGGAAGGAAAAATGTTCGCGCCTTTGGCATACACCATCGCTATAGCTCTGGCGGTTTCGCTGGTGCTGTCCATGACTTTGTCCCCTGTACTGTCTTCTTATTTATTAGAACCACCTAAAGGAGACGGGGACCACGATACTAAATTGATTAAAGCCTTGAAATCCCGCTACCTAAAGTTGCTGGACATAGCAATGGCATCACCCAAACGCACTGTACAAATTTCTTTAGCTTCATTTGTTTTGACCGTTGCAGTCCTTCCATTTCTTGGAACCGCATTTATTCCAGAAATGAAAGAGGGATCCATAGTTCCAGGCATCAATCGTGTACCCAATATTTCATTGGCGGAATCTATCAAAATGGAAATGCAGGCTATGAAGTTAGTCATGACAGTTCCAGGTGTTAAATCTGCCATTTCTGGTGTTGGACGTGGCGAGTCTCCAGCCGATCCCCAAAGCCCCAATGAATCAACACCCATCGTGAGTTTGAAGCCCCGCAGCGAGTGGCCCTCTGGCTGGGATCAAAACGATATTACTGAAGCTATTCGTGAAAAACTCAAGGCCCTACCTGGCGTGCAAATCGTCATGGCCCAGCCCATCTCTGATCGCGTAGATGAAATGGTCACAGGAGTACGTTCTGATATTGCTGTCAAAGTTTTTGGTGATGACCTAGACAATCTCAAACGCCTTGCTAACCAAATAGCCAAAGTAGCACAAAATATTCAAGGCGCACAAGATTTACGTGTGGAACGCATTTCTGGTCAGCAATATTTGCAAATTGATATTGACCGTCAATCTATTGCACGCCTTGGCATCAATGTGTCAGATGTTAATGATTTAATTGAAACCGCCATTGGCGGAAAAATTGCCACTGATATTTTTGAAGGCGAAAAACGCTACGCTGCCGTTGTTCGCTTACCAGAGAGATTTCGCAACAACATTGAAGCCATCTCAAACATTATTTTGAGTTCTTCCAATGGCGCACAAGCGCGCTTGGAAGATGTAGCCAAAATTAGTGTCCTTGATGGCCCTGCCCAAATTTCAAGAGAAATGGCCAAGCGACGCATAGTCGTTGGCATCAATGTCAAGGACAGAGATTTAGGCAGTTTTGTCAAGGAACTACAAGCACAAGTTGAGGCAAAAATAGATCTGCCTGATGGCTACTATCTGGAATGGGGTGGGCAATTTCAAAATATGGAGCGTGCGCTGGGGCACTTAAAAATAATTGTCCCAATTACTGTTGCAGCGATTTTCTTTTTACTTTTTCTTCTTTTTAAATCACTTAAATTTGCAACACTCATCATCACAGTGCTTCCTTTTGCTTCCATTGGCGGGGTGCTTGGACTATTTATTGCTGGAGAGTACTTGTCGGTTCCCGCTTCTGTAGGGTTCATCGCACTGTGGGGAATTGCTGTACTCAATGGTGTAGTGCTTGTATCCTACATACGTAGTTTGCGTGAAGGTGGCATGCCCGTGCACGAAGC
>Ga0209550_10001287_pt1 | contig 24083 bp, 15 predicted proteins | sample LauGreSuBDMM15SN_2_FD_187567 | JGI IMG/M metagenome (GOLD analysis project Ga0209550, IMG submission 187567) | Freshwater lake microbial communities from Lake Michigan, USA - Su13.BD.MM15.SN (SPAdes) (version 5) | ecosystem: Environmental > Aquatic > Freshwater > Lake | place: Lake Michigan... | reverse complement strand
GCAGGTTATGGTGGCTTGGGTGGTTGCGCACCAGGTGGTGGTGCAAGTTCTTGCAATAGCGCTGGCGGAATTGTTTATGGTACTAGCAATGGAACTGATATTGCGATGGGTTCTAGTGGCTCAACAGGTGCCCAAGCTTTAATCAATAACAATGGCGCTGGCAATGGTGGTGGGGCTGTAATAATAAAAGGACTACACATAAGCATTTCGGGTACCGTTTCCATGAACGGAGATAATGGTCAAGCAAGCAGTATTAGCTCTTCTGGAGGTGGTGGTGGATCGGGCGGTGGCATAATGGTTCAAGGTGCTTATTTAAATCTAGCAGGTGCAACATTTTCTGCTGCTGGTGGTAAGGCCGGAAATAGCTATGGTGCCTGCGGCGGCGGTGGTAGAATTAAAATTTTTAGAACTATTAGCACCTTGGGCACTTATACTACCAGTGTTGTAGGTTCAAACCAACATAGCTTTAGTGGAACAGTTATTCAATCTGGTGCCATAAGTGCAGCGGGCTCAGTTTATACAGATACACTTAGCTTTGGCCAGTTGCTGCCAAGCCTTGTTTCAACAAATTTTTCTCCTTGTGGTTTGGTTTATTATTCAAAATCAACTGGTGCGCTTAACGATACCAGCACATGGGGTACCAGCATAAATGGAACAGGACCAAACCCTTCCAATTTTAGCGGAAATGGCACTTATTATTATGTAAACAACAACCCTTCGCCTACCCTAACAAATAATTGGGTTGTTAGTGGTACTAATTCTGCGGTAATATTTGGTGATGGCACCAATTCCGCTAATGTGAGTATCCCTGTGGGAATTACACTTAATGCAGATACTTTTTATGTAAACAACAACACAACCCTAACGGTGCTAGGAAACTTAGTTTCTAATAAGCCTGGTTTTCATTTGGGCAGTACTGTTCAATATACTTTAGGCTCTCCTCAAAATATATTAAACGGAAGATATGGAAATTTAATTGCTGCCAATTCTATCAAAACACTTCTTGGCAATACAACTATTGCAGGAACCTTATTTATGTTAAATAGCATCAATTGCAACTCATATACACTAACCTTAGGAATTAGTGCAGCTCAAACTGGAACATTAAATAGGGTAGCCGGACAAATTAATGGAAAACTAAACCGTTGGTTTGCTGCGGCAACAAATATTGGTTCTACAGGATTATTCCCTGTTGGAAATGGGGCCAATTATTTACCCTTTACCATTGAATATACTTCAGCTCCCTCACTGGGTGGAACTTTGATGTGTGAATTTATTTCAACTGCACTTGGTAACCTTGGATTACCAATATATGATTTTTCTATTATACCAATAGTTGCTCTAAACAAAATTTCTCCAAGTGGATTTTGGCAAATAAGTGCTGCAAATGGCATGAGTGGTGGAACTTATAACTGTTCTGCAACAGGTGCTAATTTTCATGGCATTGCGAGTTTGCCCGAGTTAAGGTTATTGCGCAGGCAAAATGCTACAAGTGCATGGACGCTTCCTGGATCATCGCTTGCTACTACTGGCACTATTGGCTCTCCATTGGTTCAAAGAACTGGCATTACCGCATTAGGAGGAGAATTTGGTATTGGTTCAGACTCCACCATTAATGCATTACCAGTTACACTAATTGAATTTGAAGCTGTAAAAAGTAATGAGGATGTTTTATTAAATTGGTCAACCGCTATTGAAGAAAATAACCACTTTTTTGAAATTGAAAAACTGCATGAAAATATTTGGCTAAAAATTGGTGAGCTAGCTGGTAATGGAAACAGTTCTATTATTCATAATTATCAATTCATAGATAAATATGCATTTAGTAAATCTTCAGAAAACAAATTGTATTACCGTTTGCTATCCGTTGATTATTCTGGTTTAAAACACACCTCCAAAATAATTGCCATTGATAGATTGGAAGAGTTAAGTAACAACAGCTATTTAGTTTACCCTAATCCTTTTACAAATGAAATAAATATTAGGTTCAAAAATGCCAACAGCGAAATGAGCAAATTGGAATTATTTGATATTACAGGTAAGGTTATTTTTAATAAAACTGAAATCGAAAAATCAGCAAATGATGCTATTCTACTCAGCAAATTGCAAGATTTACCTAAAGGCGTTTATTACCTAAAATTCACCTTAAATGGCAGCTTAAAAGTTGAAAAGATTATTAAGAACTAAGACATATAATCCATTTCATTACTAAAGGAAGAAATGCAAACCTTATACTAAAAATGGTTAGTTGAAAATATAAATTATTGTAACTAAACCTTTTTCCAAAATTTGCGCGGCATTTGCTTCCAAAATAATTTACTTATAATACCAAAAACTCCTAAGTTCAACTTAAAATCTTTTAACTCTGTGGTGGCAATAAGGCTCTCCTCCACCTTGTTCATAATACTCTTGGTGGTAATCTTCTGCAGGCCAAAACTTACTTGCCTTTATTAATTTAGTGGCAACATCAAATCCATTAGCCCTTAATTGCCCAATGAGCTTTTCGGTGCTTGCCTTCTGGGTATCGTCTACATAAAATACAACTGATTGGTATTGCTGCCCAATGTCATTACCTTGCCCATCTTTTTGTGTTGGATCATGTATTTCAAAAAATAATTTTGCCAAGGTTTCATAGTTGGTTACACTTGGGTCGTATTCAACCTCAATGGCTTCATAATGCCCAGTGGTATGGCTTAAAACCTCCCTGTAAGTTGGATTTAATTTTGTTCCCCCAGTGTAACCTACAGTGGTATTAACCACCCCTTTTTCATGTTGAAAATAATACTCTACTCCCCAAAAACAACCGCCAGCAAAAATGGCTTTGGCTGTTTCGGTTTGAACCGACCCCTCAACAAATTTTAAAGATGTGGTATTTACGCAATGACGGGTGTCCTTGTCTGTTAATCCTTCACCATAAAAAACATGGCCTAAATGCCCACCACATCTGGTGCAAGTAATCTCTGTCCTTCTTCCGTCGGCATCCAACGTTTTGGTTACCGCACCCTTAATTTCATCATCAAAGCTAGGCCATCCACAATTAGAATGAAATTTAGAATCTGAATTGTATAATGGTGCATCACATTGTCTGCATACATACATTCCTTTGGTAAATTTATCTGTGTACTCGCCTGTAAACGCACGGTCGGTTCCTTTACCCAAAATCACTCGTTTTTCATCTTCTGTTAATGGGTTCAATTTCATTCCTGCGTCCATTTTTTTTATAGTTTGGTTATTTTTAGTTTCTGTTGTTTGTCCGTTACATGCCGATAAGGCAAATAACACCAGTGTTAAAATGAGAATCTTTTGCAAAATGTTTGAGAATGTAAGATGTAATAATTTCATGAAAAATTTAGTATTTGTATATAAACGTTTAGCTGGGTGCCAAAGTGTTTCAATTATGTCTTATTTGTGTTAAAAATAAAACCGACCCCAAAAACATTTTCAATTTCAATACTGCTATCTTCCTTTAAATACTTCCTAATTTTGGTGATAAACACGTCTAAACTTCTTCCTAAGAAATAGTCGTTTTCACCCCAGAGATCTTTTAAAATATCTTCGCGCTTTAGTATTTTATTGGGGTTCATGCACAAGTATTGAAGTAACTCACATTCCTTTTCTGTGATACGTTTTACGCTTCCATTTATGGTTAAGGATTGGTTCAAAAAGTTAAAAGTATATTGCCCAATTTGAAAAACCGCTGGGGCTTCTATTTTATTTTCTGGCATTCTTCTAAATATGGCCTTGATCTTCCATAGCAACTCTTCCTCATCAAAGGGCTTGCTGATATAATCATCTGCCCCAAGTCCATAGCCTTTTGTTTTATCTTCTTTCAAAGATTTTGCTGTTAAGAAAATAAATGGAATTTCTTTGTTGCTCAACCTAATTTCTTTGGCAAGTGAAAAGCCATCCATTTTAGGCATCATTACATCCAATAAACACAAATCAAATTTGGCTTTGTTAAAAAAATTCAATGCCATCTCCCCGTCTTTTGCCAACAAAATTTCATAGCCTTCTTGCTCCAAATATTCCTTTAAGAGCATTCCTAAATTGGCATCGTCTTCTGCCAACAATATTTTTAATTTTGTGTTAGTCATTCTTAAGAGGTAATCGAATCATAAATAAAGCACCATGCCCAATTTCACTAGTCAAATCAATGGTTCCACCATGTAACTCAATGATCTTTTTAACATAAGCAAGTCCGAGACCAAAGCCTTTTACATTGTGCAAATCACCTGTAGGCACACGGAAGAATTTTTCGAAAATTCGCTTTTGAAAACTCTTATCAATACCTATTCCTTTATCAGCAATTTCAACAACTAATACGTTGTCTATATTTGAAGTTTTAATGCTTAAAACAGGATTTTCTTTGGCATATTTAATGGCATTGTCTATTAAATTACAAATGGCATTTGACAGGTGTGTTTTATCGCCCAAAACGGTAAATTTTGTTGCTGCCAAATCCATTTGCAATTCACCATTTGCATTCTCCAATTGAACACTGATACACCTGGTTGCATCTAACAAAACTTGGTGAAAATCTAAGTTGGTTTTTACCAATGGTATCTCCCCTCTTTCCAATGCCGCCATGCCCAAAACCTGTTCTACTTGCAAACGCAATTTTTCATTCTCCTGCAAAATGATTTCAGTATAATGGGTAATTTTATCTTCATTTTTTATGCCCGATTCTTTGGCAATCATCTTACCTGCAAGTCCAATATTGGTTAAAGGCGTTTTAAATTCATGCGCCATATTGTTGAGGAAATCGGTTAAGTGCTCCGAAATTTTCTTTTCCCTCACCAAGGACCAAGAAGTGCGCCAAAATAGGATGAGCACTACCAAAACCAATAACACTGAAGTGGCAAATAAGGGTCCCATCTCCGCTAAAATATATTGTTTCTTATCTGGAAAAATGAGCTTAAGTTTAATACCACTCTTACTGGCAATTTCATCAATACTTGTTGTAAAAACATTGCTGTTTGTTTTGTTTTTTTGCCAATTACTTTCTTGCGTTTTGGGCTGAATAACAGAAAAAGTATATTCCAAATGGAAGTTATAGGAGTTCATGAATTTTTGCAGGATAGCGTCAATTTTCTCTACCTCATTCTGCTCCAAATCCAATTTGCAATCGCCCAGGTTTTCTATCACACAACACCTTTCCATTTTTAAACAGGTTTCTTTGTCTGATCCAAGCGCATCTGCCGTTTTGGAGAGTATCATGTTGGCCTTTTCATTAAACAGTTCCTCTTTTACCTTGGCTGTTTTAAACATCCAAGTAACCTGAATCAACAACACCAAAATAAGTGCAAGCGAGGAAATACCTATGAATAGTATGTTTCGATTTAATTTCATTTACCTGTCAAAAATACGCATTTATCTATCCAATCAATATTCAATAACAAGTCGTTAACAAAGCAATAACTAGTCAATAACAAAATACCAGAGCGAGGCGCAATACTTTTGTATCACAATTTTAAACAACAAACAAAATGAAAAAGCTAATTTTAACCTCTGCCACCGTTTTATTTTTAAGCATCTCATCATTTGCCCATGATGGCGATAAATGCGGCAAAAAATGCGAGAAAAAGTGTGACCAAAAAGAATGTACCAAAGACAGCAAATGCGAAAAAAAATGTGGTAAAAAAGAATGCACCCACGATGCCAATTGCCAAAAGGATCAAGAAAATTGCAAAAAAGCATGCAAAACAAAAGCAGCGCAAAATGAAGTAAAACCAGAAGGTATTAAATAGTTATTGACAATATAGGATTTTTAAATAAAACAAATTATCAATTGAGGGTTTATTTGTTTATTCATTGAAATCTAATTTCCTTTTGGTAATCGCTTATTCGACCCCTTCAGGGTCGTTATTTATCCTATGGATGTTAATTCTATAAATATGCGACCCCTTCTGGGTCGTATGTTTCTTATGGATGTTAATTCTATAAATATGCGACCCCTTCTGGGTCGTATGTTTATGAAAATTTGCTTTTGCTTTAATTAATCGACCCTGAAAGGGTCGTATGTTTATAGAGATTTGCCTTATCAATAATTAATCGACCCTGAAGGGGTCGCATGTTTATAACAAATGACCAATAACGCAAATATTCACCATTGTATAGAAAGAATGAAATAACCTAAAAAAAATCAAATTCCATTTATTCCTAACATGCATAAACATCAATAGCAATTCGTAAATTCGCACATGCGGTATTTTATTCACCTGGCCTATAACGGAAGAGTTTTTCATGGCTGGCAAAAGCAACCCAATGCACCCACTGTGCAGTCTGAAATAGAAGAAAGGCTCAGTTTATTGTTGCGTCAAGAAATTGAAGTAGTAGGCTGTGGCCGAACCGATACTGGTGTGCATGCCAAGCAATATTTCCTGCATTTTGATTTGGATCAAACCGTAGAAACAGAAAAATTAGCCTTTCAACTCAATGCCATCTTGCCAAAAGACATTTCCATCTATGAAGTATTTGAAGTGGATGACCACACCCATGCTAGGTTCAGCGCCACACAAAGAACATATGAATATTGGATCAGCACCAGACCAGATCCCTTTGCACACAGATTGAGTTTTTTACATACCAAGCCACTCAATATAATTGCCATGAACGAGGCTGCACAATTGTTACTTGGCCACACAGATTTTGAATGTTTTAGCAAAGTACATACCGATGTAAAAACATTCAATTGCAAAATAACACAGGCTGTTTGGGAAGAAAGAGAAAATCACAAATTGGTATTTACCATTAGTGCAGATAGGTTCTTGCGCAACATGGTGCGTGCCATTGTGGGCACTTTGCTCAATGTTGGAAAAGGCAAAATAACTATTGATGATGTACAAAAAATATTAAACAGCAAAAACCGCAGCGAAGCCGGCGAGAGCGTTCTAGCCCATGGCCTCTTCTTAACTAACATTAGCTATCCTTTCAAATAACCTTGACCACCAAGGCTCCAAGGCACAGAGATGTTTTTATTTTTTAATTAAAACATTGCCACCAAGTCACCAAGGCACAGAGATTTTATTTTTTATATTGTTTTGAATAACACCGCCACCAAGATTCAAAGACACTGAGAATATTTACTTTTATTAAAAAAAACTTGGTGCCTTTGCGCCTTGGTGGCAAAAAATTTATTTCTCTAAATATTCCTTGTATTTCTGCTTGTAGTAGGGTTGCATTTCTACTGGCACTGTAGGCAAGAGTTCGGTATCGTTGGTATTTTTGCGCTTAAACTTTTCTAAGTATTGCGGATTGGGTTTAGGCATTTCTTTGCCTTGATTAGCCTCACGTTTCTGCTCTTCCTCCTGCTTCTTCTCTGCTTTTTCGTGTTCAAGCAAACGTGTAAGAATTTCTTGCTGACGCATCAAGGTTTCTTGTGTAAGTCGTTTGTTCACCAAATCCTTTTCTGTTTCTTCCATCATTTTTTGCAAATCGCCCAACTCCTTGCCACCACCTATTTTCTCTTTCTCTAATGCATCCATTTGGCTCATCATTTTTTGCATTTGCTGCCTAATGGCCATTTGCTGAGCAGCCATGCGTGCATATTGCTCACTGCCCATTTTACCTTTTTCACCCGTACCATTTTTATTCAAGCCATCCTTCAACTGCTTGTTCATTTCCTCCTGCATCTTTTTGAGCTTACTCATAGAAGGCTTGCCTTCACCTGGTTTCTTTTGAGGCTTGCCTTTGCCTTTACTCTTACCTTGTTTTTTCTGCTGCTGTTGTTGCTGCATTTGGTTCAAAGCATCACTCAACATCACACCCAGGTTGTTCATCCTGGTCATGGCATATTGCTGTTGTACCCTTATTTCTCCATTGTTGCGGGTTGCATAATTGTTGCTGGCATTGTCTAAATGACTATTCATTTTTGTTACCTCGCGGTTCACAAAAGCTTTTATTTGAGGAACACGTTTGCTTAAAGCCAACAAACTATCTTCAATCATCTTGGCGTTATCGCGAATGGTTTTTTGTTCCTGAGCCATTTTTACAAACTGCGGATTATAGCCATTGATACTGCGCATTTGCTCCATGATGTTTTCTTGGTCTTTGCTCACCTGAATGAGGTTCTCTAAAATTTCACGAAGGGCCTTTTCATCTATCTCTGCTTCTTCCTCCTCTTCCTTCTCCATCTTATCCTTCATCTTCTCTTCCATCTTCTGCATTTCATCTGCAGCTTCTTTCTGATCCTTGCTTCCTTTTTTGTTGTTGCCGTTTTTAATTTCTTCGCTACTCTTATCCATCTTCTCCCCTATCTTTTTCTCCTCCTCTTTGGTATCGGCCATGTCTTTGGGATTCTCCAATTCTTGGTTCTTTTTCTCCAAGTCTTTTAAGTCTTTTTGCAACTCCTTAAATTCTTTGTTCAGCTCATCCTGCTTTTGTTTGAGGGCTTCGTTGCTTTTGATTTTCTCCTCGGTTTCCTTTGCTAAATCTTGTTGCTTTTTACTCAGTTCATTTAAATCCTTTAAGGCCTCTTCTCTTTTCTTATCAACCTCTAACTCCTTGTACATTTCGAGCATTCTATCCAGTTCCTTCTCAACATCCTTGTTGTTGAGTTCCATTTTATCGAGTTCTTTTTTAATTTGATCCTTGTTCTGCTGCTTCATCATATCCTCTAGCTGCTTCATCATTTTCTTCATCTCATCTGTTAGCAGTTCCTCATACATTTTTTGCAGCTCCATTTGCTTTTCCATGATTCGTTTGTCTTCTTCTTTAAAGGACTGCTCTTTCATGTTTTTCTGTTTGAAATCTTTCTGCAACTCTTCCATCTTTTGAGCCAATTCATTCTGACGTTGCGTTAGGTTTTCTAATTTTTTCTTTTCCTCATAAGTAAGTGGTTGCTGCGATTTTAATTTGCGCTGAACCTCTTTCAAATCTTTTTGCAATTCCTTAGATTCCTTCAAAGCCTCCTCCATCTTATCTTGCAGGGCTTTGCTATCTGCTGAGGTTTGCTCCTTTATTTGATTTTTATCTGGTGCCTTAATGGCAAATGTTTTCGATTTAACAGATTTAGCACCATGCACACCATCATTGTCCCACAGTTCAAAATAATATTCAATCTCATCGCCACTTTGAAAGTTGATTTCAAACAAATTAAATACATGTAATATTTTTATTGTTTTATCTGCATTGAAGAAAATAGGTTGAACCTGTATTCCCTTTTCAGTTTTAAGCTTCTCAGAAGACTTTATAAAACGATAATTAAAGTTCAGTTTTGTTAAGCCATAATCGTCGCTGCCCTCACCACCAAAGTATATCATCTTGTTGGTCAGCGTATCCATTTGCTCCTCTATGCTAATGGCAGGAAATGCATCGGGTACCACTTCAATTTGAAAATGCAATGAATCGCCTTTTGGTACTTGGTTATTGCTTAATTTTACAGAATAGGCATCAGATATAAAGAACTTTCTATTGAATTGATAATGCACTTGATCACTACTCGAAGCTTTTACTTTGAGTTGATTAAAATTCAAAGAAATTTCATCTGTTTGCTTGCTCGTAAATTGCCATTTTATATTGGTTCCAGCCGGAATACTAATATCTCCTGGGTTCAACAATACTTCACCTTTCTTGTTGAGGTAATTGGGATAATCTAAACTCACTGAATAATTCAGCAAAACCGGTTTTGACAATACCTCCAACAAGCGCTGTTCATCTTCAAAACCCAAAGCTTCTAAAAAGAAAGGCGTTGTTTGTTGCAAGTTTTTAAATACAAAAGTAAAATGAGTGGCATCTGTTTTCTCTAACCTCAAAACTTGGTTTTGGTAATGCACAAAAACCTCATTGGGCAATTCTTCACCAGCCAATTTTACCCTCAATTCATAATCTTGGTATTGCTCTGCTTTTAATGATTTATTTTCAATTTCAAAAGTAAAAGGAGCAGGTACTTTAAATGCTTTATCATAATAAATAATACGCTCAGCTCCATCGCTCAAAAGCCTTGGGGCTATTGCTAAAATAAGCAACAATAAAACCAACGGAATGATGGCAAAACGTAGGTATTTATAATTGGTTTTATAATCTACCGCTTTATTAAATTGAACTGGTGCAAGCTCTGCTGTTTTTTGCGCTATGGCTGCTAATAATAAACTTTGTGTTTCATCGGTTTGATCCAACAATTGCAGGGTATTTAACAACTTATCTGAAATGGATGAAAAGTGTTTCCCAATAATTTGTGCTGCTTGCCTATGTGTAATTTGCTCTCCTAATCTAAGTAATTGTGCAATCGGAAATAAAATAAACCTAAGAAGTAAGGCCAATGAAATAAGTAGCAATAAATAAAACAAGATGGCCCTTACAATGGAGGTATACCTGCCATAAAATTCCAATAAGGCAATCAACAAAAAAGAAAGCACAAATAAACCCACAAAAAATATGCTGCCTTTCAATAGCAAATTTTTATAGTACTTTCTAATGAAAGCATCTAACTTTTGAAGTAGAATATGGGTATGAGACATCCTTGTTATAAAACTTACTTAAAATTAAAATCGTTGAGCGAACTATTAAACGAAGGTATTAGGTTGAAATTATAGCCATGATTCAAAGCAAAAATAAAATCGGAAATAAATGCCAAAATAACAATGGCATGGGTATAAGATGTTAACCTGCTATTCCTATATATTAAATTTACGCTCCTCTGCATGTTGCAAGTATAAGGTAAATGCCAAAATTTTAATCGAAAATTTACGTAAAAGTGCGCTTAAACTTTCCTTACAAATTCAAACTTATGGCCATTAAACAAGCCTAAATCACTGAGCTTAAGCTGGGGTATCACCAATAAAGCCATAAACGACAAACTCATAAATGGGGCGCGTAGGTTTGAACCTAAAACATTTTTACTAAAATTATCTAGCTCGGTATATTGTTCTGCTACTGCCCATGCCTCTTCATTGCTCATTAATCCAGCTAAAGGCAGGGGTAATACTTTCTCCTCAGCCTCATTGCAAGCCACCAAAGCACCTTTAGCTGCAATTACCAAATTTATGGCTTTGCAAATCTGCTCATCCGAAGAGCCTACTGCAATAATATTATGACTATCATGCGCCACAGAACCAGCAATGGCGCCATTTTTAATGCCAAAATTTTTGATATAGGCAATGGCTGGAGGAGCAGCATTGTACCTATTTAAAACCACTAATTTTAAGAAATCATTTTCAGGCAAGAGCAATTCCGCCGGGGTATTCAAGGTTTCCGTAATCAATTGCCCGTCCAAACAAACTATCACTGGCTCCATTGTTTGGGGCACATAATGTAGGTCTGAACCTATTAATTCTCGCGCAAAGAATTGGTTCAAACAGTTAACATTAACGCTTGGAAACAAACATCTGCCATGTTCAGCAACGAGTTGACCTTTTACATATGTTTGGCTTACCTCAAAATCGTTTAGGTTATCTACCACAATAAAATCTGCTGACTCTCCTACTTGCAAAGTACCATGTTGCATGCCGTAATGCGCAACTGGGTTCAAGCACGCAACCTGCAACACATCAAAAACATCGTAGCCCAAGCCAACAGCCCTTGCCACCAATTGATTGATATGTCCTAACAACAAAGAATCTGGATGCTTGTCGTCGCTACAAAACATGAGGTGATGGGCGTGTTTTGCCATCAATGGAATGAGCGTATCAAAATTGCGGGCCGCACTTCCTTCTCTTATCAAAATCTTCATGCCAAGTGCAATTTTTTCTAATGCCTCGGCCAAAGTAAAACACTCGTGATCGGTTGAAATACCGGCAGAAACATACTTTCTTAAAGCATCTCCGCTTAAACCCGGGGCATGCCCATCAATAGGCTTGCCATGCCTGTGTGCAGATTGTATTTTGGCGTGAACCTCTGCATCATCAAAAATAACACCCGGGAAATTCATCATTTCTGAGAGGTATAAAATTTCTGGTTTTTGTAACAAGGCATCCACTTCAGCGACACTTAAAACTGCACCAGCTGTTTCAAAAATGGTGGCTGGAACGCAAGACGGTGCGCCAAAATTAAAATAAAAAGGCACTTGTTTTCCATTTTCAATCATGTACTCCACACCCTGTAAACCCAATACATTGGCAATTTCATGTGGATCACTAATGGTAGCCAAAGTACCATGTTTAACAGCTATCCTGGCAAATTCGGAAGGCGCTAATAAAGAACTTTCAATGTGCACATGGGCATCTACAAAACCCGGTAAAATAAACTGTTGAGGAGCCTCTTCAATTTCATCTACGCTTTGGATCAAACCGTTTAAAACAGTAAGCGCTGCAGGAAATATTCTGCGCGCGCGTATGTCAACAAACTGCCCATGAATAACCATATATTATCTTTTTAGCTCACCTACATAAAACTGAAATGGCAAGAAAGTTTTTGTACCTGCTTCGGCTAACCAAATAGGTCCATCTTGACCTTGCAATAAAGTGCGGATGGGTTGATTGAACTTAACTTCGTATTCCGACAAACTTTGTAAACACGCGCCACAACTCATAATGGGACCTATAACTTCATAGTCTAATGCCTTTGCAGTTATGGCCATTTCTATTACAGGCACATCTGGATAATTTGCACCAGCATAAAATATGGCCACGCGCTCGGCACACAAGCCACTTGGATAGGCCATATTTTCTTGGTTGTTTCCTTTTACAATTACTCCGTTCTGCAACCTCAAAGCACAACCAACAATAAACCTAGAATAAGGTGCATAAGCATTTTCCATTGCCTCTCTTGCAGCTGCCAATAAACTTTGATCCGAATCTGATAACTCATCAATACGATCATATTGCTTTACCACAGATTCTCTTCTCACTATTTCCATATTCAATGTTAACGAAAATTAAGGTAAATATAGAATTACACTTATTTCATACAATCTTAACATGGAGGTAAATAGCCCAAACATCTTAATTCTACTGACCTTCAGCAGATTTAATCCGCATAGTTCCTGAATAACTTTGTAAATCTCAATCGAAAAACCTACATTTGCACGGCAAATAACTAAAGGTATTATTTGCCATGTTCCAAGACAATCAAAAATTTTTCGGTGAGGGTTTAACATACGACGACGTATTACTTTTACCAGCCTATTCTGAAGTACTTCCGCGCGACGTAATTACTTCTACTCAGCTTTCAAGAAACATTCGCATCAACATTCCAATGCTATCTGCTGCCATGGATACGGTAACAGAATCAAAGCTGGCAATTGCCCTAGCCCAACAAGGGGGGGTTGGCATTTTGCATAAAAACATGAGCATTGATCGCCAAGCCGAAGAGGTGAGGAGAGTGAAAAGAAGTGAAAGCGGAATGATCATGGACCCACTTACGCTGCATGATGGCGCAACTTTAAAAGATGCGCACAAAATCATGAGTGAAAACAAAATTGGTGGTATTCCAATTGTAGATGGCAATGGTAAGTTGGTAGGTATATTAACCAACCGCGATTTGCGCTTTGAAAAAGACATGAGCAAACCTGTTGCTCAAGTTATGACCAAAGAGAGATTAATTACCGCTCCCGAAGGCACAGATTTAACGCAAGCAGAGAGCATTTTACAAGAATATAAAATTGAAAAACTACCGGTTATTGATAAAGACGGTAAGTTAAAAGGACTAATTACCTATAAAGATATTTTAAAAATAAAAGACCATCCAATGGCTTGCAAAGACAAGCATGGCAGGTTATTGGTTGGAGCGGCTGTAGGCGTTGCAGCAGAGACAGAAACGCGCATTGCTGCCCTCATGAAAGCTGGAGTAGATGTGGTTATCATTGATACCGCACACGGACATTCAAGAGGCGTAATGAATGAAGTAAAAAGATTAAGAAATGCCTTTAGTGGCATTGATATCATTGCCGGAAACATAGCCACTGGCGATGCAGCAAGAGCCTTAGTAGATATGGGTGTAGATGCTGTTAAAGTGGGTGTTGGACCAGGTTCTATTTGTACCACTAGGATTATTGCAGGTATTGGTGTACCACAATTAACTGCCGTTTACGAAGCAGCTAAAGCCATTAAAGGTAGCGGTGTTCCTGTTATTGCAGATGGAGGCATTAGATACAGTGGCGATTTGGTTAAAGCTTTGGCCGCAGGTGCCAGCACAGTCATGAGTGGTTCTATCTTTGCAGGTGTGGAAGAAAGTCCGGGCGAAACCATTATATACGAAGGACGTAAATTTAAATCGTACCGCGGTATGGGTTCAATTGAAGCCATGAAAGAAGGTAGCAAAGACCGCTATTTCCAGGATGCCGAAGACGAAATTGCCAAATTAGTACCAGAAGGTATTGTGGGCATTGTGCCTTTTAAAGGATTATTAAAAGAAGTAGTGTATCAATTTATAGGTGGCCTTAGAGCTGGAATGGGCTATTGCGGCGCAAAAACGGTTGAGGATTTACAAGCCAATGGCAAGTTCATTAAAATAACCACAGCGGGCGCTAAAGAAAGTCATGCACACGATATCACCATTACCAAAGAGGCTCCTAATTACAGTCGCAACTAATAGCTATTAAAATGCTTTATAGGCTGACCCTAATCCTGGCTTTAATTTGTGTTACAACACAAACTCGTGCTCAAATAGAAAATACTGGAATGACGGATAGAAGCGACAGTGTTGAGTTGGGTAAGCTAAAAATTACTGGATGTGTAGATGTATATTATGGCAATGATTTGGGTCAAACCTCCGCAGCAGACCGCCCTTTTGCAGTCTCTTCTGCGAGGCTGCATGAGATTACCATTAATTTGGCCTATATCAGCTTTAAATACGAAAATGAAAACGTGAGATTTCTTTTTGCTCCTGCTTTTGGTACCTATATCAATACCAACAATGCGCAAGAGCCAGGCTCACTAAAGAATATTCTGGAAGCAAATGGAGGTATAAGACTTAGTAAAAAAAGAGATGTATGGTTAGATGCAGGTGTTTTTGGCGCTCCCTACACCAATGAAACAGCCTTATCTAAAGACCAAATTATGTATACCAGGTCGTTGGCGGCAGAAAATAGTCCTTATTATTTGTCTGGTGTTCGACTCACCTATCCATTGACCAAAAAGCTGAATGGCTACCTGTATTTAATAAATGGTTGGCAACAAATAGCCAATAAAAACAAGCCGTTGTCAATAGGTACTCAAATTGAGTACAGGCCAACAAACAAAGTGTTGATTAATTGGAGTACTTATATAGGTTCAGAACAAACAACAGCAACCCCAAATTACAGGAAAAGGTATTTCAGTGATTTGTACATAATCTGTAAACCCACAAAAAAAATTACTCTCACAAGTTGTGTTTCATTGGGCTGGCAAGAAGTTAAAGACTCCCTTACACAAGACATTGGTTACCACAAATGGTGGCAAATGAATGTTAAGGCGAAATACCAATTTACCCCAAAAATTTCATTGGCTGGAAGGTTAGAGTATTTTGAAGACATGGATGAGGTAGTAATTGTGCCGGCTAATAGCACACCATTCTTCAGCACCTATGGCTCGTCGTTGTGTTTTGATTATAAGATTGGTCGCAATGCCCTTTTTAGAATAGAAGGAAGAAATTATTTCGCTGCCGAAAATGTGTTTCCAGAACAAAATACTGGCAGCAAAAATTCCTACCAATTTTTCATTGGAAATATTACCGTTTGGTTTTAATAAGAGATTACTAGGCAATTTTAGTGAAATAGAGTGTTATAAAAATTCCCTATTTTCGCCTCAAGCATAATTAATATGATAGAATTACAAACCGACCACAATAGGTATTTTAAGCAACAATTTGATACTACCAGTGAGTTCATTATTCCATTTATTGAACGCAAGAAAAAACTGGTGCCAGGCATGCGTTTTTTGGAAGTTGGTAGTGGCTATGGTGGTGTTTGCAAAGCCTTTGCCAGCAGAGGATTGAATGTTACGGGAATAGAATTATTAGAAAGCTCGAGCCAAATTTCAAAGGAGTTTTTAAAAGAAGAAATCGACAGGAAGCAGATTGCTATTGTCAATAAAAACGTTTACGAAATAGACCCAGATAAAGATTTGGAGGAAAAATATGATGTGATTCTATTAAAAGACACCATTGAACACATACACAACCAAGAGAAGTTTATCCAACACATCATTCATTTTTTGAAGCCAAATGGTGTTATCTTTTTTGCCTTTCCACCTTGGTTCATGCCTTATGGTGGTCACCAACAAAGTTTGGATAGCAAGGTATTAGACAAGCTTCCATATTTCCATATTTTGCCTAACCCAATTTACAAAGGATTGATGAAACTATTTGGTGAAGTTGAGGGAAGAATAGCAGACACCATGGAGGTAAAAGAAACCCAAATCAGCATCAACCGTTTCGAACGCATTAGCAAAGCTGCTGGCTTCAAAATAGACGAACGAGAATTCTACTTAATTAGTCCCAGCTATAAATACAAATTTGGCGCCACCCCTCGCAAACAATTTGGTTTTATCTCTGCCTTGCCTTGGGTTAGAGATTTTGTAACTACTACTTGCTATTATGTTTTGAGTAAGAAATAAAAAAAAGCTGTTTCAAAAAATTGAAACAGCTTTTTTTTCTAGCATTTTACAGCTTCATCATGAGCTGGTTCGTATTGATAGGAATGCTCAAAAACGCGTTTTAATTTAAATTCCTTCATAGGTGTAATAACCAATGGAACTTTTTCAATGGTTACCGATGAGGTATCTAAGCCAAATGCTTTTTCTTCACTTAAACTCAATCTATCTAAGGTAAAATAGGCTTCCATGATCCAGCGCTCGTAGCCACTCAAATCGTTCTCATGTGAGAGGTGCCTTTTTAATACCACAAACCTAAAATCGCCTGTTATATTTTGTTCTCTCAATGAAGTATAGCGTGAGGTAACATCCACCTCTTTGTTGAGCACCAATTCTTCTACTACTTTTCTAAAATAGAAGTTAATTTTTTGCTCAATCCTAAAGCCTAATTTAAAATCTATTCTAATGATATCGTTAGCAACAATGTGCTCAACCTTATACTCCATGGTATAGGGTTTTTCATCTACATTGATGTGCACAAACCAATAGATATCGGCGCGTTTAGGCCTTTTCTGCAAAATAGAATACATCACTTTCGATTCTACTTCAAACAAAGTATCGGCATTGGTTAAATAAACCAAGTGGGTTGAATATTTTGAAATAGTTTCATCTTCACTGAGCTGTTTTAACACAGGAATATATGTTTTTAAAGGAACAAATTCTGTCAATCGGTTTTTAATTTTTCTCCCTTTGAACCAAATCCACATCACAAATATAAAGAAGCTACTCAACAACAAACTGAACCAACCACCGTGCTCAAATTTCAATAAATTGGCCACCAAAAAGGAACCTTCTATGGTTATATAAACCAATAACAAAGCTGCCACTAATATTTTATTGACCTTCCTGTTCAATAAATAATTCGACAATAAAAAGGTGGTCGACAACATGGCAATGGTAATGGCTAAGCCATAAGCTGCTTCCATGTTAGATGATTCTCTGAAATAAACCACCACCCACATACAACCAGCCCATAAAATCCAATTGGTGCTTGGCACATACAACTGTCCTTTGAGCAAAGATGGATATTTTACCTCTACCTTAGGCCAAACATTGAGTCGAACCGCCTCCGAAATCAAAGTAAAGGAGCCACTTATTAAAGCCTGACTGGCAATAATGGCTGCTAATGTGGCAACTGCAATACCATAAGGCAAAAATGCTGGCGACATCAATGAATAAAATGGGTTTACACTTCCTAAATACTCACCTTCCATGCTTAGCATTTGAGCACCCTGACCAAAATAGTTTAATAACAAACAAGCTTTTACAAAAATCCAGCTAATACGAATATTCTTTCTTCCACAATGTCCCAAATCCGAATACAGTGCCTCAGCTCCTGTGGTACAAAGGAAAACAGCACCTAAAATCCAAAATCCTTCAGGGTAATTAACCAACAAATTATAGGCATAATAGGGTTTTAAACAATTGAGCACATCTGCATGTTGCGGAATATTAGCTAAGCCCAAAACTGCCAACATACCAAACCAAATAAACATTACAGGTCCAAAAGCCTTACCTACCAAACTGGTTCCACCTCTCTGAACCAAAAACAATAAGGTAATAATGAACAATACAATAGGAACAGTTTGAATATCTGGTCGCAATATACGAAGCCCCTCTACTGCAGATGCAACTGATATAGGTGGGGTTATCACACCATCTGCTAATAATGCACAACCTCCAATAATTGCCGGAAATATTAAATGTGGCCTTCGTCTTTTTACCAAGGCATATAAAGAGAAAATGCCTCCCTCCCCATTGTTATCTGCCCTAAGGGTAATGATCACATATTTAATTGTGGTTTGTAAGGTAAGTGTCCAAAAAATACAGCTCAGTCCTCCATAAATAAGCTCCTTGGTAATAATTTTATCGCCAATAATAGCCTTCAATACATAAAGTGGAGAGGTTCCAATATCTCCGTAGATAATGCCTAATGCAATAACTAACCCGCCAACAGTAAGGGAGTCGATGTGGCCAGGGCCATTTTTTTGTGGTATACTCACGAAAGGTTATTAAGTAAGTACAAATGTATCATTTGCAAATTAATTGCAAAGGTAAAATTGCACTTAATACTAATTCGCCATTTCACTTACAAAGTGGATATGCATCAAATGAATATCGTCTTTGCTAAATTCTTCGCCATATTCTTTCATTGCGGCTTCCATCACATTGTCGTTTGTTTTGCGGAAAAAATCCATTACTTCTTCAACAATGTCTTCTTCAGTAACCTCATTCACATACCTACTCAAATTTAACTTGGTACCGCTGCTTACAATGTTTTCAATCTCTTCTAGCAATTCATCTTTCTTTATTCCTTGCCCACGGGCAATATCATCCAGAGATACTCGCTTATCAATATTGGTAATGATGGCAATTTTTCTAGCCGATTTATTTACCACAGATTTAATGGTCACATCTTCGGTTCGTTCAATATTATTTTCTTTAACATATTGATCAATAACTGCCAAAAATTCTTTCCCAAACTTAGTAGCCTTGCCGGCACTTACACCCGTAATCTTAGACAATTCGTCCATGGTTATTGGGTACTTAAAGGCCATCTCTTGAAGCGATGGTTCTTGGAATACAATATAAGGAGGTAAATTTTTAGCCTTAGCCACCTTTTTACATAAATCCTTTAAAATACTAAATAATTCTTCATCGTATATGGCCTCTACCTGACTATCATCTTCGTCCATATCAGTAAAGCGTTCAAATTTCCTGTCTATCGACAATTCAAATTTGGTTGGTTTCTTCAAGAAGGCTTCACCTGCATCGTTGATGGCTATTAAACCATAATTCTCAATATTCTTGGTCACCAAACCACGCAAAAGCAATTGGCGAATAACCGATTTCCAGTAATTGTCGTCGTTCTCTTTTCCAATACCAAAACTCTCCAAATCATGATGCCCGCTCATGGCTACCTCGTGAGTTTTATTGCCAATCATGATATCAATGCAATGTTTGAGGTTATATTTACCCTTAATTTCCTTGATTACTTTTAAAGCTTCAATTGCTGCTTCCTGTGCGTCTATTTTCTCTTTAGGATGTCTGCAATTGTCGCACATTTTGCCACAATCTTTTTCTGGGAATTCCTCTCCAAAATAATGCAACAAAAATTTACGCCTACACGATGATGATTCTGCAAAAGCTTCTGTTTCAAAAATCAATAATTCCCCAATTTCGCGCTCTGCAACTGGTTTGTCTTTTAAGAATTTTTCTAATTTTTCAATATCAGCAGGATTGTAAAACAAGACACATTCACCTTCTAAACCATCTCTACCACCTCTTCCTGTTTCTTGGTAGTAACCTTCAATGCTCTTAGGAATATCGTAGTGAATCACAAAACGCACATCTGGCTTGTCTATACCCATACCAAATGCAATAGTTGCCACAATGATATCGGAGTCTTCCATCAAAAATTTATCTTGGTGTGAGGCCCGCACTTTGGCATCTAAACCAGCATGGTAGGGTAACGCCTTGATCCCATTGGCCTGCAGAATACCTGAAATTTCATCCACTCTTTTTCGGCTCAAACAGTATATAATACCTGTTTTATTTGGCCTTGCTTTGATATAGGAAACGATTTCTTTGATGGCTTCTCCCTTTTTGCCTTTAGATCTTACTTCATAGTATAGGTTTGGTCTATTAAACGACGACTTAAACACGGTAGCGTCGCCCATTTGTAGGTTTTTAATGATATCACTTTGAACCTTAGGTGTGGCAGTTGCCGTTAATGCCATTACAGGAACATCCTTGATTTCCTTCACCATGGCCTTAATGCGGCGATACTCTGGTCTAAAATCATGACCCCATTCCGAAATACAATGCGCCTCATCTACGGCAACAAAAGAGATATCAATGGTTTTTAAAAACTCAATTGTTTCATCTTTCTTCAGCGTTTCTGGAGCAATGTATAGCATTTTTGTTTTGCCCGCATTGATGTCCTTTTTTACCGCAGTAATCTCTCCCTTGTTTAAAGAAGAGTTTAAAAAATGGGCAACACTCTCATGGGATAGGGAGCGTATAGCATCCACCTGATTTTTCATCAACGCTATCAGTGGAGAAATAATAATAGCCGTTCCTTCCATTATTAAGGCCGGCAATTGGTAACAAACCGATTTGCCCCCACCTGTAGGCATAATTACAAATGTATCATTACCACTTAGTAAATTATGAATAATTGCTTCTTGCTCCCCTTTAAAACTATCAAACCCAAAATAATTACGTAAAGCCTCTTTTAAGTCGGGTTTAGCTACCAATTCTTTTTCTTTTACACGTTTCGCTGCCGCCATAACACTGATTTTATTTGAAAATGTAGGCTAATTTAACACAAAAAATTGGAAACTTAAAAGAAAAAGCACGAAAAACTTTATTTATTTGCAACAGATTTTATGTGAGACCCTCTCAACATAGAAAACTATTAAAAATGCAAAACAAAAACAATTACGCCATTATTATGGCAGGCGGTGTAGGTAGTAGATTCTGGCCAAGTAGCCGCACCAATTTTCCAAAGCAATTTTTAGATATTCTTGGGACAAATAGGTCGCTTTTACAGCAAACTTATACCAGGTTTCTAAGAAATTTTTTGCCGGAAAATATCTATATAGTTACTAACCAAGCATATATACAATTGGTGAAAGACCAAATTGTTGGAATTGGCGAGCAACAAATTCTGGGTGAACCAATTGGAAAAAATACTGCTGCTTGTATTGCCTATGCTTGTGGTAAAATAAATAAAATTAATCCTGATGCTATTTGCATTATTGCTCCTAGTGATCACCTTATTTTAGATGAACCCGCATTTATAGAAAAAGTTGATTTAGCCATGCATTTTGCCCAAAATAACCCTGCGCTAGTTACACTTGGTATCAGGCCAAGCAGACCAGATACAGGTTATGGCTATATCCAATACCTTGAAAACCAAAATTTGGCTAACATACATAAAGTAAAAACCTTTACCGAAAAACCTACCTTAGATTTGGCCAAAACTTTCTTAGAAAGCGGCGATTTTTTGTGGAATGCAGGTATTTTTGTATGGAGCGTTGCGGCCATCAAAGATGCCTTTAAAGAACATTTACCAGAACAATACACCCTTTTTCATGATGCGTATGATTCTTATTTCACCGAAAAAGAAATCGAAACAATCAAGGGAATTTACGAACAAACTAGAAGCGTTTCTATTGATTATGGTATCATGGAAAAAGCTAATAATGTTTATGTAATTCCAAGTGAATTTGGTTGGAGTGATTTAGGCACCTGGACTTCCTTATATGAAATATCTCCAAAAGACGATAATGAAAATGCGTTGAATGGCAAAAACATCATGACCTACAACACTTCTGGTTGCATGATACATACTTCTCAAAATCAAACTAATAAAATTTTTGTATTTAATGGCGTAAATGACTTAATAGTGATAGATACCCCAGATGTTTTACTCATCTGCGACAAGAACAAAGAACAAGAAGTAAAAGACATTGCAACAGATATAAAAATTAAGTTCAACGAAAAATATAGCTAACTGAACGCTATTCTAAAAAATGGATTTACTCAAAAAAGGAGATTTGGTAGGTATAAGCTCCACCGCTCGAAAAGTTAGCAAAGTGGAAATGCAAAACGCAATCTCTATTCTTGAGAATTGGGGATTAAAAGTGGCATTATCAGATTCACTTTTTGCTGAGGAAAACCAATATGCTGGTTCGGATTTAGCGCGCGCTTCTAGTTTTCAAAAATTCTTGGACGACCCAAAAATAAAAGCCATTTTTTGCGCCAGAGGTGGTTATGGAACAGTGCGTATGGTTGATGGCCTAAATTTTGATTTGTTTTTAGAAAATCCTAAATGGGTTGTTGGCTATAGCGATATCACAGTTTTACATGCGCACCTATACAAAAAAACAGGTTATTCTTCTTTGCACGGACCAATGCCTATCAATTGGCAAAAGGAAAAACTACACCAAGAAAGTTTAGATTTTTTATATAAAACTTTGTTTGTAGGCAAACAAGAAATTAGCTTTCCCAAACACGTTTTGAACCAAAGAGAGGAAGATGTTGATGGCACCATTATGGGTGGTAATCTCTCTGTTTTGTATTCAATTTTAGGATCAGCCAGCGACCTCAATTACGACGGAAAAATATTGTTCCTTGAAGACTTGGATGAATATTTATATCATATAGACAGGATGATGATTGGCCTGAAACGGGCAGGTAAATTAGGTAAACTAGAAGCACTTGTAATTGGCGATATGAGCAACATGAAAGACAATACTGTTCCATTTGGCAAAACTGCTTATGAGATCATTGCAGATGCCGTAAAAGAATACAGCTACCCAGTAGTTTTTGGCGCTCCTTGCGGACATGAACCTCGCAACTTGAGTATCGTAATGGGAACCCGTTACCAACTTAAATTTGGCAATAAGGTAACTCTAAGTTCAAACACATAAATAACGATTGGAATTCTCACATAATTTTGTTGAAAGTGCTTTAGAATCTAAAACCAAAATGTAATTTCTTAAGTGAATCCCTTATTCATCCAACTAAATCTGATTATTATAACCTAAACCAGATAAAGGCTTATTACCGTATGAATTATTAAGGTAATTATTTGTTTTAAGCGCAGGTCATATTTTAATTGTAGGTTTCCTTAAAAAAAATTAGACAATCTAAACCTCAATTGTGCGTTATGCCCAATGCGGATTGAAACCCAAATTATATTACATTTGTAGCAGTGAAAAGTAAATTTCAACTTCTTATTTTATTGGCTTTAACAGCAATAGCCTTGCAAAGTTGCCGTAAAAACGATACATTCACTCAAGCCGGGGTGAGTTTAAATTTTTCTACGGATACTGTATTTTTTGACACCATCTTTTCAAAATTGGGTTCAAACCCTGGCTCTCCCAGAAGTGTTACCTTACAAGTAAGAGTGAGCAACCCCAATAAAAATGCAGTTAAAACAAACATCAATTTGGCTGGAAATTTTTATGGCCTTTTTAAATTAAACGTTGATGGCAAACCCGGCACTAACTTTAAGGAGGTTGAAATTAGGGGCGAAGACAGCATTTATATTTTTGTTCAAGCTTACATAGACCCCGTTGGAAGCAATACACCCTTTATTGTTACAGATCAAATATTGTTTGAAACCAATGGCAATAAGCAAGATGTAGATATTGTAGCTTGGGCCCAAGATGCCAATTACTTTCAAAATGAAGTTTTAGATTGTAGTGCAGGAAATTTACTTTGGACTAGTGAAAAACCCTATGTAATTTATGATTCTATATTAATTCCAAAAGGCTGCACCTTAACAATTGAGGCTGGAACCCAAATTTATAATTACAATAAATCCTGTATTTTGGTGGCAGGAACAATCATTGTTAATGGCACAATTGAAAAACCAGCTGTTTTTCAAGGCAGCAGGTTAGACGACGATTACAAGGAAATGCCAGGACAATGGATAGGCATCAGAATTTTGCCCGGCTCGAGCGGTAATAGCATAACTGGGGCCATTGTTAAAAATGCTTATATAGGTATAGAAGTAGATTCTATGCCTAACACAGGTAATTTCGGGCTTGTATTAAAAGAATC
>Ga0209550_10001286_pt1 | contig 24084 bp, 24 predicted proteins | sample LauGreSuBDMM15SN_2_FD_187567 | JGI IMG/M metagenome (GOLD analysis project Ga0209550, IMG submission 187567) | Freshwater lake microbial communities from Lake Michigan, USA - Su13.BD.MM15.SN (SPAdes) (version 5) | ecosystem: Environmental > Aquatic > Freshwater > Lake | place: Lake Michigan... | reverse complement strand
ATTGAACGTGAATCTACTTCCAATAATGGTATTTATATCGACAATCAAAATATAAAAAAAACCAAGGATTTTATCCCTTCGTATTCATTCGGGGACAGGACTCGTTCCTTTCTTAAAATACAAGATGGCTGTGATTACTTTTGTACTTTTTGTACCATTCCGCTAGCGCGTGGCATCAGTCGTAATGCGGGTATTACAAAAACAATAGCAGAAGCGAAGAAAATTGCTGAAACATCTGTAAATGAAATCGTATTAACAGGGGTGAATATCGGCGACTTCGGGCAAGGAAGTGATGAGAATTTTCTTTCCTTAATAAAGGAAATGGACAAAATTGAGGGCATTGAGCGCTTTCGAATATCTTCCATCGAACCGAATTTATTGAGCAACGAAATCATAGAATTTTGCTTGCGCGACTCCAAGCACTTTGCCCCCCATTTCCACATACCATTACAATCGGGATCAAATCGATTATTGGTGTTAATGCGTAGAAAATACCTGCGTGCTTTGTATACAGAACGTGTACAAAAAATCAAACAATTACGTCCAGATGCCTGCATTGGAGTCGATGTAATAGTAGGATTTCCTGGAGAAACAGACGATGATTTTAACGACACCTTAGATTATTTGAAAGATTTAGACATTTCCTATTTACATGTCTTTACCTACTCCGAAAGAGCTAATACCACTGCCATTAAAATTGGTGAAGTTGTTCCAATGGAAGTAAGGCGTTTGAGAAGCAAAGAATTACATCAGTTATCGAATCGAAAAAAACGTAACTTTTATATGGAAAATATCGATACAAGGAGGCGCGTATTATTTGAACAAGAAGAAGACGATGGATATATGTATGGTTTTACTGAAAATTACATCAAAGTGAAAGTGCCATTTGATCAAGCGCTAACAAATACATTTCAAATGGTAAAATTAATTGCCATCGACTCAGAAGGAATTATGCTTTGTGAACCAATTATGCAAAAGATATTTTCAAATTAAATTAGAAAAATGAAAGCCATATATATCACCAGAAGAGAAACTTTTAATGCTGCACACAAATTATATCAGCCGCTTTGGTCGGATGAAAAAAATGAAGAGGTGTTCGGGAAATGCGCCAATAAAAATTGGCACGGTCATAATTTTACACTTTATGTAACTGTTAAAGGAAAACCAGACAGCCAGACTGGATTCGTTATCAATCTAAAAACGTTAAGTAGTATCATTAAAGAAAAAGTAATCGAACCAATCGATCATAAAAACTTAAACCTTGACGTTTCTTTTCTCAGTGGAATGATGGCTTCAACGGAAAATTTAGCCATAGCTATCTGGGAACAATTAGCAGAAGATATTTTAATATATGGTGGTGAATTAGCTAAAATAAAGCTAGTTGAAACAGAAAATAATTTTGTAGAATACTTCGGTGGTAAAGAACCTTTTTAATGTTCAATCGTTTTAATTAAAATATAATTTTGAAAGAAAAAGAATTAGAGGATCATTACAGATCTATTATCAGTAATCTTGGGGAAAATCCAGAAAGAGAAGGTTTAAAAAAAACACCTGAACGTGTAGCGAAAGCGATGAAATTCTTAACCCACGGGTATGATATAAATCCGGACGACCTAATCAATCAAGCTATTTTTCATGAGGAATATTCAGAAATGGTAATTGTAAAGGATATTGAGGTTTACTCAATGTGCGAACATCACATGCTACCATTTTTCGGTAAAGCTCATGTCGCTTATATTCCCGATGGTAAAATTGTTGGATTAAGTAAAATACCAAGGGTAATCGATGCCTATTCTAGGCGCTTGCAAGTACAAGAAAGACTTACTATTGAAATTAGAGATTGTATACAACGAACTTTAGAGCCTAAAGGGGTAGCCGTAGTTATTGAATGCTGTCACATGTGTATGTCCATGAGAGGGGTCCAAAAACAAAATTCCGTTACGACAACAAGTGCGTTCACAGGATTATTTTTAAAAAATGATTCAACAAGAAAAGAATTTATTAATTTAGTTCAAGCAAAATTACACTAACCGATAAATTTTAAAATTATGAGTAATGCACTAGACAACAATAATGCTTTAACAGCTGCAGCTAGCAGAGCATTTTTTAGAAGCGTATATTCCTATATGTTTGGAGCGCTTGGTATTTCTGGCATTATAGCTTATTCAGCTGGCACCCCGGAATTTATGTCCACTTATTTTATTTCTAATGGTGGAATTTCCCCTTTATTTTGGGTGGTTGTATTTGCGCCTGTTGGGCTAGGTTTATTGATTCAAATGGCCTACAACAAACTTTCACTTGGAGTCTTAACCATCTTATTTATTGCCTATTCAGCCTTAATGGGTCTAAGTTTATCAACCATTTTCTTAATTTATGAAATGGGCGCAATAGCATCCACATTTTTCGTTACTGCTGGTGCATTTGCAGGGATGGCTATTCTTGGGTACACCACAAAAACTGACTTGACTAAATTCGGTAGTTTGTTGTATATGGTATTTATTGGCATGTTCATAGCTGGAATTGTAAATATTTTCATAAAAAGTGATTCAATGGGTTTTATCATCGCTTGTTTAGGTGTATTTGTTTTTACTGGACTTACCGCTTATTCCATGCAACAGTTAAAAGGTGTAGCGGAATCACCTGATTACACGGAAGATCAACGTAATAAGCTAGCTCTAATTGGGGGACTTCAATTATACATTCTGTTTATTAACTTATTCTTATCGTTGTTGAGAATTTTTGGTGGAAGAGATTAATTTTTTATAAAATCGATAATACTAACAGACTTTTTTTAACTTTGACAAAAATTTATTATGTCAGATAATTTCTTTGAAGAATCAACTGTAGCTCTAGGAACAATTTATACAATTTTTGTGCTTAGTGTAATTGTTTCTATTTTAGTTTGGGGATAATTTTATTTTCAACACGGCAATGAATTAAGTTATAGTTCTATGGCTATTGATGCTATTTTTTCATGGTATATTGAAAAACGAATACATCGAATAGCCAACTACACCAATAATCCCCTCTTTTGTCAAGAAGATGTGCTATCAAATTTAATAACCAAAGCTGCGAATACAGATTTTGGAATTCAGCATGGGTATGCAGAAATATCAAGTTATAACTCCTACACAGAGCGGGTGCCTCTGCAAAATTACACATCGCTAAAACCATATATAGAACGAGCTATAAAAGGCGAAACTGACGTCCTGTGGCCAGGTAAAACGCATTGGTTTGCGAAATCTTCTGGAACAACAAACCACAGAGCAAAAATACTACCTATAACCAAAGAATCATTAGAAGAGAATCAATATGCCGGTGGCAAAGACTTATTGGCGCAATACTATAAAAATCATCCTTCCAGAAAATTATATTCAAAAAAACACCTAGTTATAGGAGGAAGTGCAAACATAGCCCAAAATAATAATGAAGGTTGTATTGCTGATCTTTCCGCAATTATAGTAATGAATCTTCCTTGGTGGACAGAATATAGGCGCACGCCTTCCGTTGAAATTGCACTCAATCCAGATTGGGAGATTAAGCTTCAAGAAATGGCTGAAGCAACCATTAACCAGAACATTGGAATTATTACAGGTGTCCCAAGTTGGACATTGTTACTCATTAAACGTGTATTAGAAATTACAGGTGAAACTGATTTACATGCGGTTTGGCCCAACTTGGAATTATACATGCATGGAGGAATGAATTTTGCTCCGTACGAAAATGAATTTAGAAAGCTTATTCCTTCCGCTAACATGAATTATGTAGAATCCTATAATTCATCAGAAGGGTTTTTCGCAATGCAAGATGAGCTCCATTCCAAAGACTTACTTCTCATAACAGATGCAGGTATATTTTTCGAATTCATTCCAATGGAACATTTTAACGAATTAGACTCTAAAATCATTCTTCCTTTAAGTGAAGTAAATACGAATACTGAATATGCCATCGTTATTTCAACCTCTTCAGGATTATGGCGTTACATTATCGGAGATACTATTCGCTTTACTTCGAAAAGTCCCTTTCGACTTGTTATTTCTGGAAGAACAACGCACTATATTAATAGCTTTGGGGAAAAATTAATCGTACAACACGTAGAAAATGCCTTGTCAAATGTATGCCAACTCGGAAATGCGCAGATAAGAGATTTTACAGTTGGACCCTACTTCAATGAGTCAGAAGCAAATGGAGGACACCATTGGCTTATTGAATTTGACCGCGAACCGGCCTCACTCATTGATTTTGAAAAAGAACTTGATAATGAGTTGAAAAAATTCAATGCTGACTACGAAGCAAAAAGATATAAAAACATGAATATTGGTTTTCCTAAATTTACTTACTTAACAAAAGGAAGTTTTGAACGTTGGCTGAAAAGCAAGGGTAAATTAGGAGGGCAAAACAAAGTTCCACGTCTCTTGAATAATAGAACGATAATTGATGAAATACTAGCATTAACAACGGTATGAGGCTTACTCTTTTTATTCTACTACTACTTGTTGAACAGTGTGCAGCACAAAACTTCTCATGGGTAAAAATAAAAGAAGTTCCCCTACCCCCAATTTGTGAATATTGGGAAATAGATGGGCTAGGCAATTATTATTTTGTCAACAATCAACAAATAGAAAAATTTAATGCGCAAGGCAAGATTCTTTACCAAACGAGTACTAAAAAACAAGGTGAAATCAGCCAGTTGATTTATATAAATGCATTAAAAATGATTGTGTTTTCAGAATTACAACAGCAAATTTGTATTCTTGATAATACCCTCACTAACAATGGAAATTGTATCTCATTCGAAAATATTGGTCTTCAAAGCGTTAAATTAATAGGTAACTCAAACAGACCGAATTTGATTTGGCTTTACGATGAATACAACGCGGGACTTTATTTATTTGATTACGTTACTAATAAGATAATACAATCAGTTACTAACATGACCAGTATTGTTGGACTTAACAATGTAAAGCAGCTTATAGAAATCGAATCAAACCTTTACGTTCTAGATGCCCAAGGAAAAATAATTGTATTTGATCTATTTATGAATCAAAAATTCAACTTTACCATAAGTGGTGAGAAAATCTATAATGGAGAGGGATCTATTTCCACTATTGAAAATAATAAATTAACGAATTATTCCTTGTTGGGTGAGGTGCTATTTACGCTTGATTTACCCGTCGAATCAGAGGTAATATCGGTTACAGGCAACTATTATTACTTCCAGAATAAAAATAAAATCATAAAATTCGAATTGAAAAGAGATTAGCACATTAATTAATGCTGATTAATTCTTATTTTAGCAATCTTAAACAAATAGATTATGCATGTTGCGATAGCCGGAAATATTGGCGCAGGAAAAACCACTTTAACAAACTTACTAGCAAAGCATTATGCTTGGGAAACACATTATGAAGATGTTGATCAAAATCCCTATTTAAATGACTTTTACGAAGATATGCAACGCTGGTCTTTTAATCTTCAAATCTATTATTTGAATAGTAGATTCATGCAGATTCAGGACATTAGAAATACGGAAGGCACAGTTATTCAAGATCGTACCATTTATGAGGATGCTTTTATTTTTGCACCTAATTTGCATTCCATGGGATTAATGACCACCCGTGATTTTGAAAATTACTTTACACTTTTCAATTTAATGGATTCGTTTGTTAGTCCGCCAGATTTATTGATCTATTTAAGAGCAAGTGTTCCTACCTTGGTAAACCACATACAAAAAAGAGGCAGAGATTACGAAGAAAGTATACGATTAGATTATCTTAAAAGACTGAACGAGCGATATGAGGCGTGGATTTCAACCTATGATAAAGGTAAATTATTGATTATTGATATTGACAACAATAATTTTACTGAAAATCAAGAAGATTTAGGGAAAATAATCAACTCCATAGACGCTGAAATAAACGGTTTATTTTAAACTAAATGATAGTAGTAACTGGAGCTGCAGGATTTATAGGCAGCTGTTTAATCGAGCAACTAAATGCGAAAGGATTAAGCAATATTATTGCTGTTGATGACTTTAATAGAGCAGACAAAAAAGTAAATTACGCTTTAAAAAACATCAAAGAATTCATCGATCGAAAAGATTTTATTGCTTGGTTAGCAACTAATGCTTCTAAAGTTGATTTTCTTTTTCACATCGGCGCCAGAACTGATACCACGGAAAAAAGTGTGGCCATCTTTAACGAGTTAAATTTGAATTATTCAAAATCGTTATGGAAAATTTGTACGGAACACCAAGTGCCTTTTGTATATGCAAGTTCAGCAGCCACCTATGGATTGGGAGAATTTGGCTACCAAGATGACCACAAACTGATCCCTCAATTAAAACCATTAAACCCTTATGGAGAATCAAAACAAGATTTCGATTGTTGGGTCCTAGAACAAGCGCAACAACCTCCTTTTTGGGCTGGACTTAAATTCTTCAATGTTTATGGTCCAAATGAATACCATAAAGGACGAATGGCGAGTGTCATTTTCCACACCTTCCATCAAATAAAAGAAAAAGGTGAAATGCGCTTATTTCGATCGCACAATCCCAAGTATGGAAATGGCGAGCAATTACGTGACTTTATTTACGTGAAGGATGTGGTTTCAGTTTGCTCCTTTTTAATGGAGAAGCAGGCAGCTAGCGGTATTTACAATTTAGGCTCGGGAAAAGCACGCACATTTATGGATTTGGCATCCCTAACCTTTTTAGCTTTAGGTCTTGAGCCTAAAATAGATTTCATAGATACACCGGAAGATATTCGCTCCACTTACCAATATTTTACTGAAGCAAATATGTCAAAACTAATAGCTGCTGGCTATCACACACCGTTTCATTCCTTAGAAGATGGTATTTCAGATTACGTGAAGAATTACTTGATAAAAGATAAGATTTACTAATCTATCTTAGGACGGGACATTTGTTTCCTTTCCCTAAACGAATCGTCACCATTCCCCCGCAGTATACATACCAATCTTTGGTTGTTGGATTTCCACGCCTACCAAAACGCGAATCATTTAAACTTTGATTGGACAAATCACCAGCCAAGGAACCATATTCATTGGCAATAATGGTGGCATCTGTATACGTTGCAGCTTTGACATCATCGATGTAGTCAGTGAAAGTTTTCCGTATAGCCACGTCAAAATTAAATGTGACATTTTTACCAATGGATGCTTTCGCACCTAAACCAAGAGGTATACACACTTGAAACTTGGAGTATTTTCGCTTACTATTTGCTGATGTACCCTGGCCTTCCGTTCCTAAAGCTTGAAGATCAATTGTTTCGCCATTAATCACAATGCTCGGACTCATATAAAAAACGCCCATTTGAGCCAAGATATAGGCAGTTCCTGCATTTCTTTTTTGTCCAAATTGAAAAGGAAAGTAATGAAATTCTATTCCCCCAGCGACTTCTTTAATTGGGGATTGAAAGCTCAGATTTCGATTAATCGTGACCGGGTTTTTAGCATCGCTATCATAGGCCTCTACCTTACCCTGAAGATAATTAAATCTCAAACTTAGCCTTGAATTTATACTATACCGAAACATTAATCCTCCAGCCCAATTACTTTTATAAAAAGGCTTAAATTTATTTAGATCACCGAGGTAATACATTTGCCCAATGGAAAATCCAATTTCTGAGCGCGAAAATAAGTTCGCTTGCTGACCATATGCAAAGGTAAAAACAAAGAAACTAAAAAATGTTAAAACCTTAATTTTCAAAAGATTAGATATAAATATAGGGGATTCACGTGTACATGTCATATCATATTGCTAACAGGACCAACAAATGATTGAATTATCGTCCGAACAAGAAACGAAAGAATGTTCATTTTGTTTCATTAATGCATTCACCGAAAAACGATGACCGCCTTGTTTAGCTTCAATTTTTTGGATCAAGTCCCACGTTTTTGTATCCCAAATTTTTATCGATTTATCACGACTGGCAGTCACCAAAATTTGTCCATCCAATAAGCTCAAAATGTCATAAATAACATATCGGTGAGCTGGAAACATAAAAACAGACTCAAATGTTTTAGCGTTCCAAAGAACCAACTGAGCGTCCTTACCCCCACTTACCACGATATCATTAGATAGTTCACAGAAGGAAGTCGCTCCAAGTGCATGATTACCAAAAACAGTAATTTCGTTAAAATACGTGGTGTCAAGTAGTTTCAAGGTACCATCTTGGCAACAAAGCACCATCGATGAACTATCTTTTGTCAATACAATTCTTCTTATTTTACCTGCATTTGTTGGTATATTCAGTAATAACTTTAATGAAGTACAATCCCAAACATTCACATTTCCGTTGCCATCTGATGAATAAAATTGATGTGTGAGCTTATTCTCACAGATAGAAAAAACGCTAAAATTATGATTTCTCAATTGCGAAATTTCAATCCTATTTTCAATATCAAAAAGGATTAAAATACCTGATTCCAAGCCAACAACAAGTTTTGAGTTATCATCGATTAAACAAATAGAAAAAGGTGCAGACGGAAGCTTAATTAAAAATTTATCTTGTACGCCGGTCTTTTTCGACCAACGGGCTACAAATTTATCGCTGCTAGCAGAATAAATATAATCAGTATCCTCAGCAATGGAATAAACGGGGCCGTTATGGCCAGAAATAGCTAAGGAGCTAGAAAATTCATAATGAAAACTATTCGTCACTCATAGACATTTCATTCTCATCATTGACATGCTTCAATCGATCAGCATAATCAGAGGGGAGAAATTCAAAAAATGTATCCCCACGCAATCCCAATCTTAGGCATTCCAATGGAATAATATCATGAGGAGCAATGTTTCCAAGGTTAACCTCGGCACCAAACAACTTAATGAACCACACTTGTTGATTTTTCTGAGGGGCTTCCCATAAGATACTTTCAGGAGCAACTTTAGCGACAATTCGATTAATCAACATGGTATGCGCTGTCCCGTTCGGACGAAAAACTCCTACGTTACCGGCTTCTCTACCTTCAGCGATTACTTTCCAACTTCCTGCATCCAACTCAGCCTTCATAGAATTTACCCATTTAGCTGGCGAAATCATTATACCTGAATCTTTGGAGCCAACTTCTGACATCACAGTACGATATTTTGACATTTGTTTAATAATCTTACATTTTTCTTTATGTGGAATAATGATGGATCCATCAGATATTTCAACTAAATCTAAGTTGTATTTATCTAAAACTCGCAAATAATCATCGTAACATCCTCGCGCATAAAAGGCTTCAAACAAAGTGCCACCGAGGTACGGTCTAATACCCGCAGCTTTATATAATTTTATTTTAGCCTCGAAATCTTTCGTAACATAAGAAGTACCGAAACCAAATTTCACGATATCAGTTAAGTGCGCGGATGCCTCGATAAAGTCTTCAGTCTCTCGTAAACCAAGTCCTTTATCCATCATCATCGTTATCCCTTGATTTCTTGGTTTTTCGGTACGACTGGGGATAAAGGGTAATGTAAAGTTTAAATCATTCATCTTGGAACAAAGTTACGAAATCCTTATCATCTAGCAATGAAGGATTTATTTCAAATAATTGTTTTGCTTTATCTTGATCTTCCGACAAGCACTTCGTAAACAATTCAAGCGCCTCTTTTTTCTGGCCAATCATCCAATTTAAGTTTACCTCTAAAACCGCTGAAATTGCATTTAAATGGTTTGCTGTAAAAGTCCGTAAGAATTGCATGGCATCCTTCGAAGATTGTTTTGCTTTAAATGCAATATAATCTGTCAAGCAATCTTCATCTTCAGCATCAATTGCCAAAGAAGACTGATAGTACTTATCAGCTTCTTCATTACAATTAATCTTTTCATAAGCTCCTGCTAAAACATGATGTATTGCCGCATTTTCCGGATCAAAATCCATTGCTTTTTGAATAAGAACAATTCCTTCCTTTGTATTTCCTTGCAAATCTTCAATGATTCCAAGTCCTAGCCAAGCCTCCGGTAAGGTAGGTGCTAATGCCAAGCTTAATTGATAATAATGACGAGACAATTCGAATTCATCCAATTGCTCATGGGCCTCTCCAATATAACAAAGTGCCATAGCATCTTCACCGTCTAACTCAATACAAGTTTGAAATTTTTCAATTGCTTGGTGGTATTTTTCCAGCGACAAATAAGCATTTCCCATATTAAAGTGAACCGGGCCAAATGATGGATTAATTAAGCTTGAATAATCGTATGCCCACAATGCTTTTTCATACTTCTCAGATTTGGAGAAAGCATTTCCGAGATTATACCAAGCAGTAAAGGAAAAAGGATTTTCATCTATAAAATTAGAATAACATTTTATTGCTTTTTCGTAATTACCCGATTGATCATAACAGAATGCTATTTCGTATAAAGCAGCTTCATTTTGAGGATTTACTTTTAACGCTTCCATTAAAACTTTACATGCCTCTTTATAATCGCCCATATTTTGATACTCCATGGCAATATCAAGGTAAACATCATCGCGATCCTCGATTTCACAAAACTCCAATGCCAATTTAAAATACTTTATGGCATTTTTAGGATCTCTTAATTGACTAAATATGGCCGCTTTTGTTAATTGCAACTCGACATGATTCAGCGTAGTTTTTTCAATCTGATTGAGAATATCTAATGCGTCCGTTAATAAACCCAAACCACTCATGGATTGCGCTAATCTAAGATTAAACAAGGGATTATAAGTAAAATGATAATTGCCTAATTCAGACGCGGCCCTTGCCTTTGCATATTGGCCATTAATTAAAAAATGATCGATCAGCGCTTCCAAACGGTCACTATCCAAAAAGCCCATGGAAGCACCATTCAAATGTGATTCGAAGTACTCGATATCCTCATTTAACTTATTTTCAGAAAAATCGTCTTCCTCGTCGTCGTCGAACATAACTTATTTTACGTTAAAAATAAAAATTAATCATTTTAGTTGCAACTAGAAAAAATCTTTATTATCAACAATTTAATTTTAATAGCGTAAAAGCCTCAAAATGCAGTAGCTAATAGGTTGTTTATTAGTGATTAAAGTAGCAACGAATAATTAAAGAAGGGTTTCAATAATTCTATCCATGCTATAACCTTCTGCTTCTGCTTTATAATTTTTCACCAAACGGTGACGAAGAATTGGTTTCGCTACAGCCTTCACATCATCAATATCTGGAGAATACCTACCCATCAAAGCGGCATGGCATTTAGCCCCAACAATTAAATATTGTGATGCCCTTGGACCTGCACCCCAAGTGATGTATTTTTTAGTAATTTCTGTCGCGTTATCACTATTAACCCTTGTACTCCCTACTAATTTAACTGCATATTCTAAGACATTATCCGCCACAGGAATCCGTCGAATTAAATCTTGGTATTCGATGATATCTTGTCCAGAAAGGACAGAATTAATAGTATTACTCATATCCGATGTCGTCGTTTTCACGATAGCCATCTCTTCCACGAATGAAGGATAATCGACCCAAATATTAAACATAAATCGATCTAATTGAGCTTCAGGCAATGGATAAGTTCCTTCCTGCTCTATTGGATTTTGCGTTGCTAAGACAAAAAATGGAGCCTCCAACTGATACGTATTCCCAGCAGCCGTAACACGGCGTTCTTGCATTGCCTCTAATAAAGCAGATTGAGTTTTTGGAGGAGTTCTGTTAATTTCATCGGCTAAAATCATATTCGAAAATAGAGGGCCTTTAATAAATTTAAAATTCCTTGTTTCATCCAATATTTCTGAACCAATAATATCAGAAGGCATTAAATCCGGTGTAAACTGGATCCTACTAAACCCTAGGCCCAAAGATTGAGCGATTGTATTTATCAATAAGGTTTTTGCTAAACCTGGCACACCAACCAGCAGACAATGCCCACGCGAAAACATTGAAATCAACACTTGATCCACCACTTCATCTTGACCAATAATAACCTTATGAATCTCTTGTTTTAAGGCATTTATATGCTGTACAAATTGATCTAACTTATCTTTATCCGACATATTCTTAACTTTTAATTTTGTTTTACACCCCAGTCTAATCGAAAATTACAATTCACATAATCTTCATCAATTCTAACATACGCATTTCCAATTTTTGATTTGAGCCAACTATCTAGCGCTTTCTGTTTTTTATCATTTTCGGCAGCCGCTTTAATTAAAGCGTAATCGTCATTTAAATTTGCTTTATGCTGAGGATACCTTCCCATTAAGCGTACAATCCGAATCCCCTGTTTTCTTTCGAATAAATCGGCATATAAATTAGGGGAGGTGATATCGCCCTTTTCCATTGCATCTGTTAAAAGATAGATTTGTTGATCCACTTCGTTCAAATCTTCCATGTTCCAAGTTTGTTCGCCATTGTAAGGATTCGTGATAATACCATGATTCTGTTTTGTCAGGGCGTCATTAGAAAATTTTATTACTGCATCATCCCATGTTATCTTATTTTGCTTGAGTAAAGCATAACAAGAATCCATTAAAGTAGCGGACAAATCAAGTGATGAATTATTAAATTCTGGTCTTTTTAGAATATGTAAACATACATAATCATCACCCTTTCGACTTATCAGTTTGATGATATGGTAACCAAATTCTGTTTCGATAATCTCCGAAACTTCATTTAGTCGCAGATTAAAAACAGTTGCTTCAAATTGGGTTACCATCATCCCTTTCGTACCGACAATTTTCCCTCCTAATTGAGCACTTCCATAATCATCTGAATTGATTCTCGCTTGCGTTTCAAATAACTTTCCATTCACCACAATATCATTCCGTATTTCACCAAGTTTATTATACGCAATTAATTTATCTGCTTTTGTTATTTGAGGATAATTCACAATTTGTTGAAAGCTGAGTTTCATATTAATAAACGGAATACTATCCGCAATCAGCGAGTTAAAATAAGCTTGTACTTCTTTGGGTGTGACGCTCACATTCTCCGTGATAGAACGTTGCATCTCTTGAGCAAGCAACTTTTCCTTAATAACACCTCTAAACTCATCTTTTATATCTGAGATGGATTTACCATAAAAAGCTTCTAATTTCTCGCGACTTCCCATTTTATTTTGAATCACTCGAATTCGATTTTCCATTTCCGAATCAACTTGTTCATCAGAAATAATGATACTATCTAATTTAGCCTGATTCACAAAAAGCTCTTCGAACATAATTTGCTCGAGTAAATTACAATCCATCATAGGCGTAATTACTACACCAGCCTGTTCTGCTTGTATTTTTTGACTTTCAATGTCAGAAAGCAAGATAATATTATCACCTACTTGAGCAATAATTTTATCTACAACCTTTTCTTGTGCAAAAAAATCAGCAATACAAGTAAGAAAGAGAGCTACTAAAAAAAGTTGTTTTATCATTTCTTGTCTAAACCGTAAAGCACGCTTTTATTAACAACGATTGGGTGTTTCACCCTTAATTCCTTCAGCCATTCCTGTTCTAAATAATTTTGATAATCAGATGTAGATGCGCCTTTTGCCTCTTGAAATTCTTTCGGCATAACTGGTAAATTAGCAGCAACCTTCACCACATAAAATTTACCTTCAAACTCGTAAGCAGGATTCAATCCAACAATTAAATTGCGATCCTTTAATGTTGGCGTTTGACTGACATCAAATTTGTTCATTTTTACTTTTAAATTTAACTCCGTGTTTTTGTTTATTACTTCAATAACATGTTTAGAATTAATAGTGTCATTAGTTAGCATACCATATACTTTCGATGCAATATCATTATTCAGACATTCATAAATCGTTGCGTCTAATCTATTCGGCCACAGGTATTTTTCACGATTTTTATTAAAATACATGCGCAAACCACTCGTGTCCTTCACCGCTTTATTCCATACTTTATCGGACATTACTTCATAAAGGAGAATTCCGTCATGGTACTCATTTACTAAGGCTTTGTATGCAGGATATTTACCAGAAAGAAGACTTTCTTCATAATCCAAAATAGCCGCTTTTTCCCAATTTTTTACTTGAATTTCGATAACTCTTTGAGAAGCTTCTTTTTTAATTCCTCGGTAATTCTTACGTAAATATTCAGCAAAGTTTTTCTGGGTAAATTTTTTCTTGTTTAAGGTAAAAATAACCTTATTCGATTTCAGTTTATTATAATTCCATGCCCCCACAAAGTAGCTTGAATCTAAGTTGGCAACAAACCAAGCTAAAGGTTTTGATCCAGCGTTTGTATAGCCATAACTAGCTTTCAATTTAGCAACAAAAGAATCCTGCGTCTTTTTAGAGCGCTCATCTTTATTAACTTTCGCTTGAATTTCTTTCTTTATGGACTCAAAAGGCTTAACGTCAGTCCACTCTAGTCGCTTAATAATATGGAATCCGTAATCTGTTTTTACAGGAGCACTAAAATCCCCATCCTTTTTCAGCAAATAAGCAGCATCTTCAAAAGAAGGAACCATTCGCTGAGTTGTTCCTGTTCCAAAAGGTGGTAATTCGCCTCCTTTTTTAGCAGTTCCTGGATCTTCTGAAAACAAGCCTACTAATTCGTCCCATTTCTCACCAGCCAATAATTTTTGATAAATTTCATTGATTTTCTTTTCTGCATTTTCTTTAACTTCTTGGTTCGCCTCCTTGCCAGTAGAAATCATTAAATGAGCCACCTTAATAGTTCCTCTTGCCGCACGTTTATCTGTCACTTTCACAATATGATACCCATATTTCGTTCGGAAGGGATTAGACACCTCCCCCACTTTTGTATTGAAAGCTTTGTCTTCAAAAGGATACACCATTTGAAAAGCAGTAAAATACCCTAAATCTCCTCCATTATTCATAACCGAAGGATCCTCAGAACCATTTTTCATTTTGGCAACAGAAGCGAAATCTTCGCCTTTATCGATCCTAGCTTTTAATCCAATCAAACGATTGTAAGCCACTAATGTATCTGCAGGCAAAGCATTTGGATCCATACGTATCAATATATGAGAAGCTCTTACTTCAACTCGAGATCTTTCATACGCTTCTTTCACTAAGGCTTGATTCTGAGCGGAGTCGATCAAATAAGGAAGCGCTAATTGTTTTCTGTACCCTTCTAATTCCTTCATTAATTTAGGAATAGTGTCGTAACCCAACGCTTCTGCTTCTGCTACTTTCAACTTAAATTTTTCAAAAAGCTGGATGTATTCATCTAAAGATGCTTGATCGTACTTTGGAGTTGGGTTATTTTTAAGGTAAATGGTAAGGAACTCAGATTTTGTTACCTCTTTCCCATCAACTGTCATGATGACAGCTTCTTTTTGAGAGAAGGATAACGAAGTAAGTACTAAAGCAATCGATACAAATAATGTTTTCATTTTGATAATTTTATTAAGTTATTTAATACTATAATTTGGAGCTTCACGTGTAATCATAACATCATGAGGATGTGATTCACGCATACCAGCTGTGGTGATACGGACAAAAGCTGCCCCTTTTAACTTGTCAATAGTAGCGGCACCACAATACCCCATTCCGGCTCGCAAACCACCAATAATTTGATACATCACTTCCGCCATATTTCCTTTGTAAGGAACACGACCAGAAATCCCTTCAGGCACTAATTTTTTTATATCATCTTCAGCATCCTGAAAATAACGGTCTTTGGATCCCAGTTGCATGGCCTCAATTGATCCCATTCCGCGGTAAGATTTAAATTTTCTACCTTCGTATATAATAGTTTCTCCTGGTGATTCTTCAACGCCAGCAAACATTGATCCCAGCATGACACTGTCTGCGCCTGCAGCAATCGCTTTGACAATATCACCCGTATATCGTATTCCACCATCAGCAATAACAGGAACACCCGAACCCTCAATCGCCTTTGCGACATCATTAATGGCAGTAAGCTGTGGCACGCCTACACCGGCAATAATCCGCGTGGTGCAAATAGAACCAGGTCCAATTCCCACCTTTATACCATCTGCACCTGCCGCTACTAAAAATTTTGCGGCTTCGGCTGTAGCAATATTTCCAACGATAACATCGATGGATTCGTATTTATCCTTAATTAATTTTAATTGGTCAACAACACCTTTAGTATGTCCATGAGCGGTATCAATAACTATTGCATCAACGCCTGCTTCGATCAATGCATCTACACGTTCCATTGTGTCAAAAGTAACACCAACGGCTGCAGCGACTCTAAGCCTTCCTAAATTATCCTTACAAGAAATGGGATGCTCACGCACTTTAATAATATCTCTGTAAGTAATTAAACCTATTAATTTATTTTGATCGTCAACAACTGGTAATTTTTCAATTCTATTTTCTTGCAAAATATCTTCTGCAGTTGATAAATCAGTACCATCCACCGTAGTAATAACATTTTCAGAGGTCATCACTTCAACAATTGGGCGTTCCAAGTTTTTCTCAAATCGCAAATCTCTATTGGTCAATATACCTTTCAAATAGCGATTCTCATCAACAATTGGAATTCCACCAATACTATATTCTCGCATAATTGCGAGCGCATCTTTCACTAAAGCGGAAGACAACAAGGTAATTGGATCGATTATCATTCCACTCTCTGAACGCTTTACTTTGCGAACGTGCATAGCTTGATCAGCGATAGACATATTTTTATGAATCACACCAATCCCTCCTTGTTGGGCAATAGCAATGGCTAATTTATATTCTGTAACCGTATCCATTGCAGAGGAAAGAATGGGGGATTTAAGGGTGATGTTTCTTGAGAATTTACTTTCCAACTTAACATCTCTTGGAAGCACTTCAGAATAAGAAGGAACCAATAAGACATCATCATAGGTGAGTCCTTCCGTTATTTTATGTAAATTATCTAATGACATATGGAATCTATTACAAAATAAATTCTTGCAAAAGTACATAAAAAAGATGGGTTTTTAGCAATTAAAACAAAGGAATTATGTTATAATCTTTTTCAGCATTTGAGGCAACAATAGATAATTATGGAAACCGTTATTTATTTTTTAATTTCAAGCGATTACTCTTTTTCAAGTGCTCTTTATTTTTGACGTAGTCTAATAAGTACTTAAATATTTTCAGTTAGCGATAATTATCATTAATCTTGTATTGTATATGAAAACTAAAGGATATATAACGCTTCTTTTTGTAATGCAACTTGTAATAATTTCAGCTCAACGGCATATTATTGATACAAGTTCAATGACACAACTTTCAGGAGTCGTTGTTTCGGAAATAGACTTAGAACCAATACCCTATGTAACTGTGTACGACAAATCAATTCGAAGAGGAGTAATCGCTGATTATTACGGATTTTTCTCCTTAGTTTCATTTCCAGGCGACACCCTATTTTTTTCAAGTCCTGGATACAATACATCATCCTATATAGTTCCAGACACATTAAAAGATGATCGATACAGCATCATTCACATGCTCACAAAAGATGTGAATAATCTACCTGAAATAACAGTATATCCTTGGCCTTCAAAAGATCAATTTGCGCGTTATTTTGTAAACATGAAACCCTACGACGATGCGATGAGAAAGGCTCAACGTGAATTATCAGGAGAATCATTAGCATTCGTTGCGGCAAGAATTGATACCGATGCATCCTTAGCATATGGGTATAGTCAGAACCAGCGCAATACGAAACTTTATACAAACGGCCAGTTACCAGTTAATAATTTACTCAACCCTTATTCTTGGGCTAAATTAATTAGTGATTGGAAAGAAGGAAAATTAAGTCGCCAATAAGCTTTTAACTAAGCGGATAACACAGGAAATACTTCTCTACAGGTTGAGCAAGCGCTGAAATATTTAAATTATCAGACGCTTCCTCCAAATCGACAATCTGCCCATTTTTCATTAGCAAATGAATATTTTGCTTGTCTTGATTATACGCTTTATTTATGAGCACATCCTGGTAAACAAAATAGCCTACATCTTCTAAACTCAAGCCAAAAGTGGAAGCGCATACTTGCTTTTCATAAGCTATCCGTTCTTCGCTAAAAGGCGTTTTACTTATTTCAATTTTAAATAAACGTCTATTAACTAAACCTTTAGCTAGTTTAGCTAATATAAAATCTTCCTGTTCTTGCCATACCTTAATAGCACTCAAAATGTCATAATCATCTAAACGAGAAAAGGAATCCAAGACCCCCGCATTAGTTTCAAAATCTACTTTTGTTATATCCCTTTCCAAAAAGAATTTTAAAGAAGGACTACAAAAAAGATTTTGACCATTTTTCATTAAGAACTTTGCTCTGCGTAAGGTTTGTATAAGCATATTTTCCGCCACCACTACTGTTTTATGCAAGTATACCTGCCAATACATCAAACGGCGCGCAACAATAAATTTCTCAATTGAGTAAATTGCTTTTTCTTCCAGTACAAGAAAACCTTCGTGCACATTTAACATTTCAATTAATCGGTCCGTTCCAATTATCCCTTCGCTCACCCCACTGTAAAAACTATCCCTGTTCAAGTAATCTAAGCGATCCATATCCAGCTGACTAGACACTAATTGATACAAAAATGGTTTTGCGTATTGATTTTTAAAAATAGCATGTGCTTTCTTCAAATCATCACCAAATTCTGCTGTTAGTCGCTCAATGAAATAACCTGAAATATCTTCGTGACTTACACCAGAAACAATATCATATTCCAAGGCATGGCTAAATGGACCATGTCCAATATCGTGCAAAAGAATAGCTAATAAAGCGGCACGCTCCTCATCAGGCGTGATTTCGTGGCCTTTTCTACGAATTGTTGAAATGGCTAATGACATTAAATGCATAGCGCCTAGTACGTGATGAAAACGAGTGTGAAGGGCACCGGGGTAGACTAAATGACTAAGACCTAATTGCATTATCCTTCGCAATCTTTGCATATAAGGATGCTCTAAAACATCGAATATTAGTTCGTCAGTAATAGCTATGAAACCATAAACGGGATCGTTAATGATTTTCTTTTTGTTGTTTATTATTCGTTTTGGTCGCAATTGCTTACTTTTATTTTCTAAACCAAAACTACTTAAAAATTAGCCATATGCAATGTAAAATTCTTTGGGCAGATGATGAAATTGAATTATTAAAGCCGCATATTCTATTTTTAGAAGAAAAAGGGTACCGTGTAGAAACAGTCACAAATGGCTCTGATGCTATCGATAAAGCAATAGAAAACAATTACGACATAATTTTCTTGGATGAAAACATGCCAGGTATTTCTGGATTGGAAACACTATCACGGATAAAAGAAAAAATTCCCTTAGTGCCAATTGTGATGATCACCAAAAGTGAAGAAGAATACATCATGGAAGAGGCGATTGGCAGTAAAATAGCCGATTACCTAATAAAACCGGTAAAACCGAATCAATTATTATTATGTCTCAAGAAGATTTTAGATATCAATAAATTGATTAGTGATAAAACAAATTCAACCTATCAGCAAGAATTTAGGCAGTTGGCGATGGCCTTAAATGCTAGAATGGATGCAAAAGAATGGATGGAAATGTATTCTAAGATTGTTTATTGGGAATTAGAATTAGAACAAATCGAAGATTCTGGAATGCGCGAAATCCTTGAGCTGCAAAAGAAAGAGGCGAACAAACTTTTTTCTGATTTTATAGAAGATAATTATTTAGACTGGTTAAATGGTACAGAAAAGGCACCGGACATGCTATTTAATGCCATCAAAAATGACATTAGTCCGTTTTTAGGCAAAGAAAAGATAGCTGTTCTTGTAATCGATAATCTAAGGTATGATCAGTGGAAAATGGTGGAGCCCATCTTTTCTAAGTACTTTAAAAAAGAAGAAGAAAAAATTATTTTCACCATCCTTCCAACTGCTACTCATTATGCCCGAAATGCTTTTTTCTCCGGCTTACTTCCGAGTGAAATCGAAAAGAAGTTTCCTCAATTTTGGAGAAGTGAGGAAGACGAAGGCGGGAAAAACATGTTTGAAAAAGATCTTTTAGAGACGAATTTAAAGCGATTAGGGAAAGATATCAAATGGAGTTATTCAAAGATAACCAACTTAGAAGCAGGTAAAAAACTTAATGATCAATTCAACCAAATTAAAGACAACGACGCTAATTTTATTGTCTACAATTTTGTTGATATGCTTTCGCATGCCCGGACAGAGATGGAAGTGATAAGAGAGTTAGCTTCCGATGAAGCAGCTTATCGTTCTATTACTGTTTCATGGTTAGAACATTCACCATTGTTAGACATCGTTAAAAAGATTGCAGACGCTGGAATCAAATTAATTATTACTACTGATCATGGAACCATTAAAGTAAATAACCCCGTGAAAATTGTAGGAGAAAGAAATACTAATTCTAACCTTCGATACAAATTAGGCAGGGGCTTAAACTACAATGCCAAGGAAGTATTTACCGTCAAAAATCCACAGGATGCATTTTTACCAAAAGTTAGGATGTCGACTGAATATGTTTTTGCCAAAGAGCAAGATTTTTTCGTTTATCCAAACAACTATAATCACTTTGCTAATTATTATCAGAATACCTTTCAGCATGGCGGCATTTCAATGGAAGAAATCTTGATTCCATTTATTGTTATGTCTGCAAAATAAATCACTTATTTAGAGTGTCTCTAATTAAGGTATTGCGTAACTTTGCAGAAAACAACTAGTACTTTGCAAATACCTCCTTTTAACGTTCGTGAAATTCGGGAAGAATTTCCTGCCCTAAGACAACAAGTTTACGGCAAGAATCTGATTTATTTCGATAATGGCGCTACCTCCCAAAAACCACAAATGGTTTTGGATGCCATCAATCATTATTATTCAAAAGAAAATGCCAATATTCATAGAGGCGTACATTATTTAAGTCAGCGTGCTACGACAGAATACGAAGCTGCTAGAACAAGAATTCAAAAGCGTCTTAACGCAAAGTCATCCAATGAAATTATTTTCACGAAGGGAGCAACGGACGGAATAAATCTGGTAGCCTCCTCCTTCGGGAATATGTTACAACAAGGGGATGAAATTATTATTTCAACAATGGAACATCACTCCAATATCGTTCCTTGGCAAATGCTTTGTGAAAGAAAAGGCCTTGTTTTACGTGTTATACCAATAAATTTTAAAGGAGAAATTCTTCAGGATGAATACGACAAATTACTTTCCAAGAAAACAAAATTAGTAGCGATCACACATATTTCTAATACCCTAGGAACAGTAAATCCAATCAAGGAAATGATTGCTAAAGCACACAGTGTTGGTGCGAAATTTTTGGTTGATGGTGCACAAAGTATACAGCACCTATTAATAGATGTGAGGGATTTAAATTGTGATTTTTTCGTGTTTTCAAGTCACAAGGTATTTGGACCAACCGGTATTGGCGTCTTGTATGGAAAAGAAGATTTATTAGATCAAATGCCTCCTTATCAAGGTGGCGGAGACATGATTGCAAAAGTTACCTTTGAAAGAACGACCTATAATGAATTACCTTACAAATTTGAAGCAGGAACGCCACATATTGCAGGAGGAATCTGTTTAGGTAAAGCATTTGAGTACATTGAATCCATTGATTTTAAGGCAGTAGAAGCACATGAAAGAGCTTTAGCTGAATATGCGTCGCAAGTATTGGAAACCTTTGAGGGATTAACCATCATTGGTGATGCCAAGAATAAAACGAGTGTTGTATCCTTTTCAGTAAAAGATCTACATCCATTTGATATAGGAACGCTCTTAGATAAACAAGGAATTGCCGTACGAACGGGACATCATTGTACTCAACCACTCATGGACTTTTATAAAATTCCGGGGACGGTTCGGGCATCTTTCGCTTTTTACAATACTATACAAGAAATAGATCAATTTGTTATTGCGCTAGAACGAAGTCTTAACATGTTAAAATAAGTAGCATGGAGACATCGAATGATATAGATAAAATACAAGAAGAAATCATCAGTGAATTTGAAATGTTTGATGATTGGATGGAGAAGTACGAATACCTCATCGAATTAGGTAAGGATCTTCCTATCATCTCTGAAGAGCTAAAGACAGAAGATAGACTTATTGAAGGATGTCAATCGAGAGTTTGGTTAAATTCAGAATTAATAAATGGAAAAATGGATTATCGTGCGGATTCCGATGCTATTATCACTAAAGGAATTATTGGCTTATTAATTAGAGTCATGAATAATCAAACTCCGGAAGTAATCATTAGCAATGAGTTGCTTTTTATTAAGGCCATTGGATTACAGGAGCACCTTTCCCCTACCCGTTCCAACGGATTATTGGGAATGGTAAAGAGAATGAAATTAGAAGCCATTAAAAGCTTGAACATAAAATAATATATCATTAATGGAAAATACGGCTGACTTAGAGGGAAGAATTGTTGCGATAATGAAAACGATTTACGACCCAGAAATTCCGGTGGATGTATTTGAATTGGGTTTGATTTATGAAGTTAAAATTTCCCCAGCTTTCCATGTAGATATTGACATGACCTTAACTTCCCCTAATTGTCCGGTGGCGGAATCCTTACCAAAAGAAGTGGAAGATAAGGTGGCTAGTGTTGAAGGAGTTGAAAGTGCTAAAGTACATATCGTATTCGATCCACCATGGGACAAGGACATGATGAGCGAAGAAGCAAAATTAGAATTAGGGTTCCTTTGATTTTAAGATAGAATACAATTTCAATGCTTAACTTGGTGATTAAATATAAGCTAGTTAGAGCGGTATTATTGTATTGTTGTTACTAGGAAAAAGGGTTGAAATTATTTGCGTTAAATGAAAAAAGCGTAACAGTGTTTTAATCCAGTTACGCTTTTCTCAAGAACTTAAAATAATTAACTTATTCCTTTATTATTTCAAAAGTTTGAATTGAATTTTCACCCACTTTAAACAAATAGATTCCTCCAGAAAGATTTGAAACTTCAATTGAGGTAGTTTCATCATTTATTATTCCTGATAAAAGTGTTCTACCCATATTATCATAAATAATATAAGGAGAACCAATTGAATTTACCGCTTGTTTCGAATTGATATCCACCAGGCCATATCCTTTGGAGTGAATTACTTTTCCATCCTTCACAACAGCAACAGCAGCCCCTGCTACCTTAAATTTTACCAGGGCATCAGCGACCAAGGAATCAATTTGATTAGAGGATAGTTGAGCAAAAGTTATGCATGGAACGAAAGAAATAAAAAATAAGGATCGTTTCAATATAGTATTTTTTCTCATTTTAATTGTTGATTTATTATCTTAATACACTATTGAAAAAAGGCGATACCAATTTGTTTCCTTATTTTTTCTTAAACATATAACGCATTCGCTTCGATTTTAAGGCATTATAATATTCGAATTCCAAGTCTGTATTGGTGAGCAAAAGTAAGCGTGTAATGAGGGTGTCTTGACCAATCACAAAATTAATTTCTTCGTTTTTAAGATGTATAAAATAATGTCCCGCAAGTTGAAAGGTATCCGTTAGTTGTCCTGAGTTCCCCATGAATGATGAGGAAACAGTGCCATTCACCAACTGCGCATCATCGATAACTAAGCTGCCAACCGCTAGTTCATCGTAAAAGGAAAAACCTTCATTGTCTTGGTATTTTACCAGCTGAATTTCCCATGTTCCACTTAGTTTCTTTTTAAACGAATTCTCTTTTGAACAGGAAAAAATTATATTTAACAAGGAAATAAGCAAGATATAATTCTTCATAGCATCAGACTTCTATAAAAGCACAGGTCACAAACGATTTCATTGCAGTGAGTAATGACATTGGATCAACATCAAATTTTGGGTGATGCACGCCATAATTTACCGACTTATTCTTATCCGCAACACCAATACGATAGAAACAAACTGGGGCTATTTGACTATAAAAAGAAAAATCTTCAGAAGTCATTCGCTGGGGTAAATCAATTACATTTTGAGGACCAAAAAAGGTTTCAAAGCTTTTTTTTGCCTTGTCGGTTAGTCCTTCATCATTATGCAAAAATGGATAACCAATAGAAATATCGATATCGATAGTCCCTCCATATTTCGCAGCGAGCTTTTCAAAATTTTCGGTCATTAGACCATGTGCCTTTTTACGCCACGCTTCATCCATGGTGCGAAAAGTACCTTTCAAGATCGCTGAGGAAGGAATAACATTTGTTGAT
>Ga0209550_10001285_pt1 | contig 24090 bp, 20 predicted proteins | sample LauGreSuBDMM15SN_2_FD_187567 | JGI IMG/M metagenome (GOLD analysis project Ga0209550, IMG submission 187567) | Freshwater lake microbial communities from Lake Michigan, USA - Su13.BD.MM15.SN (SPAdes) (version 5) | ecosystem: Environmental > Aquatic > Freshwater > Lake | place: Lake Michigan... | reverse complement strand
GCTGGAATCTCTACTGCAATATTTTTTTTGATATTTCTTCCAATTTTTGCAGCCCTTTTTTTGGTTATAAAGCTACCAAATCCACGTATATAGATATTTTCGCCTGCAATCAAGGATTGCTTAATTTCTTTAAACATGGTCTCTAATGTAAATATAACATCCACCTTAGGTATACCCGTTTTTTCTGAAATAGCTGAAATTAGGTCTGCTTTTCTCATTATTTAAAGTTTAAGTTTTTCTGAGAGCAAATTAAATAATAAATTCGACAAATGCAACATCATTAATTGATTATCAATTAGTAGTAAACCATTTATGGGTAAAATCTTATTATTTTTTTATTTAAATCCTTTAATGAACGCTATAACCTAAAAAACAAAGTTTTACTGGTTCTTAAATTAGCAGACATTTGAATAACAATGACAGAAGAAGTAAGCCAAAAATACTTTGTAAAAAACCTTATTCGGTGGAATAGGAATGAAAATAATCGTGAAATGCCCTGGAAAGGTGAAAAAGACCCCTACAAAATTTGGCTTAGTGAAATTATTTTGCAACAAACTAGGGTTGCTCAGGGCTTGGATTATTATCATCGTTTTATAGCCGCATTTCCTACTATTCAACATTTAGCAAAGGCTCCGGAGGTTAAAGTGTTTAAACTTTGGGAAGGTTTAGGCTATTATACACGATGCAAGAATCTAATCGCCACAGCAAAACATATTAGTAAAAACTTAAATGGAAAATTTCCAGATCAGTATCAAGATATATTAGCTTTAAAAGGAATTGGGCCTTATACTGCAGCTGCAATTGGATCTTTTGCTTTTGGATTACCTTATGCAGTTGTAGATGGCAATGTTTTTAGAGTTTTAGCAAGGTATTTTGGTATTTCAACTCCTATAGATGGGCTTGAAGGAAAGAAGACTTTTAGCAGTTTGGCAAATGAATTACTCAACAAACGTCAGCCGGGCGAATACAACCAGGCAATGATGGATTTTGGCGCAGTAGTCTGTAAGCCAAAGTTGCCCCTTTGCGACAGCTGTGGATTGAGCGAAAATTGTAAAGCTTTTTTAAAAGGTAACGTTCAACAATTACCAGTTAAGGAAAAGACCATTGTCAAAAAAACAAGGTGGTTATATTATTTTCAGATTGAACATAAGGGAAATACTTATGTAAGAAAACGAGGAGCAAATGATATTTGGGAAAATTTGTATGAATTGGTATTGATAGAATCAAAGGGTCCTGAAGAAATAAGTGACTTATCTCATTTTAAAAAACTGTTAGGAAAAAATAAATTTGAATTATTGCATATCTCTCCTATCCATAAGCATTTATTAACCCACCTAACAATTTATGGGCAGTTTGTAAAAATTACAGTTAATAATCCAATTGAAATAGAGGGGTATAAAAAGGTAAGTAAAAAGACATTTGATAAACTGCCTTTTCCTAAATTTATCAGTAACTATTTATCGGATAAAAATGTACCTTTAAATCTATTTTAGTATTAGGCTACTTAATTCTTACTATATATTTATCAAAAATGAGAGGTATTAACAAGGTGATGTTAATCGGCAATCTGGGCAAGGATCCAGATATGCAATTTTTGGAGGGCAATATTGCTGTTGCAAAATTCTCCTTGGCAACCACCGAGACCTTCAAAGATAAAAGTGGTAAACTTATTTCGCAGACTGAATGGCATACAATTGTATTTTGGAGAGGATTAGCAGAGCTTGCCCAAAAGTATTTACATAAGGGAAGTCAAGTTTATATAGAGGGACGTTTGAAAACTAGAAGCTGGGAGGATAAGGAAGGAAATAAAAAATTTGCAACGGAAATTGTAGGTGATAATTTAATCATGCTTGATAAAAGAAGCGAAGGTGGTGTAGTTTCCTCATCGCCAGAAGGGTTGGAGGATATGGGAAATATTCCAACCGATGAAGATGGTGCAGAAATATTACCTTTTTAATTTTTAAACCTTCAAAAGGGATTCACAAAAACTAGTAAGCTTAGATTCATTATAAATATTATTAACTAAAAAAATAATTTTGGATTACCATTCGGTTATGGAAAGTGCCGGTTTATTTCACTTCACATTAATCACTATCACTCCTGCAGCTTCCGCGGTGCTTATCTTTTTAGGGGTACTTTTATTTATCATCTCTTTTCTTGTGTCTGGTTCAGAAGTTGCATTTTTTTCTCTTACTTACAAGGATATCAATATGCTTAAGACTAAGCAACAGCCTTCCTTTAAGAGAATTATAACATTATTAGAGGAACCTAAAACCTTGTTGGCAGCTTTGCTCATCACCAATACTTTAGTTAATATTTGTATTATTTTAATTTCAAACGAATTGATGGATGGGGTACTAGCGGCCTTTCAATTGGGCTTTTGGGTTAATTTTTTGATGAAAGTTTTGATAGTTACTTTTTTAATTGTTCTTTTTGGAGAGGTATTGCCAAAAGTTTGGGCTACTCATCATAAAATTTGGTTTGCCTCAACCGCTTCACTTACGATTGAAATTTTTAATACTCTTTTTTATAGACTGAGTAAAAGATTGGTAGGTTTTGGTGATGATATTGAAGAGAAATTTTCCAAGCATAATTCATCCACGTTAGACCATAGTCAGTTAGATTATGCTATTGATTTATTACCAGAGAACGAGGCTACCATTGAAGAAAAACAAATTTTAAAAGGCATTCGAAAATTTGGTGACACGACGGTTAAACAAATTATGCGGACAAGGCTTGATGTGAGTGGCATCGATTACAATAGTTCTTTTGAAGAACTGATCAAAAAAGTAGAAGAACTTCATTACTCCCGTTTACCTGTTTACAATAGCAATCTAGATGAGATAAAAGGAATGCTCCATACCAAAGACTTACTGCCTTACGTTAATGCTAGTAAAGTAGATCATTATGATTGGCATAGTTTAATTCGTCCTTCATTTTTTGTACACGAACAAAAGCAGATAGAAGACCTTTTGCAAGAATTTAGAAATCGGCGTATGCATTTTGCCATTGTGGTGGACGAGTTTGGAGGTACTTCTGGAATTGTAACGTTGGAAGATATTATGGAGGAAATCATTGGAGATATTCAAGATGAATTTGATGAAGAAGAAAGTTCTTTCACAAAAGTTGATGAGTATACTTATATTTTTGAAGGCAAAACGATGATAAGTGATGTTTGCAAGGCAATGTTATTGCCAGGCGATATTTTTGAAAAAGTAAGGGGAGACAGTGATTCACTAGCCGGACTGGTTCTAGAAATAGCGGGAGAATTTCCTCAGGTGGAAGAGGCTGTGGCGAGCGGCGATTTTACTTTTATCACTCTGGCGATTAATAAAAATAGAATAGACAAAGTGAAAGTAGTTATTAGGAAAAACAAGTGAGTTTGTAATTTTTTAAAGGGTTTCATCCGCTTCAAATAGAAAATTGAAATCAGTATTTAATATCTATTTTAAAAATCGAATGATTTACAATGCATAAAAAACATTTAGTTTTAAAAGAGGTGCTTAAAAAGATCCTTATTTCTTTCGTTGCCTGTAGTTTCGTGGCTTCTTGCAATTCACCCTACGTTTCAAAGAAAAGAGGTTATTTCAATATTGAATTACCTGTGCATGCATATAGAAAATTTGATGTAAAGGATTTTCCTTTTAGTTTTGAATACCCACTTTATGCAGAGATAGTAAAAGATAGCAGCTATTTCGATGTTTCACCTGAAAGTCCTTATTGGATCAATATTGATTTTGCTCAGTTTCATAGTAAAATATTTTTAAGTTATAAGTCGGTTGGGGGCACCTCAATATATAAAATTAAAAGAGCTGATGGGAGCTATTCAGATTCAAATGCAATAAATATTTATGACAAATTGGTTAATGATGCTTACACCCTGACTAATAAAAATAATGTAGTATCCAATTCAATTAGTGACAGTTTATTCAAGACAGACAATGGAATTGGAGGAGTTTTTTTTAAGGTGGGTGGCAACGCTGCAACTGCTAAACAATTTTTCCTTACTGATACTAGTCGGCATTTTCTTAGAGGAGCTTTGTATTTTGATGTTGCTCCAAATGTAGATTCGCTAAAACCAATCCAAGACTTTATTCAAATAGACATCAATCATATGCTGCAAACTTTTAAATGGAAAAATCAATAAAATTTTGTTAAGCAATGGTTGTAATTGAATGTTCATTGCATTTTTTAAATACCTTTTAGTTGTTTGTCAGTACTTTTGCAACAGATATGATAGTAATAGATAACAAGCTAGTTAGCGATGAAATTGTTGAAGAACAATTTGTTTGCGATCTTAATAAATGTAAAGGAGGCTGTTGCGTAGACGGAGATGCAGGTGCCCCACTGAGTTCAGAGGAGCTATTACATTTAAATGAGGTGTATGATGCAGTGCTTCCTTATCTTGATGAAGAAAATAAAAAGGAATTGCTTAAGCAAGGTAAATATGTTTATGATAATGAATTTGGCTGGGTTACTCCTACTATTGAAAGTAAAGTTTGTGTATATGGTATAACTGACGAAAAGGGAATTGTAAAATGTGGCATCGAGCAAGCTTACAATGATGGAAAAGTGAATTGGAAAAAACCAATTAGCTGTCATCTTTTTCCAATTAGAGTTAAACTGAGTAAGAATAAAAAAACAGAATACGTTAATTATGAGCCAAGGGAAGATCTTTGTAGTGCGGCTTGTAACTTAGGGAAGAAATTAAAAGTGCCTGTTTATGTTTTTTTGAAAGAAGCGTTGGTTAGAAAATATGGAACTGAATTTTATGAAACCCTAGATGCGGCTGCAAAGCACGTAAAGTTGGGTTCTTAATAAATTCCTTTTCTCTAGAGTAGTAGTATTTTTAAATGATTTTTTATCAAAGTATTAAAAATGAAAAAAAGTATTGTTTTAATTGGTAAGGTAGCGGTCGTTTTTTTATTGGTTTTTTTTACCTCTTGCTCGGTCAATAGAGCCAAGGTTGACAACAGTTTAGGGAAATATTTTGAGGAAAATAAAGTAGAGGGTTGCTTTACTATTTTAAATAATTCAGATGGCAAGGTGACTGTATATAATATGTCATTGGATACCGCAAGGTTTTCACCTGCTTCTACTTTTAAGATTGTAAATGCATTGATTGGTTTGGAAATTGGAAAAATATCGGATGAAAAAATGGTGATAAAATGGGACGGAGTTACACGTGAACCAGCATCTTGGAATAAAGACTTGACAATGGAAGATGCCTTTAAAGTTAGTTCAGAGCCTTATTTTAAAGAAGTTGCCAGAAGAATCGGAAAGACTACGATGCAACAATGGATTGATAGTCTTCATTACGGAAATATGAAAATCGGTGAGCAGGTTGATAGTTTTTGGGTGGACCAAAGCTTGCAGATTTCTCCTGATGAACAACTTGGTTTGATGAAGCGTTTATATTTTGATCAATTACCATTTCAAAAAAGAACCCAACAAATTGTAAGGGATGTGATGAAACAGGAAGAAAATACATTGTATTCTCTCTCGTACAAGACAGGATGGAATAGTGATCAACAAGGTAACCATATTGCTTGGGTCATTGGTTGGATTGAAGAAAATAAGCATCCTTATTTTTTTGTAACCTTTGTAAAAACCCCGGATCCAACTAAAGATATCAATAAAATTCGTTTACAAATCACAAAAGGAATCTTAAAAAAATTAGGATTTTTTGAAGGGAAAATGTAGATCAAAGTCAATTTTAGCAATGAATTTTTTTCTATCGATACAATAAATAAAATCTGTTAAGGGCAAATAAAAAACTTTCTTTGATTCAGTTTCAACATATCGAATATTTAATCGGATTGGTTGCATTGCCATTGATGATTGGGTTATATATTCTCGTTATTCGCTGGAAGAAAAAAACGATTGATAAAATCGGAGATCCTGAATTGGTAAGTCAACTTTTCCAAGAGTATAGTTCTAAAAAATTTCGCATAAAATTTATACTTTTTTCTATAGCATTTACGATAGGAGTTATTGCCTTGGCAAACCCGCGTTTACCAATGGGTAATACGAAGATCAATAGAAGTGGTATAGATGTTATGATTGCACTGGATGTAAGTAAGAGCATGCTTGCGCAAGATATAAAGCCAGATAGATTAGAAAGAGCAAAGCAGGTTTTATCTAAATTAATAGATCAATTAGGAGACGATCGAATCGGAATTGTAGTGTTTGCTGGAAGGTCTTATTTACAAATGCCCCTCACCACAGACCATGCGGCTGCAAAAATGTATTTATCTACTGCTACCCCTGAAATAGTGCCTACTCAAGGAACAGTAATTGGGGATGCTTTGAAAATGTGTTATAATTCTTTTAATGCAAAGGAAAAAAAATTCAGATCTATTATTCTTATTAGCGATGGGGAAGATCATGATGAAAATGCAATTACTTTGGCTAAGGCAATTGCTAGTGAAGGGGTAATGATCAACACAATTGGTATTGGCTCACCAGAGGGTTCAATTATTTTGGATACAGAAACCAACTCTCCCAAAAAGGATGTTGAAGGTAATCCGGTGATTACAAAATTGAATGAAGCTGAATTGAAAAGCATTGCAATCAATGGTAAAGGACTTTATCAATTATATTCTAACACGGATGCTGTTGTTAGTCAGTTGCTGTCGCAGCTAAACGGAATGGACCAAAAACCAATCACTGATAAATCAATGCTTACCTATCAATATTTCTTTTATTTTTTATTGGCCATCGTATTTTTGTTATTAGTAATTGATTTTTTTATTACGGAAGTTACCACTGGTCGAGGTTTCAAATTTATTAATCTGCTTCCAAAAGTTCGCTTTCCCTTTATTTGGTTGATTTTATTTTCTTTTACTGCTACTGCTCAAAATTCGGAGGGGCTGATTAAAAAGGGAAATGAAGCTTATAATAATAAGCAGTATGAGTTAGCACAAGAAAATTATAAAAAGGCTCTCAATAAGAATCCAATAAATTCAAAAGCTCACTATAATTTAGGAAATGCTTTGTATAGAAATAAGAAGTCTGAAGATGCTTTAAACGCCTATGATGTAGCTATTCAAAATAGTAAGTTGCCGACCGAAAAGCAAGGAGCTTTTTATAACAAAGGAGTGGTCTTGCAACAATCAAAAAAAATACCTGAATGTATTGCAGCTTATAAGGATGCGCTTCGGTTGAATCCTGCTGATGAGGATGCAAGAAATAATCTTCAGCTGGCATTGCAGCAACAACAGGAGCAAAAAGAGAATAAAGAGAAGGATAAGAAAAATCAAAAAGAAGAACAGAAAAAGGATTCAAAGCAGCCGAAAGAAAATAAAGAGCAAAATGATACTCCTCAAAAACAGCCGTCTAAGATGACTCAAAAAGAAGCAGAGGAAAAGTTGAAAGCTTTGTTTGAGCAAGAGAAAAAATTACAGGACAAATTGAGAAAAGTGGGTGCAGCATCACCAGAGAAGCCAGAGAAGGACTGGTAATGATAGCAAGCTGAAGTTCTTGGCGCTTATTATTGCAGAATACCGAACCGAAATTATTGAGTTATAAATGGTGGGTAGTTGAGATCGATTATTAATTAATTTTAAAAAAAGAATCAATAGTTATAGGCGGACCGGCAGATTTTATTAAAATAAATATCTCCATGGTCAACAAGGCCTATATTTTTATTGTTATTTTGAAGTAATTTTAAACTTATGCAACTGTATTGTGAATCAATGACGGAATACAAACGTCTAAAGACTAGAGAAGTAAAAATAGGAAATCTATTATTGGGTAATAACCATCCTGTGAGAGTGCAGACTATGACTACTACAGATACGATGGATACCATGGCCACTGTTGAGCAAACTATTCGTTGTATTGAGGCAGGTGCTGAATTGGTTCGTATCACCGCACCTTCTAAAAAGGAAGCAGAAAATCTTCTCAACATAAAAAATGAGTTGCATAGACGCGGTTACAATGTTCCCTTAATCGCAGACATTCATTTTACTCCCAATGCTGCTGAGATTGCAGCTACTATTGTAGAGAAAGTGAGGGTTAATCCTGGCAATTATGTAGACAAGAAAAAATTTGAACAAATAGATTATACAGATGCAGAGTATGCTGAAGAGATTGAGAGGATAAGAGATCGTTTTACACCGTTGGTAAAAATTTGTAGACAACACGGCACTGCTATGCGAATAGGAACCAATCATGGTTCACTAAGTGATCGAATCATGAGTCGCTATGGCGATACTGCTATGGGTATGGTGGAGAGTGCGATGGAATTTTTAAGGATAGCTAGGGGAGAAGATTTTCATAATATTATATTGAGTATGAAAAGCAGCAATCCGTTAGTGATGGTGCAAGCTTACCGCCTTTTGGTAAGCCATATGACGGATGAGTTTGAAGAATGCTATCCATTGCATCTAGGAGTTACTGAAGCTGGTGATGGAGAAGACGGAAGAATCAAATCGGCTATTGGAATTGGAACTTTACTAGAAGATGGTATTGGCGATACAATTAGAGTTAGTCTTACGGAAGATCCAGAATTAGAAATACCTGTATGCAAAGATATAGTGAAGCGTTATTCTCAAAAGCGTTTAAACCTTAACGATATAAAGCAAATTCCTGCTATTGAAAAGCTGCCATTTTCTCCTTTTGAATATAAAAAAAGGGAAACTTTTGCAGTAAATAATTTGGGAGCCAAGCAGGTTCCTGTTGTGATTGCAGATCTAAGTAAAATAGACAAAATAACACCAGTGCATTTGCAGAGTGTGGGCTATACCTATGACGAAAGTTCAGACAAATGGGCTATCAGCGATATGGCCGCTGATTATATTTTTACTGGTAATCAACTACTTGATTTTGCCTTGCCTGGAACTGTTAAAGTAATTGTATATCCGGCTACCTGGCAATTGGCAGTTGATAAGAGCACTTATTTTCCAATTTTTGAAGACAGTGGCTATGTGGCAGCTAAGTCAATTTCAGAAGACCTCAATTTTGTGATGATAGATTGTTTTAGTGATAATACAGCGATTAATGACTATACTTTTTTAGAGGATTTGGCAAATGATCCAAAAGTTGTTCTCTGTCTGAATTCTAAAAATGTACTTGCCATGCAATCTGTAAGGAGGATGATTTTAGAACTAATGAATCGAAGCATTAAAAATCCAATTGTATTTATTACCGATAGTAGTTGGGCTACAGCAGATGAACACCTCATTCATTTTGCAACTGAAACAGGTGCATTGTTTTTGGAAGGAATGGGAGATGGTATCTGCTTGGGAATGACTTCGGGTGCTTATGGTACTGCAGCCAATATAGTAGTGAGTGGTAGAAATTATATTGCTAATGCATCGGTTGAACAATTTATTAATAACACTTGCTTTTCTATATTGCAGGCCACTAGAACTAGGATTTCAAAAACTGAATATATTAGTTGCCCTAGTTGTGGTAGAACACTTTTTGAATTACAAGAGACCACTGCAAAAATCAGAAGTGTTACCAACCATTTGAAAGGGATTAAAATTGCCATTATGGGTTGTATAGTGAATGGTCCGGGCGAGATGGCGGACGCAGACTTTGGTTATGTAGGAAGTGGTGTTGGAAAAATCACTTTGTATAGAGGCAAAGAAGTTGTAAAAAGAAATGTAGATAGTTCTATTGCTGTCGATGAATTAATTAATTTATTGAAGGAAAGTAATGCATGGGTAGAAGCTCCTGTTAATTTAAAATAATTTCTGCAACATCATCCATATAGGTAATATAATAGTTAAGTCAATTTAAAATATGCAAACAGATTTTCTAGTTATCGGTAGTGGCATTGCGGGCTTAACGTATGCTTTAAAAGTTGCCAATGCTTATCCTGATAAGACTATAACCGTTATCACTAAAACCCAAAGTGATGAAACCAATACAAAGTATGCTCAGGGCGGGATTGCAGCTGTAATGGATTTTGATAAGGATAGTTTTAATAAGCATATTGAAGATACTTTAATTGCTGGCGATGGTTTATGTAATAGAGAGGTGGTAGAAATTGTAGTTAAGGAGGGGGTTGAAAGAATACAGGAAATTATTGAATGGGGCGCGCAGTTTGATAAGGATAGGGATGGAGAATTTTCCTTGGGACGAGAAGGTGGGCACAGTGAATTTAGAATTCTGCATCACAAGGATGTAACAGGAAAAGAAATGGAGAGGGCTTTATTAGAAACCATTAATAGAATCCCAAATATTAGGATCCTAAGTCATTGTTTTGTGTTGGATATAATTACTCAACATCATGTTGGATTTTTAGTTACCAAGTCAACGCCCGATATTGAATGTTATGGTGTTTATGTTTTGAATTTAAATACTCAGAAAATAGAAAAAATTTCATCTAATCTTACCTTATTAGCCACTGGAGGTAATGGTCAAGTATATCGAACAACTACTAATCCAGCAATTGCCACTGGTGATGGTGTAGCGATGGTTTATCGGGCAAAGGGTAGAATTGAAAACATGGAATTTATTCAATTTCATCCAACTGCATTGTACGAACCTGGTGTAAGGGGACATAGTTTTTTAATTACTGAAGCAGTGAGAGGGGATGGAGGTATTTTGCGCAATCAAGATGGAGAAGCATTTATGGAGCGTTATGATGAGCGAAAGGATTTGGCACCTAGAGATATAGTAGCAAGAGCTATTGATAACGAAATGAAGGTTAATGGAACTGAGCATGTTTATCTTGATTGCAGGCATTTCAGCAAAGAAAAATTTATCGAACACTTCCCAAATATTTATGAAAAATGTCTGAGTATTGGAATAGATATTCAGCAACAAATGATACCGGTGGCCCCAGCTGCACATTATAGTTGCGGTGGAATAAAAACGGATGAATGGGGTAGAACTTCAATTAAAAATTTGTATGCAGCAGGCGAATGTGCTTCGACTGGTTTGCACGGAGCAAATAGGTTGGCAAGCAATTCATTATTAGAGGCAATGGTTTTTGCTCATAGAGCTTATCAGCACAGTGTAATTGCTATTAATGAATCAAAACAATCAACTTCTTCTTTTAGTAAATATTTGAAAGTTGGCTCAGCAGAAATTCCTAACTGGAAATCTGAAGGAACCAATGTGCCTAAAGAGATGATCCTTATTACACAAAGCGTAAAGGAACTTAAATTATTGATGAGTGATTATGTAGGGATTGTAAGAAATAATGAGCGTTTATTTCGTGCTATGAAAAGAATTGACCTTCTCTATGAAGAGACTGAAGCATTGTATGAAAAAACGTCCGTTTCTCCTCAGTTGTGTGAGCTTCGAAATATGATTACTGTTGCCTATTTAATTGTGAAGTGTGCAGATTTTCGACAAGAAAGCAGAGGCTTACATTTCAATACGGATTATCCAAGTCGAAGTGAGATGACACAAAATATAGTATTGTAAAAAGCTATATTGTTTAGTTAAGTACAGCTGGATCTTTTACGATTTTAATAGTTGATTCTTGCTTTATTTTTTCAAAACCTCCTATTACATTTCTGATATTATGTATTCCATGGCTTTTGAATATAGAGCATGCAATTACACTTCTGTAGCCACCACCACAATGAACATATAGATTTTGATTTTCTTCAAAGTTGGCTATCAAAGCGGGGTCTGTCATTTCATTCAATGGAAGATTGATGGCATTTTTTACATGGCCTTCGGTAAATTCAGACGACTTTCTTACATCAATCACTTGTAGATTTGGATCGTGCGGAATATCCATTGCTAGTTCATCTGATTCTACGTCAATGATTAAATCAATTTTCTCTCCCGCTTTATCCCATGCTTCAAAACCTCCCTTTAAGTAACCTTCCATTTTTGAAAATCCTACTCTTGCCAAACGGATAATAGTCTCTTCTTCTTTGCCTGGCTCAGTGATTAATAATATAGGTTGAGAGAAAGACAAAATACTTCCTGCCCATTCTGCAAATCTACCTTCTAATCCAATATTTATACTTCCAGGTAAAAATCCAAGAGTAAAAACATCTGCAGGTCGAGTATCCAAAATAATATAGTCTGATTTTAGTTTGCTTTTAAATGCTGCTACACTAAGTTTAGTAAGCGCTTTTAATTTGATTGAATCTAGGCTTTCGTATCCGTCTTTATTAATTTGGGCGTTGATTGAAAAATATGCTGGGGGAGAAGCCAATCCTTCTGTAAGCACTTTAATGAATGTCTCCTTTGATTGAGGTTGCAATGCATAGTTGGTCTTTTTTTCTTCACCAATGGTGCTAAAATTATTTGGCCCCATATTTTTTCCACAGCTACTGCCGGCACCATGAGCAGGATATACAAGGATTTCATCGGATAAGGGAAGAATTTTATTTTGCAAGGTTTCATACATAATTCCTGCAAGAGCTTCTTTGCTCAAATTACCACTGCTTAAATCGGGCCTACCTACATCTCCTACAAATAGCGTATCACCAGTAAATATAGAATGGGGTTGATTGTTTTCATCTTTCAATAAATAACAGCTGCTTTCAATTGTGTGCCCTGGGGTATGAAGCAGCTCAAGGGTAATTTTACCCAATTTAAAATGCTCCCCATCTTTGGCGATGTGAGCAGGAAAATTAGTTACAGTATCAGGACCAAAAATAATTGGGGCACTTGTTTTTTTGCTGAGATCAAGATGTCCACTTACAAAATCAGCATGAAAATGGGTTTCAAAAATATATTTGATAACAGAATTCCTTTCTTTTGCTAATTTGATATAGGTCTCTATATCTCTCAAAGGATCAACGATTGCTGCTTCCCCTTCACTTTCTATGTAATAAGCCGCTTCACTTAGGCAGCCCGTATATAATTGTTGAACGAACATGTACTTTTATAATTGAGGATACAAAGTTAAAAAACAAAAAGCGGATGTTGTGATAACATCCGCTTTAAATAATTTATTTTAAATATTAAGCTACCAATTGGTTTACTATTTCACTTATTTCATCAATTCTTTTGTGATTGATGATGTAAAAAATAAACTTACCATCCCGCTGGGTATTTACAATTCCAGCTTTTCTTAAAATAGCTAAGTGTTGAGAGGCAACAGATTGTTCTAGTTTTAGACGAACATAAATTTCAGTAACTGTAATTTTCTTTTCATCTTCGATAAGTTTTATCAATTGTTGACGCAACTTGTGATTAAGCGCTCTTAAAATGAGAGCTGCTTTCTTCACATTGTAGTAATCAATTTTGATACCCCCTACCTTCGTGACTACAGGTAAAATCACATCTTGTTTCTTTAAAGCTGTTTCATTTGTCATACATATTAGATTTTGTGGCTTCAAAGATACTAACTATTTTATATACGAAAAAAAAATATTTATTCGATTTGCTCACTATTATTCTCCGAATGGGTCAATTATGGCTGTTTTGAGGTGTCAAAAAATTCTTTCAAGTAGCTGGGTTCACTGTAAGCTAAATTTGAAAAATCTTTATTTCCATATTTTTTAAATGATAATCTATTCATTGCCAATAGGTTATTGGGATTATCGGTAAAAAGGGCATTTTCATTTTTGCAAATGGGCTCCCATTTTTTTGCTCCATTTCCAACAAATAAAATTTTATTCATCAAAAAATGATTTTCGAAAGAATTGGAATCAATTATCATAGCCTGGGGTTCAAGTATTATTTCTAGGTTTTGGGAATATAGCGCAGTAAAAACCTCCATACGTCTTGCATCTATCATTGGGCAAATGAGTAAATTGCTGAGGTCATAATTATCGCTATTTTCCAAAATTGCAGCGCAAGCGATTATTTCTAAGCTATTGATAGAGATTAATGGTTTTTGCAATGCAAAACAAATTCCTTTGGCACTAGCCATACCAACTCTTAACCCTGTGTAGGAGCCTGGTCCTGTAGAAATGGCAATCGCATCAACTGATTTTATTGCAATAGAATTGATTTTTAATAGCTTCTCAATGGCAGGTTGTAAAAAACTCCCGTGTTCTTTCTGATCTGAATTGATGACTGAATCCAATATCACTCCGGATTTTGAGAGGCTGATATGGGCAATATCTGTGGCAGTATCTATATTTAAAATTAGACTCATATAATTGCTACTTTATTGAAAAAATACTACCAAATTTATAAGTAAATAATATGAACGCTGATCGTCGGTATCGCTTCTTATTAATATTAGATTGCAGCAAAAGTACTCATTGGTTTATATTTTAGTCAAGATTATTTATTTGAGGCAATGGTGTCCTTGGATGATTATTTTGCAAAAAAAGGTTGTTGATAAAAGATATCTTTGCCCTTCATCAAAGAAAACTGTGATATGAGTAAACAAATCATTCAAACCATTCATGCCCCCGAACCGATTGGCCCTTATAATCAAGCTGTGAAAACAGATAGTTTATTGTTTGTATCTGGACAGGTGGCATTAAAACCGGGCACTAATGAACTTGCCAATGCTGATATTATAGAGGAGACACATCAGGTAATGCAAAACTTGAAATCAATTTTAACAGCGGCTAATTTAGATTTTGGAAATGTAGTGAAAACAACTATTTTTTTAAGTGACATGGAATTTTTTAGTGAGGTAAATACCATTTATGCAAAATATTTTGAAGGTGATTTTCCAGCTAGAGAAACAGTTGCAGTAAGGGGATTACCTAGAAATGCAAATGTGGAAATAAGTATGATAGCAGTAGTTTAATAACTACGATTTAAATATTTTGAAGTAAATTTTGACAGCGGATAATTACTTCTTGGAGATAATTAAGTAACTGAATTTTGTTTATGAGTGAAAAAAAATCATTGGTAATAATAACAGCTGAGGTACACAATGTATTGATAACTACTTTGCAAGAAAAAGGGTTTGAAGTAATGTACCATCCTCAGATTACTTATGTGGAGTTAATGAATTGTATAAATACTGCTCATGGACTGATTGTTACTACCCGTTTAAATGTTGATCAGCAGTTAATTGAAAAGGCAATTCTTTTAAAATGGATTGGTCGTTTGGGAAGTGGAATGGAATTAATTGATGTTGATTATGCAGAGTCCAAAGGTATCCAGTGTGAAAGCAGCCCTGAAGGCAATCGCAATGCAGTAGGTGAACATACCCTTGCAATGACACTTAATTTATTAAATCACATCAGTTCAAGTTTTGATGAAGTCAAACAGGGGAAATGGATAAGGGACGCCAATCGTGGAAAGGAGTTGACAGGAAAAACGGTGGGTATTATTGGTTATGGGAATACCGGAAGTGCATTCGCAAAATTACTTGCAGGCTTTGAGGTTACTGTGTTGGCTTGTGATAAATATAAATTTGATTTTTCAAATCATTACGTTAAAGAAGCAAATTTTGATCAGGTTGCACGTTGTGCAGATGTCATTAGTTTTCATGTTCCTTTAACGGCTGAAACAAAATATATGGCCAACGAAGAATTTTTTAATTCTTTGAAAAAGAGACCTCTATTTCTGAGCGTTTGTAGAGGGGCTGTTACTGATACAACTGCTTTGATTAATGCCTTGCAGAAGGGAACTATCTCAGGCGCAGCTTTGGATGTATTGGAGAATGAAAACCTTGATAAATTGAATGGTCTACAACGTAAGCAACTCGATTTTTTAATTTCTCAGCCAAATGTGATAGTTACCCCACACATTGCAGGCTACAGCCACGAGGCATTCTTTAAAATGAGTCAAGTTATCCTTCAAAAGTTGGGTATTTAATTTTTTGATTATATTTGTAATATGTACAACGCCTTAGGCAAATTCCTGAGGCGTTGTATTTTTTTTCTCTTTACCGCAAAAAATAAGTGTTATGAGTGATACGAATTATGTAAAAAAAGAAACATTTGAGCAAATGAGGGTGGAGTTACATCAAATGAAAAGTGTAGAACGTCCAGCAGCAAGCAGGGCGATAGCAGAAGCTAGGGAAAAGGGAGATTTAAAGGAGAATGCTGAATATGATGCCGCTAAAGAAGCGCAAGGAATGCTTGAGGCCAAAATTAAATACTTAGAAGGGGTAATTGCTACGGCGAGAATTTTAGATGAAACCAATATTGATACGTCAAAAGTGTCTATTTTAACCAAAGTAACGGTAACCAATATGGGTAACAAAAAAAAGTCTACCTACCAGATCGTTTCAGAAAAAGAAGCAGATTTGAAGTTGGGGAAAATATCTGTTACCTCACCAATTGGGAAAGGGTTACTTGGAAAAGTAATAGGTGATGTTACCGAAGTGATAGTGCCTGCAGGGTTATTAAAGTTTCAAATTGAGGATATTTCTTTATAGTATAAAAAAAACTTATTTGATTGTATTGCCATTCAGAAATGAATGGCTTTTTAGTACCGTTTTGTTAAAATATTGCAAATAAAAAATTTCTTTTTAAAAAATTAACACTTTGTGGTATATAATGTATGAAATATAGTAAATATCTTCAACAAAGTTTTTCATAGGATATTGGATTTTAAACGGGGTTGGATTTTTATCCAGGCCCCTCTTTTTTTTATACCCCCCTTAATTTCTGTTATTTTTGGTTAAATCACTTATTTGTTAAGCTGCTGTTCAACAAATTTCTTTATTAAACTTGCTTTAGAAATCCCAACAACCGCCGTAATTTCTTCGGTACTGGCTGCCTTAATTTTTTTTACAGATTTAAATTTCTTTAAAAGTAATTCAATGGTTGCCTTACCCACGCCTTCAATCTGATCTAGTTCATTGGTAAGTGAACCTTTACTGCGTAGATTACGGTGATAGGTAATTCCATAGCGATGAACTTCATCCCTTATTCTTCGAATTAATTTAAGACTTTCACTTCCCCAGGGTAGTTTGATTGATTGCTGATCTCCATAAAAGAATATTTCTTCTTCATTCTTTGCTAATCCAACCAAGGTTGTTTTTCCCTCCAACTTTAGTTTTTTGATACTATCCATAGCCGCACTTAATTGGCCCTTGCCGCCATCAATAATTACTAACTGGGGAAAAGCTTCTTGCTCTTCTTCCAGCCTTTTGTATCGTCTAAAAACCACTTCAGACATAGTAGCAAAATCATTAATTCCAATCACAGTTTTCACATTAAATCGTCGGTATTCATTTTTGCTGGGTAAACCATTTTTAAAACATACCATTGCAGATACTGGGAAGCTCCCCTGGAAATTAGAATTATCAAAACATTCAATATGTGTTGGAATGGAGGAGAGTTGAAGATCATTTTGTAATTGTTTTAATACCTCCATGATCTGTTCAGATGTTTTATCTTCCAATAAAAGCATCTTATTCTTTTTTAGTTCCTCTTTAAAATAGTTTACATTTTTTTCAGAAAGTTCCAAAAGTTTTTTCTTATCTCCTGCTTGTGGAATAGATTGTGTAATTTCATTTTCTGGATATTCTATAGAAAATGGCAGAATAATTTCTTTCGCTTCGCTATTAAAAGTTTCTCTTAGCTGTGCTATTGCAAAGCTTAATACTTCAGCTGCGGGTTCATCTAATTTCTTTTTTAGTGTAATCGTCTTGGTTAGTACAATACTACCATTGTTAACAGCTAAATAGTTTACATAAGCAATATCACCTTCTTCTAAAATACTGAATACATCAACAGTGCCGATGCGCTCATTTACGATGGTAGACTTTGCTTTATAATTTTGAAGATGATCTAATTTTTTTTTAATTATCTCAGCCTTTTCAAATTCAAGTTCCTGAATGTGATTGGACATAGCTAATTTGAAATGTTGGATCACTGGAGTGAGATTTCCTTTCAATAAATTTTTAATGGAGTCAACACCTTCGTTATAATCCTCCAAAGTTTGAATTCCTTCGCAGGGGCCTTTACAGTTTCCTAAATGGTATTCTAAACAAACTTTAAATTTCTTTTTTTCAATGTTGGTAGGGGTTAAAGCCAGTTTGCATGTGCGAAGTGGAATATTTTGTTTTATAAATTCTAGTAGCTCACTCACTTTTCCAACGGAAGTAAATGGGCCAAGATACTGAGAGCCGTCGTTGATTTTTTTTCTTGTAAAAAATACTCTTGGAAATGCTTCTTTTTTTATCACGATATACGGGTAGGTTTTATCATCTTTTAGATTGATATTGAAAAGAGGTTGAAAGTTTTTGATAAGTGAATTTTCTAATAAAAATGCATCTTGTTCGCTGTTAACAATGGTAAATTCTATCTTTGAAATTCTAATTACCAGCTCATGTGTTTTGTAATTGGTGTAGGTATTTGAAAAATAGGAACTTACTCGCTTACGTAAATTTTTTGCTTTTCCTACATACAATAAATCACCTGCCGCATCATAATATTTATAAATGCCGGGCTCTATTGGAATAGTATTTGAGATGGTTGTGAATTCCTCTTGCGTCATTACTTACCTACTTATTCTTAAATATGAATGTTATTTTAGTAGTCTTTATTGAATCCTATTGTGAAGCATTTTTTTGTTTTGATATCTATTCTTTCAATTATTAATTACTTGCAGCTATCTTTAGGGGCTATTTTTTTATTACCTATATTAAAATTTCCAAGTAAATACTACCTCTTTTAAAAGTTCTTGCTGTCCATCTTCTTTATTCAGTATGGTAGTAATTTTTGCCATTTCATTGGTTTGCCAAGTTAGTTGTTGAGTAAATTTTTTATTATCTTCTTTGATTTTTTTTACAATGTATACTTTTTTTACTACTCCTGTTTCTGGGTTAACGTATACATCCCAATGTCGAAGAGAAATGCTATCGGGTAGTATCTTGGACGGCTCATAAGTAAATGTGATAGCGTTAAGTGTTTGGTCATTGAATTTTGTTTCTTTGAAAAAATCCACAAAATTCGTTTCATTAATTGTAGGCGATAAAAAGGTGGAAAGTATTTTTTTTAGCTCATTTTTTGGAATCCAAACAGAATCTGATTTGCCCTTGATGGTAGTTATTTGTAATGGAGTCACCGGTAAGGAGTCTAGAACAATGATTTGTCCCTTTATGTAGGAAGTAACTGGAAAAAAAGAATCGGCTGTCACTTTTTTTTCAATTGCATTCATTTTATTGGAGTTATTGGAACATCCATTTAAAATTAAAAGACAAATTGCTAGGATACCATATTTACTCATGTGTATTTGATTTTTGTTGGCCAGGAAAAATATATTTTCTTTCAATGGGGATAGAAAATTATTTCCTTGGGTTTATTAGTACCACAAAAATACAGAGAAAGCAAATGGAAACAAGGGGCCGAAGTGAGAGTTAATCTAGGGGGTCATTCTATCAAATAATGATTTTAATTAAGAATAATTATTTGATAAGTTTAGAAACACCCACCTTAAATCCATAGTTAAGCAGTCTTTCTTCAATTACATATTTCTTACTGTTGGTAGAAAATAGTTGTGTCCGAAATTGAGGTCCAATTTGCCAAGTAAGTCCATTCGATTTAAAGGTAATGAATGTCTCAAATCCAGCATTAATATTCCATCTGTTTAACAAAGAAGGTTCTTTAACAAAATTTCGCTTATCTGAAGAAATCAAATAATTTTTTCCTCCTATAACAAAGGTAGGTTGAATGCTGGCTCCGACATTCCATTGTACATTTTCATTACCAGCTAATTTTAAATCAGCTCCAATGGGCAATGAAAATTGAAAACTTTCGTTGTGAAGTTTAATTGCTTCAAGTCCTGCTTGATTGGAATAGGGTGTTGATTGGTATATTTCGTAGTTGGTATTCGATTTGAAATCATGAAGGGTAATAGCCGTAGAAAAGGGATGCGAATTCTCAAAAGCTTTGGTTGAATAGCGTGAGAAATTTAATTGAAGTCCAGCTTTGATGCTTAGGTTTTTTAAAATTGAATATTGTAATCCAGTTCCTATTTCTAAACCCATGGCAGGTGTTTGATTTACCTCTTTACTCAATGCTTGATTGGCAGATCTGAGTGAAGCCGGTGAATTGCTAGATGCATTAACAAAATAATTAGGGTTGTAAGAAAGTGATCGGTAAACAACTGAAGGGGTTACATAAGCCAAAGTGGTAAGTTTACCCGCCCATTTTTTTGTTGCCTTCCTCTTATGTAAAGCATAGTTTTCAATCCATTCTTTATCTTTTGCGGAAATCAATTTTTGGTTGTTTTGTGAGAGTCCCTTTTGTTTTAAACTATTTATTTCATTCTGTAAATCTTCTGAAATATCATTTTTTGCATTCCTACGGCCAATTTCATTTTTAGAAGTCGTATTCATTAAATCTTCGAAGTTGGATTTTTCAGAAGGAGTAATGTAAGATATTTGTCCTAATCCTGTTTCAGTTGAAGTTTTTTCTGCAATTAATTCAATTGAATTTTTAGTTAGGTTGCTTAAAAATTGAACCTCTTTATTTAAATAAGAATGCTCTTTGCTAGAGGATGATTGTATCTGAGCAATTTCTTGATGATTATCTAAAATATTGCTTCCAATCACTTTGTTTGAAAGTTGTTTGTTAGAGGATGTATTTAGTTGACTAGGAATTGTTAGGTTACTATTTAGCTTGTTCGAATTAATGAGCTGGTAGGAGCCTATTTCATTTCCATTTAAAATAGTAGTTTGGTTATCTGCTATTGATTTATCTATAAATTTTGATGAAAACACTATTGGGTTAAACAATATTGAATTCGAATTAGAATATACTGGCTGAATGCTAGCCAAGCGGGAATCTAAAGTAGGTTTTGAAGTATTTAGATGGCCTACAATTATCAAAGTGAAAATTAAGGAAATCGACATTCCAACTGAAGGCCAATTTCGTTGAGGATGTATATTATTATAGATACTATTCCATATTCTTTTGGAAGGGTACATTTTGAACTCGTCTGACATCTCTTTTAATAATCGTTCAAAATCGTCAGTATGAAATTTTCTATCCATTTGGTAAAAGCGTTCTTATAATTCTATAGTTTGTTTGATATAACTTTATTTAGCAATTTTTGATGAGCCAAAGAAAGTTTTTTTAGTGGTGGGCTCATTTATAATTTTCTTTTTAACTAACACACCTTCTAACATTGACTTTGCTCTGGTATATTGAGAGCGGCTAGTACTTTCTTCGATATCCAGCATTTCTCCAATTTCTCTGTGAGAATAGCCTTCTATTGCATAAAGATTTAGAACCGTTCTATAACCAATGGGCAATAATCTGATACATTCTACCACCTCTTTTGCCTGCATTATGGAAGGGATAGTTTCTTCTTTTGTTCCAATTCCACTAGCATAAGTTATATCAATGCTATCAGAAAATTTTTTATTCTTTTTAAGCACATTGATACAGGTGTGAACAACAATTCTTCTAATCCAACCTTCTAATACACCTTCATTTCTAAATTGATGTATTTGTGAAAATATTTTAATAAAGCTCTCTTGCAACATATCCTCCGCATCTTCTCTATTCTTTGCAAAACGGTAGCATACCCCCAACATCCGAGGGCTAAAACGAGCGTAGAGCGCCTCCTGTGCAGCGGCATTATTAGTGAGACATCCAGCCAAAATAAGCTCTTCCGTCATAATTGTGCTTTTTACACCTTAAATATAGGCAAAATTTCTCACGAAATTGCTGCATCATAAAAAACGGCCAAATTTTAGCATTTGACCGTTTTTTAAATAGATTCTGGCTATTTTTTACCAATTTAGTCTCAACGCCACAATAAAATTTCTGCCTCCAGCCGAAAATCCAGATGCGAAATAACGGTAGTTTCTATCAAAAATATTCTCAATTCCTACCTGTATTAATAAGTTTTTATTGCAATTTACTGCTGCTTTCCAGTTGACTGTTAGCCAAGAGGGCATTCCGTCCGCCGTGGCATATTGAGCGTTATCTTCCCCATCAGCATTGTATTGATTCAAATGTTTCCAACCATTATATAGAAAATAGACTTCCGTACTAACTTTTTGGTGCTGATAGTTGAAGCTGGTCTTTCCCATCATTGGTGGAATATGGTCGAGCGGTTTTGAAGAAACATTTCTATTTACCAGAGTATAAGTTCCATTTGACTGCTTTTCATACACGCTAGAACTGGTTGAATTATCTGTTCTATAAAATCCTTTTGTAGCACTTAGGGAACTATTAAAAGTAAAACCAGAAAATATTTCAGCTGTTGCATTAAGTGAAAATCCGAATAAATTTGCTCGGTTTACATTCTGACTAGCCAACACTTGGCTTTTTACTCCATTAAAAGTAATTGAATCCTGGCCAGCTAGTTTAAACGGCGCTTTAATAATTGCCTGACTAAATAAAGTATAAAAACCTGTTAACTCAAAGCTGATTTTTTTAGTAAGCATTTGACGAATAGTTAAATCTATATTGTAAGAGTATTCAGGTTTTAAATTTGCATTCGGAATAACAACTTGCTTTGCAGAGGTGCTTGATTCAAATATTTTTGATAAGTCATCGATGTTAGGAGCTCTAAAAGCAGATGAAAGGGTAACACTAAGCAGTGTGCTTTTTTTAGGTGCAAAAACAATTCCTGCATTACCTGTAATTGCAATATTACTTTGCTTTACAGCAGTGTCGGGCAAATGAAAAAAGGAATTGTCTATTATATTACTTTGCAGCTTGATCGACTGTACACGAAGACCGTCATTTAACACCAGTTTTTGATTTTTGAATTTGTAAGTATGTTGAGCATAGACTCCGAAATTATTCATCCTGTTTTTTCCATCAGGATAACGAGTATTGAGTTTACTAATAGCTCCTGTAGTTAAATTTATTATACTGGCCCTAGATTTTACATCATTCAGTTGAATATCGCCACCAAAAACCCATTCATTGTTTCCTATTTTTTTTCTTCCACTGATCGTTGTTCCAAAGACATTGACTTTTTCAACCTGACTCTCCAATCTATCTAAACGCCTGTATTCTCTCGTTTGTCTACTTTCATCTATGGATTGGAAGTTGACATTTACTTTCAACTCATCCCAAGAACTAATTTGTGAAATATTAAGTTGGTATGCAGCCATTTCTCTTTTTTGAGGACCGAAAGACCATTCTGCATATCGTAAAGTGGTTCCAATCGAACCTCCGAAATTTCTCACATCTTGTAAACGGTCGTAACGCGGCACATTGTTAGTGTTTGATAATTGAAGGTTTAGTGTGTGTGAAATATGTTCGTTTTGTTTAAATAGAAATTTCTCAATAATATCCCATTGTTTGTATCCAGAAAATTTTTGTAACCTATCGTCTGTATTTTTCATAACAGAATCGATGCCATTCACTTGACCGATATATTGGCTTCTTTTTCCAAAGTCGGGGTACTTATTCGGATAGTTTTGTCCCATTTTCATATCACCAAAGTCGCTGAAATTATAGCTCTGAAACCAAGCAAATTTCTTACCACCAATACTAGCATCTGCATGGATGGTTTTCTCCTGATTCACGCTGTTGAACCTAGTAAAAGCGGTACCAGTTGAGAAGGTCTTATTGCTGCTAGAAAGTATGGGTGATTTTGTGATTAAATGAATAGTGCCTCCTAATGCATCACTTCCATAGATGGTGGAGGATGGGCCATACATTACTTCTACCTTTTGAAGTGAATTTTGATCGTTGGTTATAATATTTTGTAAATGCCCCGAACGAAAAATAGCATTGTTTAATCTTACTCCATCTATTACAATTAAAATCCTGCTTGCTTCAAAGCCTCTTATTATAGGACTACTGCCACCTTGCTGGCTTTTTTGGACAAAAATTTTCCCTGTATTCATTAACAAATCACCTGTGTTTTGTGAGTTGGATTGGACAATATTTTTAGCAGAAATCACCTCAATTTTTTGTGCAATATTTTTTTTTCTCTCCGCAAATCCACTAGAAGATATTACCACCTCATCCAAATCAATTCTTTTACTAATGGTATCTATGACTTGCTGGTTATTTTTCTGTGCACCAAGTGATTGAAATACGGAAAATAAGCAAAATAGTAAATATATTTTTTTCATTTTTTTTAATGTGGTCCATGGGCTTGCTATGGTACAGAAATACCCTTCAAATATTAATTGCTTTATAACAAAAAATATTTGTTAATTCCTGAGAATAGTTCCTTGGTTGAAATTATTAAATGACTCGTACGCTTATACCATTTAGTGTAGTCAATGGAAATAGTATACAATCAATTTTTTTTGTAAAACTAATACTGCTAAAGATTGGGTGGGGGTGAAACAACTGTAGAACTTTTTGTTAC
>Ga0209550_10001284_pt1 | contig 24097 bp, 24 predicted proteins | sample LauGreSuBDMM15SN_2_FD_187567 | JGI IMG/M metagenome (GOLD analysis project Ga0209550, IMG submission 187567) | Freshwater lake microbial communities from Lake Michigan, USA - Su13.BD.MM15.SN (SPAdes) (version 5) | ecosystem: Environmental > Aquatic > Freshwater > Lake | place: Lake Michigan... | reverse complement strand
TTAGCTATGTGAGCTAGCTCGTGCCCAATTATGGATTCTAGTTGCTCCCTATCCATCTTTTCTAAAAGTCCTGTTGTGACTGCTATTACTCCGTTTTCTGGATTTCGGCCTGTAGCGAAAGCGTTTGGAGCTTGGTCGGTTACAATCATTACACGTGGTTTCGGCAGACCAGCTGCTATTGATAGTTCCTCGACCACATTATGGAGCTGTTTAAACTCTGCTATGTCAGCATCCACTGCCCCCGATGTTGCAATTACAATCTTATGTGAGTTGTAATAGGCCAACCAAGGGGAAATGCAGACAAATATTCCTAGAGGAGCAAGAAATGAGCTCTCTAAACCAAGGAATTTGTAAGCTGCGTAGCAAACGAGTGCTAGCAGTAAAACTATTGCAACCATTAGCAAGGCGGCTCGGCGACGGTTAGAGTTAATCATTTTATCAAGCATGAAAAACCCCTTTCTTTTTCCAACTTTTCACGGCTGACAGTTTGTTAAAATTTTACTGCTGGTGCTTGCGCTGCCTCATCCGGTGCTGTGAAAAATTCCGCGGGAGATGCCACTGACTTAAATAGCATTAAAGGGAATGTCGCTAACATTGTATTCAATTTTCTAGCACTATCGTTGTAGTATTGACGCGCAAACGATACTTTATTTTCAGTTGATGTCAACTCCTCTTGAAGTCCCAGAAAATTACTAGATGCCTTAAGGTCAGGATACGCCTCTGATACAGCAAATAGTGACTTTAGTGCTCCTGTTAGCATATTGTCCGCTGCTGCTGTTCCAGCCGGACCAGTAGCATTGATAGCGTTTGATCGCGCTGTCGTTACAGCATCAAAAGTGCTTTTTTCGTGCGCTGCATATCCTTTAACGGTTTCGATAAGGTTAGGTATAAGATCATATCTTCGCTTTAGCTGCACCTCTATCTGCGCCCATGCGGTATCAACCGCAAGTTTTGCCCTAACAACAGCGTTATATCCCAGCACTGCAGCTACTACCAAGATCAATACAATTGCAATTACTATAAAAGTTGTTGATGACATTTTATTCCTCTTTCCTAGGATTAATTTTAAACTGTCCCCGCTATCTTTCTTTGTGCAAGATTGCACCCATACTTACAATAATCTTTTACGGGTTTAGATCAGATATTTCGTACTAATCATTAATGCAATCACGGCTACTAACATTATTACTATGAAGTGATCAATCCATAGACGTAAAGCGCGCTCTGCTCTAATTTGAACTTTTTCGCTTAACGGTAGATTTTTTTCTATTATGTTTACCCGTGTCATAGAGGCAAATACTGAAGTTGTTGCAACCGTAATTAGTAAACACCAAGGGCAGAATGCTCCTATAACAAAGTATGATTGAGTGAAGAGCCACCACGCGAGCGCTAATCCCACACCGTACATAATTTGCGCAGCTCGCATCATCCATCTTGGGAAGAACACTCCCGCAATACCAGCTATTGCTATAGTTAAGACAATTGGTTCTGAGATTAAGCCAAGGTACGCGTTAGGAAATCCCAGTAGCTGTGACTGCCAAGTTTTCGCAACTTTCCCGCAAGAGATAATTGCATTTATGTCGCAAGAGAATACTGCGTTAGGGTTGCTAGCTAGTCGGAAAGCTTCTACTGCAAGAACAAGTGAAGCCACCAGGCTCAATACTGACGAGATAAACATCTCGATGTAAGGAGCCTTTCGGCTTAATTCTCCTGCCTCTAGATTCACTTTGCGTTCTCTACCAGCTCAGTAAGCTTAGCGGGGGTTGCTACCACCATGTTGTCTACGACCTTACCCTGGAATCTAACAGTAGGTGTACCTGTTAGCTTTTCTTCGTTAAATTCATTCATTGAGTTAGCGATCCAGTCGTAGTAGGTTCGATTAGCTACGCAAGATCTCCACTCTTCTAGTTTTTCTTCACTTAAATCCGCTGCGACAGCAAATGAATCCAGATTTGCATCTGTATACCCTGTTCCTTCGCTTCTAGGCTGGTTTGCGAAAATTAGGTCGTGGTAGATCTTTGTTACACCTGCATCTACTGCACACCCGAAGGCATTTGCAGCTCTTGTTGATGCTGTATTTCCAAGTCCATTATCCAAGAAGTTTACTGGTCGATAGACTAGTAAAATTTTACCTTCGTCAGCTAATTGAATAATTCCTTTACCATTAGCATCCTCTAAAGCTTTACATGCGGGACATTGAAAGTCTTCGAAAAGCTCCATTACAGGTGCGTTTGGGTTTGATCCATAAGGTACACCAAATGCGAAAGGTGATTCTGCCGCGAATGCACCTTTTGGACTAGGCGCTGAGGCGTTAATATTTGGTGTAGCTGATCTAGGTTTACCCTTCATTCCCACAGCGGTCATGCTGGCAATCACCAACAATGTTACTATGCTGACCGCAATCAAGATGTTTTTGATTTTTCTATCTCTTGCCTCCATCTCAGCCTTTAAGATTGATGCTTGTGATGGTTGCTTATCTTTCTTTTCCTTCTTGCCCATTTTGGACTCCTTTTCGTTACTTTCAACAGTGCCTTTGACCTCATTTTTAGCACACGATTGTAGCCTTTTTGCTATAGTGGTGCAATGGCAATTTTTTTAATTACCTGGTTATTATTGATAAAGTAAGTTAATTTTTTTATGATTGCACTTTAATACCTTCTTTTACCTTCTTAACGGCGTGTTGTCTTACCTTGTCTGACCAGCACCATGTTGTGTATGGATGAGCTTAACAGTACTCAAATACCTCTCGAATCTGTTATTCCTGAAAACAATGAATTTAAAGCTGCACAAGTTGCTTTAGGTAAACCTCACGGTACTGTTAAAAATATGTCTTTAGCTCGCACTCCTTTTGATCTTCTCGAGCTTCGTGGAGCTTTACGCGAGTGCGGTGTGGTTGCTAGCAGTAACACCCTGACTCTTTCTGCACACACCGACAACTATAAATGGTTAGATGACAATTGTGTTGACCTTGTGCTTACCGATCCACCTTTTAACATAGCCCAGGACACCAATTTTCACACCTATGAGAAAAATACTATAAATTCATATCGATTTGACCAGGATAAGGGTTGGGATAGTTATACTCAGGATGGATTCATTAAATTACTTAACGAATGGGCCTCAGAGTTTGCTAGAGTTTTACGCCCGGGCGGTACTTTTGCTGTATTTTGTGCTGATACTTATCTTTCTCATTTGATAGATGCCTTAGAGGCGGCTGGTTTAAGTGTTCGGCGAACAATAACCTGGCGCAAACCCAATGCTGTTCCTATTAATAGAAAAACTATGATGATGAGTGCTTGTGAGTACATCGTTATGGGTGTCAAAGGAGCTAAGGCGACCTTTAACGCTGACATTGATCTAAAATTTATAGCTAATAATTTAGATATTGAACAGGTTCTTGTTGCTGATAAGGCTTCTGCTCTCGTTGAGCGTTTTGTTCGCGAAGAGGTCGCTAAAGTTTCATCCACTCCGGAGCTACACCCTGCAGCTGTTTCTGAGGCAGTTCTCTCAGCTTTAGATAAGGCTGCCCCCCTTATCACTGAGCGCGTACTCGCCATGTACGGCGAGATCGACGGAGCTCCAACACTACGGGGATGTGTTCCTAATCACGTTTCATTTAACAGCAAAGCGGGGAATCGCCTTCACCCTACGGAGAAACCTGTTGCTCTATTACGTTACCTAATTAATTTATTCTCAAAGCAAGGCGATCTTGTTCTTGACCCATTTGCAGGTTCGGGTTCTACGGCCGAAGCGGCCCAGTCACTTAATCGCTTATCTGTTTTAGTAGAGATGGATGCTGATTTTTATGCCCGTGAGGTAAAAAGACTTGCTCTTGAGTAATGTTTTAACAAACGATTTCAAACCTAGGAATCGATTAGAAAGATTATTTGAGATTCAGTTCAAGGAGACGTCGCATAGCCCGGTCGAGTGCGCCTCACTGCTAACGAGGTAAGGTTAATCACCTTCAGGAGTTCAAATCTCCTCGTCTCCGCAGAGTAATTTCGCTTTTATTGGTTTCAAGACCAACTACTTAGCGGTATAACTTTATTGATTTGCCCCGATAGCCCAATGGCAGAGGCAGAGGACTTAAAATCCTCCAAGTGTGGGTTCGACCCCCACTCGAGGCACCGCATTTAGCCTTTAGTTGACAACTCTTTTACTGGGTTAGCTGGCATCCAACCTTATACCGATTTATATATTTTACACTCTTCAATTTTTCTGTAAGCTAAAGCTCATTAGAGAATTTACTTCGATTTCGTTTTTTTGTTTTATTATGGGTTGTTATCGCCTATAAGATCTTCGCATGCAGTATTGATAAAAACCGTCACTATTAATGTTGCACGATCATTATTGTTGATTTGCATAAACGTACTTTTTTCGCCTTCGTAGCTCAGGGGATAGAGCGAGACTCTTCTAAGGTCTGCGTCGCAGGTTCGATTCCTGCCGAGGGCACCACCTGTCAATCACACTAGTTTATAGATTACTTGATTTTGAGTAAGATCTTATTAGAAACCTTTTTTTGATAATTATATTTGATATCCTTTTATTAATAACCAATGATCAAAATCAAACTATTTCCAGGAATGTTACTTATTTTTTTTAAATCATTAATTGGGTAATCACTTTTTTTTTGCATTTTCTATCTCATTTTCAATAACAATAATCCCTTCTAAAACTTTACCCCACACCGATGATCCATCGTTATCATTAAAATACTTAAAAAGTTTCACTCCTGAAAGGGTTTTTATTTCTGTTTTTTCGATTTCTGCAATTTGAGATTTTCTTTCAAGGTTACAGAAATCTTTTTCTACTCCACCTCGGTATACTTCACCTGTATAGCTCATTAACAATCCTCTCGCACTGGCTAGACTTAAATATTAATTTGAAACGGGCCACAAATTTTCTACTTCCACGCGGCCCGTTTCTCTATTTTATCTGCTATTAATTTAGAGCCCAACGAACTGTAATTGATACTGTTACATCTTGCTCACCCAGGTCGACCTCAACCGCTCCCATGTCTGCCATTCCAGCTCTTGCGGTAGGGAAGGGTGATGAGTAGACCGGGGATGATTGTTCTTCAAGATATAAAACCTTGCCAATTGAGGTTCCAAGAAGTTTTGCATAGGAGGTCGCTTTTGATTTAGCATTTGTAACCGCTGCTGCGCGGGCTTCTTCAGTTGCTGCCGCAGGGTTAAGCGTTGTTGGTATAACTCCCCCAAGTTGAACATTATCGCCGCCGGCTACAACAACTGCTTCGATGATACTACCTGCATCAGATGCTTTCCTTATAAGGACATCGAAAGTTTGCGATGCGCGGTAGCCGGTGATCTTTGTTCCAGCACCCTCTGTCCATGTATATTCAGGGTAGACAGATATATTTGCGGAGCGAATGTCTTTAACAGCGATTAATTTATCTTTTAGAGCTGCTCGCACTGCTGCCGCTGATTTGCTAGCGGTTGAGAGAGCCGCGGCATTTGTTGGGCCAATGACAGAGATTGTTGCATTAAAACGTACAGCATCGGGCACTACTGAGATTGTACCAACGCCCGTTAGTGTTATATAACGATCGGTTACAGGGCTAGCACTGTTGGCCGGAATTGCAAGGGCTGTAAAGCCTGCAACCGCGGAAATGGTCAGGATGGTTATAATTGTGCGAATATGTTGTTTCATTTTTTCTCCTAATTTACGGTTATGGTAAAGGCTGTGCTCTTAATTTATACATTGTCCGCACGGTCTACTTAGAGTACAGCAACTAGCTCACTAATTATTATGATATCGTTTACCATAAGCTCTTTGTTAATACTATTTATTAATAAGAATTTCTTCTAAATTTATTCAGTTTATCATTAATTTCCAATTTAACTTGTCCACATCTCTGTAGTTCTATCCCCACTATTAGAAAAAGTATTGGTGATAATTTTCATAATAATTTTCTATCTATTTTCGACGATGAGATTTCGGCGCCCTGACATGTAGCATCCACAATTCTATTTTTCTCTCTTTAGATCAAAATATTGTTTGGTTTAACTCTCAGTACGCATTTCCTCTGCTATTCAAATTGTACGCCAACATACTCATTTAGTAAAACTTAAAGATCGAGCTTTTACTTTGATTGGTAAAGTAAAAAGCCCAAACCTTAGAGATGATCGGTACTTTTCTTTGCAGATAATTACTTTTCGGAAATATACTCCTAAAGATTGCGTTGAATAGAGGTGACAAAGTCTCGCACTTGTTCATTCTCATTCCCACTAAGACATTCATTGCACCAACCTAGTACTCTTCCCACAATTATAAAAGTATGTAGCAGGTCATGATCGAAATTATCTTATTGTCTATAAACTACTTATCAGCACTGTATGCAGATATGAACCGAAACCTAAAGTTTTTCATTGTCGCCACGGTTACAATCGGAGCAATTTTGTCTCTCACCGGTTGCTCTCGGGATGCCGGTCCGATCAGCGGTAGTGATCTTGTGTCATACGCCGTAGAGAAAATCGACGAAGCTGGGCTTAATGTCGATGCTGCCGCAACCAGGGCACTTTGCGATACGGTACCACTGGACAATCTAACCAAAGTTGAGTTTGTTGAAGGTCTTGTCTATCTTTGCAAAGCGACACAGAACTATAGTACTCAGAGCTTCGGCCCAAAAGTCCAGAGCGTTGCTGTATCGCTAGGGAAAGAGAGTGACCTCATCGGTGAGTGTCAACGCATGTCGAGACCCGGTTCGCTCGGCCTCGCAAATGCGAACCGCTACTACCTTACACGCCAACTCACTGCATTAGAACTACTAGATACAAGCTCAGAAATCTATCAGCTGTCACAAAACCCTGATGGGAAAGGTCTGCGCTTCGTAGTGCGCTCTGGTTATCTCCCCGAGTATTTCGAGGCAGAAGCTCTCTGCGCCGATCTTGTTAATTACCTTGAGGATAATATCGGCGCTCGTGTATATGTAACCTTCCCGGCACTTATTAACGAAGACGGTGAGACACTCTGGGTCCAAGCAATCCTAGCTGTTAATGGGTCTATCGTCGTATATACCAATGGGGATGACGAGTATGATCCGACCTACTTCGGACTTTGGACGGAAATGCTAGCCAGGCGTTGAGGCCAGGAAGTTAAAATCTGCAACTTGTTTTCTTTCTCGCACTCTACTTAAGCACCCTTTTCGCGTAAAGTCGTCCCTTTGCTTGAAAAACCTCTATAAGATATTTGTCAATCTCCATCAGGTATAAATAGGGCTCAGATAGCCCTTAAATTATCTGCCTCATTTAAGCCACTACCAGTGAAAGGTGTCTAATGATATTTTGACGGAATTTTGGCAATATCGGCCCATATGCCTGCAGCTATCGGGATTATACCTTTACTGGCAACCTGTGCTCGACGGGTAGCGGAACACGACAACAATTTCCATCTATGAGTAACCCAAGGTATTTGGATCCTAAAGCCCGACCTTGAGCATAAATCGACCCCATTAGTAGGGGCGGTAGCTCTCAGCAAGGGGCCAAGTAAGGTGTATTAAGTAAGACACAAGTGTACTCTACTTATTATTCAGCTCTACCCGTCTTTCCCGTTATTACCTAATTAACCACCCAATTCCACATCGATTAAACCGTGGGTGTTGTTATAAACTCGCCATTTGGCACAATTATTGTTATGAAAAAGAAGATAGCTGGCAAGATCTCAAAACAAATGGCACGTAAATCTAATAAAACCCTCGTTGATGCAATTTTTAAGCCTGATGCATTAGGTATTTCAGACTGGGTTAATGTTTCAGATCTTGCAGCCAGCGGTCTGCGCTGGACTAGTAACGGTAATGCCCGATACAAGATATTTTTCGGGGTTGATGAGTATCTTTGGGATTCTCGCAGAAAGAATGGAAGTGCTCGTGGTGCTGTAACCGCTCTTCGTACAATTGGATTACAGGTCGATAGCAAGAATCCTACAGCGGTTGAGCCTCATATTAAAGATCATTTTGCTTCTGTTGCTCATTGCAATTTATCATTACTTCCCGTGGAAGGTATCGCAAGAAACATTGATCATCGCTACGGATTCAAAGATCACCCAACTTACGTTTCCATGCTTATGCCTGAATCACAGAAGCCTGAACATTTTCAACTTTTACACCAGAATTTGAATTTAATTAAACGCCAGATGTGCGTAGAGTGCATATCATCAAAATCACGACCCGCTCATCCACAATTAGGCTATGTGGAGGGAAACTCTCAACTTGTGGGCGATAATCCCTGTGGTGGATGTTATCTTGCGGAACCCGAACGTTATCGACCTGTTCCTACGGAAATATAAACAACTTTTCACAGTAGTTGCTAAGTTAATTACAACTACTTTATCAATTAACACTTATTTTTAAACTTATCAATTATTTTAAAGCTTTCAAATGTATTTAAATTTCACCAAGATCGAAATATTTACTAATTCTCGTTTTTATGTTTTCTATTTCCATAAAATCATCCGTGTGCATTATTCATCTTTTTAAGCACAGTAGTTTATATGAAAATAGTTATGTTCACTACTCGCCGTGTGGTTGATCTTTGCCGCACTCAAACTTCTCGTTGTAGTATTTAATTACCCCAGTCTACACAATTTTCATAATTCCTTATTACTCATTAGAGTACATCATTTGTAATTTCACTCAACATTTTTTTATATTAATTTAAGGACACTCATGACAATTTATAGTAATATTACAGAAGCATTTGGCAATACCCCTCTTGTTAAAATTAATGCAATTAACGACGGATCGGCTGGGAATCTCTATGCCAAATTAGAGTTTTACAATCCTAGCTCCTCCATTAAAGATCGACTAGCTATTGCGATGATTGATTCAGCGGAAGAATCCGGCGATTTAAGACCAGGAGGCACAATTGTTGAAGCTACCTCCGGAAATACAGGGATTGCGATTGCCATGGTTGCGGCCTCTCGAGGTTACAAAGCAATTCTCACCATGCCTGAGTCTGTATCGAAAGAGAGGCGGAAACTTATTCGAGCTTATGGTGCGGAGCTGGTCTTAACACCAGCCGCAGATGGCATGAAGGGCGCTGTTGCTGAAGCCGAGGCTATCGGTCGCTCTGGCGCTGTTCTCGTCAGACAATTTGAAAATGCCGCAGGGCCCCACATTCATTATAAAACTACAGGTCCTGAAATTTGGCGAGACCTCGATGGCAAGGTTGATGCATTTGTTTGTGGCATCGGTACGGGCGGTACAATAACCGGCACTGCTCGTTACCTTAAAGAAAAAAATTCTCAAATTAAAGTATTTGGAGTTGAGCCAGCAGCATCACCTATTTTAAATGGTGGCGTTCCCGGGCCGCATCCTATTCAAGGCATAGGGGCAAATTTTATTCCTAACATTTTAGATCGTTCTGTTTACGATGAGATTTTAGATGCTCCAGCGTTAGAGGCTATTAAATTTGCGCGGCGAGCCGCCTCTGAAGAAGGTATTCTTGCTGGAATCTCATCAGGTGCTACTCTTTGGGCTGCAACGGAGATTGCGAAGAGACCTGAATTCTCTGGTAAGAATATCGTTGTCATTTGCGCATCTTCTGGTGAACGCTATTTATCTACTGTTTTGTACGAGGATTTGGTGGAATAACAATGACGTTAGTTAAATCGCTCTTTGAGGATCTGGACAATGTTATTAAGCGAGATCCCGCGGCTCGCAACCGTCTTGAGATATTCCTGGCTTATCCAGGTGTTCACGCTATTTGGGGGCACAGAATTTCTCACAGATTATGGTCTAATGGTCATAAATTGATTGCTAGAATTATTTCAAATCTAATGCGCACTTTCACAGGTATCGAGATTCATCCAGGTGCTAAGATTGGTCGTCGTTTTTTTATTGACCATGGTATGGGTGTTGTCATAGGTGCCACCTCAGTAATAGGCGATGACGTACTTATTTATCATGATGTAACTATTGGTGGTACAGGTACTAAACGGGGCAAGCGGCACCCCACAATAGGCAATGATGTTATTATTGGAGCTGGAGCTCGCGTGCTCGGAGACATCTCAATAGGTGATGGCTCGCGTATTAGCTCCAACTCAATTATTACGGTTGACCTCCCACCGCGAACTATACATGATAAAGCTTTGTCTTTTGATATTTAATGAGTAAGATCTACCATTTTTACAGTTGCGCATAATTGTGTTACCGGGTCCTAAATTAAAAACCTATTTTATTTACTCAGCGCCCTCGACAGGACTTGAACCTGCCACCTACCGCTTAGGACGCGACCGCTCTATCCAGATGAGCTACGAGGGCTTAACGCTATCGTGCCTTTTCTTACAAATCTAACATTCAATTTTAGAAAACAAAAATATAAGCTTTTATTTCTTTTTCTGACAATCTCAAGTGTTTTTTTATGCAGTACCGGCACTCTATTAATTATCTCTTTTAACCTTTTGTTTATGAATTTTTGATTACAGCTGCTATGGGTAAACTATATTTAAAAGTCAAAATTATAATCCTACTATCTCTGATGGAGTGCCTTATGTACGATAATGATAGCGTTGAAAGTAATTACTTACCAAAAAATGATTATTCGCAAGCAAACACTGTAATGACCCGGCAAGTTAGGGCTGTTGCAGCCGTTACCTTTTTTGTTACCGGATTAGCGTCATTTCTAATGTATTTAGGGGCTCACTTTTTAGCTTTATCTTTTGCTGCTTTTCAATCTGTAGTATTTTTTATTGCAATTATTCGACCTTTAAATCATCCTTATAAGCCAATAGCAAAGTTTATATCACGAAGTTTCCCACTAGGCGAGGCAGAACATCTCCTACCTTTGCGCTTTGCTGCACAGATCGGCCTCACCTTTCTTATATCATCATTACTTAGCTCGCTCTTCTCACTAGAAATTGCAACTTTTTTATTAGTTATTTGTTCGCTTGCTGCAGCCCTCAATGCTTTCGCCAATATCTGCTTAGCTTGTCTTTTTTACCCAAGAGTGCAACTTCTTCGTTCTAAAATATCAAAAATTACTCGTTAAATATTTTTTTACTTTAACATAGATTACTCATAAATTCTTTGTATGCTTTGATATGCCACTAGCGCACTGTAGTGTCTGTGCGTAACCAACCATTCTCTCCTTATAATGATAGATTTGTCCTAGCTGTAGACCTTGACGGGGTTTGCGCATCTTATACCAACTCTCTTCGACCTTATTTGGCCGCGTTAGGTCGTATTGATGCTTTCGAGCTTCCTGAACCCCAAAGCTGGGATTTGGTTAAAGCTGGCTGGTTTACCGATTTGGATGAGTACCTTAAAACTCATCGTTATGCTGTTGAACGATCATTTTTCCGTACTATGGACGAGATGCAAGGCATGAGTGACGCTCTTTGGGCTCTCAGCGACTCTGAGGTTCATATACGAATTGTCACACACCGCTTTCTAACTCATGGTGATCAAGGTCAGGCCGCTATTGATACGATTAGTTGGCTCCAACGCCCACGCGAGGATGGACGCGTTCGTGTACCATATCGTGATTTATGCTTTCTTGGGGCAAAGGCTGATGCTAGCGCCGATTTGCACCTTGAGGACGCTCCACACCAGATTGAGGCGCTTAAAGCCGCTGGACAGGAAGTTTTAATTTTCGACCAGCTTTATAATCGAGATCTTCCTGGTGCTCGCGCCGTCGACTGGAGTGATGTAGTTACTCGAGTTCTTGATTCTCAGAAAGCCTGGATTAATAATCGTTAAAATTTACATTTTCTTTGGATCAATCACATAGTGATAAATTCTTTTGCAATCTTCTCTGAAATTAAAATAGCCCTCACTTCAAAATGAAGTGAGGGCTATTAATTTATTTTATGTTCGTTAGTAAGTACTGATAATTAGTATTGGATGATATACGTTATTACCGTGTTTATTTTTAATCCCGGATAACTCTGTTGAAATAGCTTTACCTGGGTTGCGATTTACCGAACGAGTTATCTTGGATGATGCGCGCATAATCCAAGATCTATAGCTCGCTACCTTTGTGTATACTGTAGGCGACGCCTCCTCGCAAGTTTCCGCAAAGGAGAAGCTAGTAATTCCAAGTAAAATGCCATTACCATCAACTAAAGGTCCACCTGAATCGCCATAGCACGTGCTATGCACAACTCCTTGCTCATCCTCAAGATATGCCGCTAACATGTTCGTCATCGGATCATCAATCATTTCTGACATCTCGGCTGTAGCATCTGCTACAGAGGTGGTTTTTAAAACGTCTGATCCTGCGAAATTATTTGTTGAGGTTGAACCCCAACCGTAAACTCGCCAAAGCGGAGCGATTTTAGTTGAGTAATTGGCCATCTTTACTGGCGTAATTCCTTTAACTGGTTTTTCTAATAAAATTAATGCAATGTCAGAGTCCAACTCTGATTCTCCGGGTGCTACATAACCTGTTATACTGTCAATAACTTCATATGTCACTGGATCTAGTATGTCATAACTTTGCTGCACCTCATATTTTTTGTGATAAATAGCACCTATCACATTTATCATTTGCCCATCTCCGGCAGTCTGAGAACTTTGACCAATTACAACTTTCCAGGTTTCCTGGTCCACTGCGTCCATTACACAATGAGCTGCAGTCAAAAGTATCTGAGGTGCAATTAAACTACCCGAACAAAAACTCTGATATCCAGATTTTCCGTCCCAGCTGACTACTGATCCTACCCAAGTTGCTTCTCCAGCCTTAACTGGGCGGTCACTTCCTACTACCGCATTAGCTGTTGTTGGTGAGTGAAGCAAAAAAACGGTTGAAACAATAAGAGCTATTACTTTATTAACTTTAATCATTTTTCTCCTTAGATTGTCAACTTTTACGCTGATTTATGTTTCGCGCCTTTCCTAACTATTTGATCTCTTAGTAGGGCATTTATGTTCTTTACAGTTGCGGCAATCCTTTTAACGGACAACTTTTTCTTATTTTTTTTCAATTTACCTTACAATTACGTTAACATACCCTAAATGTAGTTTTCATTACCTTAATTATGCTAAACCTGCAGCCTTAAAGCTGTAGTCTAACACCGTTTTTTCTGCTTTTTGCTTCTACTCAATTAATTATTTTTTTGTTTCGTGACTTACTATTGCAACGTTGAACTATCTTTACTCTCACCTGAATGTTTGGAGTTAAATTTTGAATCGCAAAGAACGTCGAGCTAGACCATTACGTAAACACCAAGTTTCCAATAGGGGCGGTAAAGGTAATCCAACTTTAGCGGTAATTACCGTTTGTCTCACAGCTTTTGTAATCATTTTAATAGCTGCATTTAATAGCTAATTTTATCCTACTTATTTTTTTAAATTTTTAGAGTTAACGCTTGTCTTGCCCCACCAGACAGGCCTCAACTGTTAATATTGCCCGGTAAACATCTTTTTAGGTACCCGGAGATCACATACATAAGGAGATGACCATGATTAGTCATCAGTTACATCCAAAGTTATTGCCTATACATACTACGCCACGGCGCCGTTATAGTTCAGGAAGCAAAACCTTAGCGGTTTCAATCGGTTTGGTAACCATAATAGCTTTATTTTCCCTAACAAACGCATTTTTAATTCAACAACTTCCTAAGTTTTTATTTTTACAAGGTCTTAATTCAACAACTTCATTTTTCGTTAGCTCTACGCTTGCGGGTATCTGCAGTGGTTTATTATATCTTACATCAAATTTACTTGAACAATCTCGTCGAGCAAAGATCAGAAACTTCTCGGCACCCTTCATAGTAAAAAACACGAGTAACGCTCGCCGTTGCCGTCAACTTTCTTTGTCAAGATCTTTATATTCACGAGTTGTTAAAAACTAAAATGTATGAAAAAACCAGGTGCTCAAAACCTGGTTTTTTCTATTTTAAAAGCATTTTTTATTTTAATTTCCATTTTATTTTCTTATCAACTTTTCTTTTCATGCAAAAGACCTCCTAAATTTAAGTTCAGGAGGTCTTTTGCTTTACTGAGTATTATACTCTTAGCTGCAGCCGGTTGTGGCTGAACATTGTTCGCAAGCGTAGCAAGATCCTGCTCGACGCATTGGTATACCGCAATCGGTGCACATAGGCGCATCTGCGCTGAGCGTTTTTTGCAGATCCGCAACCCCCACCATCTTGGATGCTGATGACGTTTGCTTACGGAGATTAACCGCTCCCGGCTGTGCTGGTTCGCTAACTGTTATTTTTGTATCATCGCCATAGGTATCTGATACATGATTTGCTGGTTGCGTTGATATGCTTGGGGCGACTGATGGATAATCATTAAGAGCGTTGGTTCGTTCTAATGTTGTGCTTATACCGAGCATCTTTCTCGCTTCCTCAGACAGATGATCAACAGCTAATCGGCGGAAGACATAATCTAGCACGCTGGAAGACATTCTCAATTCGGGATCATTTGTCATACCTGCTGGCTCAAACCGTGTGTTAAGAAACTTAGATATATACACCTCTAAAGGTACACCGTACTGCAGCCCAAGTGACACACTTATTGCAAAGGCATCCATTACGCCCGCTAAAGTTGAACCCGGTTTACTCATCTTTAAAAAGAGCTCACCTAATTGTCCGTCAGCGTAGCTTCCAGCGGTCATGTAGCCGTCAGCTCCTCCAACTTGGAAGCTTGTAGTTAACGCTTGACGTTGACGGTCTAAGCGTACCCGTGAAGGAGCAGGCTTCTCAGCAGGGGTATTAAATTCATCTAAGTTACCTGACTTAACGTTTTGCTCAAACTTATCAGTATGTTTCTGTGATGAGTCTTTCCTTAGCTCTTCCTCATCTTGTCTAGCTCTGCTTTCCTTATTCACCACAGTCAGAGGCTGTCCAACCTTACAATTATCACGATAAAGCGCGACGCACTTAAGACCCATCTTCCACCCATCAAGGTATATGCTCTCTATTTCTTCGACAGTGGCATCTTCGGGTAAATTTACGGTTTTGGAAATCGAACCTGAAACGAATGGTTGTACCGCAGCCATCATTGCTAAGTGACCACGTGGGGAAACTATGTTATCACCCATAGCGCAAGCAAAGACACTTGCGTCTGATGCGTCAAAACCGGGAGCTCCCAGGATCGTTCCATTATCTACCACATAGGCTGTTATTTTTTCAATTGCCTGTTCTGCGTAGCCAAGGGTCCGCAAAGCTATAGGTACAGTATCATTTACAATCATTATAGATGAACCATCAGATATTTTTTTGAATTTCACTAAACCTAGGTCTGGCTCTATTCCAGTTGTTTTCGCATCCATAAAAAATGAGATTGTCCCAGTTGGCGCTATGACTACAACTTGTGAGTTTCTAAACCCTGTTTGATTTCCCTGTTTTAGCGCTTCTTGCCAAGAAATCAAACTTGTTTCGTGCAGTACACGCAGTTCGCTTTCACCGTGGCTTATATTCTTCGCATTAGCGGCTGATTTGATTGCTGCGGTCTTATGCGATGAAATAACATTGAGCATTGGTTCACGGTTTTCTTCGTAATAGGCAAAAGCACCCATTACTGATGCCAGCTCAGCGGAAGTTTTGTAAGCTTCGGCGGCTAACATTGATGTTAATCCGGCTGCCCAACTACGACCTAACTCGCTATCATATCCAACACCAGCGCTCATTAACATAGCTCCCAAATCTGTAAATCCAATACCGAGCGGTCGAGCGGAACGAGTAGTTTCTTCAATTTTTTTGGTTGGAAAATGCCCAAAAGAGACTGATATCTCCGCAGCCACGGTTATTAACCTCGTTAAATAACGGAACCCTTCTATGTCAAAGTGCTTTGAGGTCGGGTCATAAAACCTTGTCAGGCGGATTGAGGCTAGGTTGCATGATGAGTTGTCAAGGTGTAAAAACTCTGCACAAGGGTTTGATGCTGATATACGCCCACTGTTTGGAAGAGTGTGCCACCCTTGAATCGCATCATCATACTGCAAGCCAGGGTCGGCGCACTCCCAAGCAGCCTGGGCTATCTCTCTAAATAATTCTCGCGCACGTACTGTTTCTATAATTTCACCGCTAGATCTAGCACGGAGTCCAAATTCGCTATCTACCTCAACCGCTTTCATAAACTCGTCATTTACACGGATTGAGTTATTTGCATTTTGGTACTGTATACTTATAATGTCTTTGCCACCTAAATCCATATCAAATCCTGCATCGCGCAGCACTCGTATCTTTTTTTCTTCATCTGCTTTGGTGCGAATAAATTCTCTGATGTCTGGATGATCTACATCTAGTATCACCATCTTTGCTGCTCGACGAGTAGCCCCACCTGACTTTATTGTACCTGCTGAGGCATCTGCTCCTCGCATGAATGAGACCGGGCCTGATGCACTTCCCCCTGATGAGAGCAACTCTTTTGATGAGCGAATTGATGATAGATTAACTCCAGCCCCAGAACCGCCTTTAAAAATTAATCCTTCCTCTGTATACCAATTTAGGATTGAATTCATCGAATCTTCTACTGCTAATATAAAGCACGCGCTTATTTGTGGAGCACTTGCTGTACCCACATTGAACCAAACAGGGCTATTAAAACTAAATTGTTGATCAACTAACGCGTAGCGCATTTCATCAGCAAATATATCTGCGTCCTTCACGGATGCAAAGTACCCCGCCGTAAGACCTTCATTGCGGTAGACATCTACTACACGGTTAATTACTTGTTGTAATGAAATTTCTCTTTGTTTTGTACCTACTGCACCGCGGAAATATTTTGAGGTTACTATTGCCACCGCGTTATCTGACCAGTGCGTAGGGAACTGCACCCCAAGTTGCGAGAAATTGATTGTCCCATCTCGCCAATTTTTCATAACGACATCCCTTTTCGACCAGTTAAACTGTTCATATGGATTAACGCCCTCGACGCTGTTATGCCGCGCGAATCGTACTCCCTTGGCTTTTGCTGGAGTTGCATAAACTGTATCGTTAATCGTTGTCATTTTGGTTCTTTCTATTAATTGATGGATATCGCCATCAGTGGTTTTAGTTTTTTATGTTGCTTACTTTTACTTAAAGAGTTTTTTATCTGAAACATAATCTTTTAGGTAATCGCTATTAATTTTCTCGTTTGAACCAATTAATAATCAATTTATCCTTAAACTCATTTTTAAAGTTGCTACGCTTATACTCTCGGCGCTGAGTGCGTTCGTTCAATCACATCTTTTCACTGTTTTTGTTAGATTCAATTTATACCACTGTTCGCTCTTGCATCTCTGCCACTACTGTGTTTTATATTACCCACCCATCCCCGGAGTTGCCGGAAAGGAGCACTATGCAATCCCTGCCTGATTTTAATCTTAAACTGTTAGCTTTGATAGCAGCAAGCGAGCTCCCTATGCAAGCCCAGAGAGCAATTAAAAAGAGTGGTGTCGAGTCACGTCGCGCTCTCGCCTCAAACTCATCAACAAGCAGCTTACTTATTAACGAGCTTGCTTTTGATTCAGATCGAGAAACACACCACGCCGCACTTAGACGTACCGATAATCTTGAGATTATTAACCAGAGAATCAATCGCGAAACTACTTGTTGCGCAATTAATATCTTTCGTAATCCAAACACACCTGCGGAGTACCTAATTTCTGCCTTGAATCACTCAATCGCAGCTGTTCGGCTAGCTGCTTTTGTTAACCCTTCCACTCCTTTATTATTTCGTGAAGCAATCAGTACTAAAAGCGTTATTGAAATGGTAAATGTTGGATCTTTTCTTGGTTCACGCGTTGTGAAAAGCCATGAGGCTCTGTTAAATAATTCCTTTCTTTACGATAGAATTTCAGAGTTTGATGTAAATCTACGTCGCGCAAGTTTCGCTGATCCTAATCTTTCTCTCGAGCATTATCATCTGCTTCGTAAGTCCGGTTACTCTAGATCCGCTAAGCGCCACCCCTTGCTTGTAGCAGGTGACAGCTGGAAAACTGAACTAGATACCGCTTCGCTCATAGATCTTCGTAGCCCTGCTGCTGATCTATGGCTTGCTGATGATCAAGGTACAACCATCGATGAAGCTATGTGCATTCTTGATCGCGATGATTACTTGGTTGAGCCACATATCATTGCCCGGCTCTTAACCCGTTACGGTATCAAAATTATTCCTGGTAAGCGAGAGAGTGTTCTCGCTCAATCTAGAATTATCAGCTCTAGTTGGTCTAATCCAGCTGCAGCTTTTTACAATGATGCTGTAATGAACCAACCAGTAGTTATGGAACTTGTTAACTTAATTCCTCAGTTGAGCGATGCTTACGCTTGGGATAACCTTACAACACTTGCTACTCAGTGGAGTGATGATTTAACATCCCTCTTCCAAGCAGCTAAAGAGCTTTAACTAGAAAACCCCCTCTGATTTAGTGGGGGTTTTCTTCTTGTTTCTTTCAGATATAATCACTTTCTTGGCTATTTTATCCACCATAAGCATTTTTGCTGTAAACAACCTAATAGGCTAGAAATCTACTTACTTTAATTGTTTTACTGTCGATTAGTGTGTTATTTTTTAGAGTTTGTTATATTTTTTTATTTTCTTTACAAATGATTTTTGTAACCACCCTATTAACATTTTGCACCTACGGTGTTATCAAAGGGATGTTTTTTGCTGCGCACGTATGTGATCGATGCTCTGTATTGAATATGTAGTAGGTATTCGCTACTGTTATCACCTTGAAAAAGCAAACAGCGCCACCGAATAATGGTGGCGCTGTCAGATCGCTGTAGGTATGTTACCTAATTATTAATCATTTATATTTTAGCGTAGCAATTTCCTGCAGCTTGCTAGAACATTTTCCACTGTTTTGTGGTCGCGAACATCTCCTAATTGGCTAATCATTTCAGCCCCAAGGATCAATTCATCGTTACAATGATTTTCAGATAATTGATCTACATATTTTGATAGGAATGTATTTGAGTCATTGTCGATTAGATGCTTAGAGTGTTTACTCAGCTTGCGGATGTTCTCAACTAAATGAAAATTACTCCAGAGAGCTTGATACATTGCTAGCCAGCTATTTGTTCTGAAAGGAAATAATTCTTCACAGAGATTAGAGATTTCATCTCCTGATATTACAACATCCTCAGCACTCTCTAGGAGGAGAGTTAGCTTATCATTAGCATCTTTATAATCTTCATGATTCTCATCAATTGTGGTTTCTGCCCTGATAGGGTTATGCACTGTTCTGATGCGAACAAGTCGCGATCCAGGTGGCAGTATGGGATTTAGGTGTCTTTCAACTAAAGCGATCAAAAAAGCTCGTTGCGAGAGATACATTCTAATAGCGCTGTCCGCACTTTCTATATCTTTTTCTTGCGGTAACACTTGCGCCCAGTAACCATTTCTAGCCCAGGATTCAATTTGATCATAACCAAAATCACCATCTTCAAAACCCCACTTTGAGACAAGATCCCCAGGAGTAAGAATTACAGGTTGTAGTTTTACGCTCAACCCTGATAAATCTTGGCTTGTTTGCTTATTGCTTGTTTTAGCGTTATCTTGCGTAGCATAATTAGGGACACTCATCGTTTGCGCAATCGCTCTTAATTTAGATTTCATTTTACTCCTTTCTGCTTATAGCATGAGGTCGGATGTTTACATTCATTACTATCGCTGCTTTAGCTAACCCACAAACAAAGTGTAGTGGAGTTTGGCTGCGCGCCGATAGTTTATCATATAATATCATCCGGCATCTCGAAAGGAGCCACATGAACATACAACTTAAACGTCTTGACATGCTGGCACGTCAAGTCGGCTTAGTTGGCATTAATGCACTTTCTTTTGGGGGTCAATTTTCCACGGAAGGTAAATGGCATTACACTGATTGTAAAGTTATCGGTAGTAGCTCAAATCCCATGGGACCTTTCTCGTCCGATTTAGTACTTACTGCAATGAATTCATCTTGCTGCCAACCTGATACCTGGGCGCTTATACAAGAGGTTTCTCCGGCTACCCTCGGTCGTACCTTAACCGCGTTGCTCACTATTGACGATGCTCGTACTACAATTAAGAAGTACACATCTGATTTTTCTTTAACTCCTTTTGCCGATCTCTCGCCGCTTGATGCAATTAGTGATTTCTCTTCAGAGCTCTCAGAACTCTCAGGGAATGTTTCCAATCGTGTCATTCGCGTTAGCCATCTTCTTGACGCTGTCATCAAGCAGGCCGAGATCTTTGACTTTGAACTTGCGGCTCTTCGCGACCTTCGTCTAAGAGCACCTCTGTTTTTAGACGCTCTTTATGAAACAGTATCTGATGAACTAGGTGTAGTTCGTGATAATACACTTATCCTTACTAGCTGTTCTAGTATCAATATTAAATACTCAAATGATCCGAGTAAAAATTATCTTTTATCGGGATTAATTGAGGTTTTTGCACCAGAAGCTGCTAACTCTCGCTGTATTGCCACGATGCCTCTCTGGGTATATCGCTCGCTTACACAGGTCGGTGGATCTGAATGGCTCTCTAAACCACATGTCAATCTTGATCCTGCTGTCGAAGAGACTGCTAGAGTACTTTGGATTAATAACCCCGAATCACCAATGTTTGAGTTTGACTCTTGCGTTATAGCGGCGATTGCCCTATGTCACGAACCAAAAAACTCAACAAACGATTGATCAAAAACCCCCTCTCTTGCAAGAGGGGGTTTTTGTGTTATTCTCACTATTAAACGTTATATATTATATTTTTTATAAAGCCTGAATAGCATATTGCAACTCGCCAAGCGTTCCTTCCCATTCGTTAAGCAGTACCAAGGTCATTTCTTCGCTTTCTCTTAAGCCTTCAAACCACCCTAGCATTTTCAATATTTGCAGGTTTGCCAACCCTTGCGTCCCGAGCCAGCTTACCGGCATATGCATAATTTCGTGCGATTTGCTCTTTCCAATTATGTTTAAGATTGTTGCGTCGTGCTCACTAATTTTATATGATTGCCACTGGTAGTCAGGAAGGTCTCGATTTTTAGCAACGACGTTAGCGAGTCCAATATTCCACAAAAGTGTATTTTTTGGCGCGCCATAGTTGTTAAACATTAATGATTCTGAATCGGAAGTATTTTGTTTGTTGTATTTATTGCTTAATCCATATTGGATTTCGTAGGCGGATTTTATTAAGAGCCCTTCTCTTAGCAAAGTTATTGCTTGTTCCAGGTTGTAGCGTTTGCGTTTCAGCTTCCTAAAGGTAGCTGAACTCTTAGAATGCGCTAAGGCTTCTTCTTGTATAATAATTAATGTTTGGATAATTTCTGATTCGAGCTGGTGATGAGGATCTTGAGCGCATCGTTCTTTATTACCGGTTGACCAAATTAGAAGTTCTTGGTATTTTTTTATATAGTCGATGCTATCCTTTAATTCATTAGCAATACTTAACCTACGCCCCGCTGGGCCTGGCTCTATTTCGAACATTTTTTGAATTCTTTGATGACAACCGGCCGCTAAAGCAAGATTGTCACTCTCAACTTTACCCTTATTTGCACATACTGGCGGAGTTTCAAGGAATTTAATGCTCACTTTTTGCATTGTGTCATCACCCTCGTTCAAGGCACACCGATTCTGTCCTTTTACGCGTTAGATCAGCTACTCGCGGATTTCCCAGGTATACCGTTGTATCCCCCTTGGGTAACCCTTGGATAACCCTTGGATAACCCTCGACTCACCCTAATTTCTATCTAATTCCTATTAAATCACAGTAATCCCCTCCTAAACTGAGCTTAAATCAAGTATTTTATCAGATTTTACTTGTTTTTCTTGTAAATCTTGTAAATTTGTGTATGCATGCCCTATCTCCCCATACACTATATTTTCTATGCTACAACTTGTCCAGGAGAATGATGTCGATCCGGCTTTTATAGCCCACCCTTACGAATCTTATGTTCTTTATGAGCTAGGTGTCTCAGCTCTTACCCTAAATCTAGCAAATGGTTCATCTATAGACATGACCAATACACTTGGTAATGGTCGCTCAAACTACCTTCTTTTTGAACATCTCGTTCGCTCTATTGTAGGTTTGGAAAGCACAACTGGTAGCGACCACGTCGCCTCTGATGGAATTCGCTATGAACAGAAAGCCTTCACTGACGTTGCGATTGACCCGGCTGCCGATCTATTTCAGACCTCTGCCTCATCAACTTTTAACGCCAATAACAACGGTCCTAAAGTTAAAGCCTGTATCGAGGCGGGTGATTATCAAGCTGCCCTTGATATTTGTTGCTCAACTGGCTACGATCATAATGATTTTTATATCTACACAAACACCCGAAGCTATAATCCTAGCGTACCATTTCGTTTTATCTTAGTTCCTAAATCTGATGTTATTTCAATGCTCGATAAGCGAGATCCGCGATTACTTAGTAGAGACTTACTTCTCAGTAGGGTTACTCGTACCGAGCAACTTTAAGATTACCCTCGTAGCGCTACGGCTCCAAGTACTCCAGCTATAATTAAACTTCCAATTATTGGTGTAATCAATAATGGTGCTATCATCAAAATGATCGTTAAGAGCGTAGCGTAGACCCCTACCCGCGCTCGAGCCCCATCTACTTTATTAAACCATCCCCCATATCTTCTTACCCACATCATCAATAGTAAAGCACTCGGTATAATTATGCTAACCAGCGTTTGTACAGGTACTACTATCAGCGGCACAAACCATATTGACCCAATTTGTTCTTGGGCAAATGTCTGATACCACGTTCTAGACCATAATATAACCGCAATTATTGCAAATGCGCACCAAATAGTAGCAGCTATTACTGCTATTTTCCAAGATGCAATCATTTTAAGCTTTAGTGATTCACCTCTTTTTACTGAGTTTGGCGTTTGCGCCGGTTTCGAAGCAAACCAGCCAGCTGGCAATCCTCCAATTCTAGGTCTGTTTTTTAGTAGCAATCTTCTGAATTTGCGCCATTGCTTATCTGCTAATGCAAATATTAGTAATCTACGCCGTGAGATAAACATAAGATCATCGTAAACTTCAACAAATTCTCCATTCGGGCTCTTGAATCCGGCTTCACTCACTTGTTGTTGCTTATTATTCTCTGATCTCAAATACTCTTCGTAAATCTCACTAGCGGAGGCTGAGTAATTACTCTCTTTATTTTTTTCTTTCTCCTCAAAATCTGGTTGATCAAAACGATTATTTCCAGCGTGCAATTTTAGCTCTTGATCATATCTACCTCTTGCCACGGGGTCACTTAATATTGCGTGCGCTTCCCCCAACGCTTTACTTACACTCTCTCTTTTCTTACGGTCCGTTTCATCGATAGCTAAATCTGGATGATGCTGCTTTAATAATACTTTGTATGCCGCCGATATTACCTCGACAGGTGCCGATGTCGACACGCCTAACAAACCATAATAATCTTCTTTCATTTTATTACTTGTCCGTTCACTAGGGAAAGTTGCCCTTGTTAACTCTAGATTTTCGCAGCGTGGGTGACTTACTGCAAATCTTGCGTACCATCAACTTAGTGAAACCCGCCAAAGTTAAATCAATCAGTAAAGATACTCATCTCATAAAACAAGATGTTTACTCATCTTTTGAGTCTTTTGGCGAGGTCATTGGTCGCATTTTAGGCCGCTCTTTTACTCTCTTTACTAGAAATAGTAGCGAATTTAGCCATTTACGGTTTAAAGTTCGAGAAAAGCATCATCAAAGAGCTCGCACCCCTAGGATGCCCAGATTATTACTTGCCGCAGCTTTTAGCAAGTGGGTGCTTACTTTTTTTGATGTTAATATCCCTAAAAAAGCTCTTCCTAATCGCGTTTATCTTGGCTTTGCTAGCAGCACTCGCGACTTATTAACTATGCAGCAGCATCTGGAAGCATCTTTACTTCAGAGCTTACGTGCTGAAAGTGAGGTATATTTATCTTGGTGGGGCGAGCATGTAGCTTTCGCAAAACTTTTCAGGCTTTGGTTTATCACGGGATCTACTTTGTTATTTACATCTTATGTTTTTTCAGCCCCAGATTTACTAATCTTTGCAATTATTGGTAACTTAACCTTTACTTTTATTTTTTTAGTTGGCGTACCGTTTCTTCTTTTCTTTCTAGTGCTGCATTGGCACGTTCTAATGAGGCACGCTCAGATGATTTAAGTGTATTGCCATCATAAATAGGTGCCGTAATCGTCATCGTCAGTGTTTGC
>Ga0209550_10001283_pt1 | contig 24115 bp, 20 predicted proteins | sample LauGreSuBDMM15SN_2_FD_187567 | JGI IMG/M metagenome (GOLD analysis project Ga0209550, IMG submission 187567) | Freshwater lake microbial communities from Lake Michigan, USA - Su13.BD.MM15.SN (SPAdes) (version 5) | ecosystem: Environmental > Aquatic > Freshwater > Lake | place: Lake Michigan... | reverse complement strand
GTATCAAAAAACATGATATTTTAGAAAAAATATTTGATAAAAGTAATACAAGAGATATGATTTATCATACAACTGTACCACTGATGTGTATTCATCAAAAACTTAATAAAGTAGTTCCTAGAAGTCTGCACTTTTAGGTGTACGGGGAAAAGGAATTACGTCACGGATATTAGACATCCCTGTAACAAATAAAACCATTCTCTCGAATCCTAATCCAAAACCTGCATGTGGAACTGTACCAAACTTCCGAGTATCTAAATACCACCATAATTCTTCTTCCGGAATATTCATATCCTTCATACGTGTAGTGAGATTTTCTAATCTTTCTTCACGCTGAGAACCTCCGACAATTTCACCAATACCAGGAGCTAGTATATCCATTGCTGCAACAGTTTTACCATCGTCATTTTGACGCATGTAAAAAGCTTTAATATCTTTTGGATAATTAGATACAATGACTGGTTTTTTAAAATGCTTCTCTACTAAATAACGTTCATGCTCACTTTGCATATCTATACCCCATTTAACATCATAAGTAAATTTCTTTTTTTTGAAATAAGAGGAATTTAATAAAATATCAATTGCTTCTGTATAGCTAATTCGTACAAAATCATTTTCAACAACAAGCTTTAATTTTTCAATTAAAGTATGTTCACTCTTTTTATCTGTAGGTAAACTTTTTTCTTCCTCAATCAGTCGTTGTTCAAGAAAAAGTAAATCACTAAGATTATTTGCTAGAACGAATTCAATTAGAAATTTAATAAATGATTCTGCAAGGTTCATATTGTCCTCAAGGTCATGAAAAGCCATCTCAGGTTCAATCATCCAGAATTCAGCTAAATGTCTTGTTGTGTTAGAATTCTCAGCCCTAAAAGTAGGACCAAAAGTATATATTTCACCAAAAGCTGTAGCACCTAATTCACCTTCCAGTTGGCCACTAACAGTTAAGTTGGTAGCCTTTCCAAAAAAATCTTGAGAAAAATCAATAATACCGTTTTCGTTTTTTTTGATATTTTCCAAAGGTAGTGTTGTTACATGAAACATTTCACCTGCACCTTCGGCATCACTTGCGGTAATAATTGGAGTGTGTAAATAAATAAATCCTCTTTCATGAAAAAACTTATGTGTTGCGTACGCTAATGAATGTCTAATTCTAAAAATCGAACTGAATGTATTTGTCCTAAACCGTAAATGTCCTTTTTCTCTTAGGAATTCTAGACTATGTTTCTTGGGTTGCAAAGGGTATTTCTCAGCGTCAGAATCACCAAGAATTTCTATATCAATCGCTTTTAGCTCAATGCTTTGTCCTTTACCTTGTGACTCAATAACAAACCCTTTTATTTTTAATGAAGCACTTGTTGTAATTCTTTTGAGTAATTCTTCTGGAAATAAACCCAATTCAGCAAAAATTTGAAGATTTGTATTCGTAGAACCATCATTAAGTGCAATAAATTGATTGTTTCTGAATGTACGAACCCATCCCATTACAACAAATTCAATAGAAGTAGGTGCTTGAATAAGGATATCTTTAATTTTTGTTCGAGTATTAAACATAGAATTTATTTATAAAAGACAAAGATAAATGAAGTTGATAAAATACAGTTTATTAATACTATTAGACAAAAGCATATCAATTGAAATTTTTTTGTAATATAAAAAAGTTGTTACTTTGACAAAATAACAGTTTCTAATCTATCTGTTTTTTCTACTTGCAAAAATCCCACAACAACTATTTATATTCTAAGACTTAAAAGTCAATTATCTAAAGATAAAATATGTACGATATTCTACAATTGAACGATTTACTTGTTCCTGAACTCTTAGAAATAGCAGAACAACTAAAAATTACAGCAGTTAAGAAATTAGATAAACAGGCATTAATCTATAAGATACTAGACAAACAAGCCGTTTTAACAAGTAAAGTAAAAGAGGAAGTTAAGGACGATAAACCTGCAAGGAAGAAAAGAATTGTAAAAACAATAACTGCCAATAGTACCGAAGAAGCAATAGTAGAATCTGAAACTCCAGATAAAGTTGAAGATGCTATTGAAGTAGAAATGCCAATTGTTAAGAAGATTGAAAAAAAAATTGCTAAGAAAACTAAACCTATAATAGAAATTGATGAAGTTGAAAAGATAGAAATCACAAATACAATACAAGAAACAAATGGTGAAATAGAATCTGGAACACAAGAACCAGAAGTTGGTAGCGTACAAGAAGAAATAAATATTAAGCAATTCTTTATAAAGAAAGAGCCAGTATTTAATGTGGAATTTGATGGAATCATTCCAGGTGAAGGGGTATTAGAAATGATGCCAGATGGATATGGGTTTCTAAGAAGCAGTGATTATAACTATTTATCATCGCCAGATGATGTATATGTTTCACCTTCACAAATAAAACTATTCGGAATAAAAACAGGGGATACCATAGTTGGTACAGTAAGGCCTCCAAAAGAGGGTGAAAAATATTTTGCTCTATTAAAAGTTGAAACAGTTAATGGACGCCTACCAGAAGAAGTTAGGGATAGGGTTCCTTTTGATTATCTAACCCCGTTGTTTCCTTTTGAAAAATTTAATCTTTTTACCAAAACAGATAATTATTCAACAAGAATGATGGATTTGTTTACACCACTTGGAAAAGGACAACGAGGGCTAATAGTAGCACAACCTAAAGTTGGTAAAACAATGTTACTTAAAGAAGTAGCGAACGCTATAGCAACTAATCATCCAGAGTGTTATTTGATGGTTGTGCTGATCGACGAAAGGCCTGAAGAAGTTACAGATATGGAACGAAGTGTGAAAGCAGAAGTCTTAGCTTCTACATTCGATGAACCAGCTGAAAAACATGTAAAAGTTTCTGCCATAGCTTTACAAAAAGCAAAAAGATTAGTAGAATGTGGACATGATGTTGTGATATTATTAGACTCAATTACGAGATTAGCGCGTGCCCATAATACGGTAGCGCCATCATCAGGAAAAGTATTATCTGGTGGAGTTGAAGCAAACGCAATGCAAAAACCAAAGCAATTTTTTGGTGCAGCCCGGAAAATAGAAAATGGAGGTTCGCTAACAATACTTGCAACAGCATTGATTGAAACAGGAAGTAAGATGGATGAAGTAATATTTGAAGAATTTAAAGGTACTGGAAACATGGAATTAGTTCTAGACCGCAGATTAGCGAATAGAAGAATGTTCCCAGCCATTGATCTAACTGCATCATCAACAAGAAGAGAAGATTTATTATTAGATAAAGATGTATTACAAAAAATGTGGATTCTAAGAAATCACTTAGCTGACATGAATAGCGAAGAATCTATGTCGTTATTATTAAAGCAAATGAAAGGAACTCGAGATAATTATGAATTTTTAACTACAATGAATAAATAGAAATTCAGGGATATAAAATGGGAGTAGAAAAGATTAGTATTACAACTTTCATTGAATTGTATCAACACTGCCCGACCATTGATGTAAGAAGTGAACAAGAATATGAACATGCTCATATTCCAGGAGCTGTATCTTTACCTCTATTTAGCAATGAAGAAAGGAAAATTGTTGGTACAATCTATAAACAACAATCCAGGGAAGCTGCTATAAAAAAGGGACTAGAATTCTTTGGCCCTAAAATGAAAGATATAATTCTCTTCGTAGAAAAACTCTTAAAAGAAAAAAATATAGATAGCAAAAAACTTGTAATTCATTGTTGGCGAGGTGGCATGAGAAGTGCAGCTATTGCTTGGTTACTTGATTTATATGGATTTAAAATTTATACAGTTATTGGCGGATATCAAGCTTACAGAAATTGGGTTTTAGATCAATTTAAAATAGATTGGAGATTTAATATTTTAGGTGGATATACAGGCTCAGGCAAAACTAAGATTTTACAAGAATTTTTAGAGTTAAAAATACCTTTTATTGATTTAGAAGGAATTGCAGGTCATAAAGGGTCCGCATTCGGCAGAATTGGATTACCTCCACAACAGAGCTGCGAAATGTTTGAAAATACATTGGCAAAAGAATTACAAAAAAATTCTATCTTATTTCCAAATCAAAATATATGGCTTGAGGATGAAAGTCAGAGAATAGGTGCAGTTAGTATTCCACATAATTTATGGTTAACAATAAGAAATCAAAATGTATACTTTATAAAAATTCCGTTTGAACTAAGATTGGAATACATAGTTGAAACATATGGTAAACTAAATATTGTAGAATTGAAAGAAGCGGTACTAAGAATTAAGAAAAAATTAGGTGGGTTGGAAACAAAAATTTCAATTGAACATCTTGAAAAAGAAAATATCAAAGAAGCTTTTAGAATCTTACTCCATTACTATGATAAGCTATATCAGAAAGCTTTAGATCAAAGAGAGAATTTAAAAGAAAAATTGCATTTAAAAGAATCAAATAAAGTAGATTCAAAATTCAATGCACAATTGATAATTAATAATTTATGAGCGAAAAAATTAGGTTAACAGAATACTCTCATGGAGCTGGTTGTGGTTGTAAAATATCTCCAAAAATATTAGATCAAATTTTACAAAGTAATTTTAGCATGCCAGACAATGCTAATCTTATAGTAGGAAATCACAGTAAAGATGATGCGGCTGTATATGATTTAAAAAATGGCACAGCACTAATTTCAACAACAGACTTTTTCATGCCTATTGTAGATGATCCATACAACTTCGGTCGCATTGCATCTGCAAATGCAATAAGTGATGTATATGCAATGGGAGGAAATCCTATTTTAGCAATTGCTATACTCGGATGGCCGATAAATATCATAGATCCTTCAATCGCGAAATTGGTAATAGAAGGAAGTAAAAGTATCTGCAAAGAAGCAGGGATACCTCTAGCAGGCGGACACAGTATAGATTCAAAGGAACCTATATTTGGATTAGCTGTAAATGGATTGGTAGAAATAAAAAATCTGAAACAAAATAATACTGCTCAGGAAGGAGATCTGTTGTTGTTAACTAAAAAGATTGGAGTTGGTATATTGACAACTGCAGAAAAGAAAAATTTATTGAAGAAATATGAATTAACGATAGCTGCCGAACAAATGATGATTTTGAATAAAATTGGTGCTGAGCTCGGTAAAATAAGTGAAGTTCATGCAATGACAGATGTTACAGGTTTTGGTTTACTAGGACATTTGATAGAAATGGCGGAAGGTAGTGGATTGTCAGCTGAAATAAATTTTGATAAGGTCAAATTAATCAGTGAAAATTTATTGAAATACATAGAAATGGGCTCTGTTCCAGGTGGTACCCACAGAAACTGGGATAGTTATGGACATAAAGTAGAAATTGTAAATAAAGAAAGGTCTGAAATATATAAAAACATTTTAGCTGATCCACAAACAAGTGGCGGATTGCTGATATCAGTATCAAAAAAAGGATTAGAACAGGTAACCAATCTTTTTACTCAATTTGGATTAAGTTATTTTACAGAACCAATAGGAAAAATTGTCAAACTTGAATCAAAAACAATTTTAGTCCATTAAGTAATATTAATGTTATCAATTAGCTTTGCTAAGGTAAAATCTTTTTCAGTAACACTATTATTAGCATCATGAGTCGATAACCAAAACTCAACAACATTATATGTATTTGACCAAGTAGGATGATGTCCCGATTTTTCTGAAACGATAGCTACTTGTGACATAAATCCAAAGGCTTGAATGAAGTCAGAAAAAGTAAATTTTTTATACAATTTATTTTCAATCTCTTTCCACATAAAGTTATAATTGAAGGTTGTCTCTTGATTTAATTTTTTCTTGGGGAACTTCTGTAACCAATTGAATTCCATTAATGTTTTTCAATTGTTGTTGTAATGTAATGAAATTTTGATCAATAGAATAAAAATGACCTTTTATCAACCAAATAAAATCAAGATTTGGTAATTCAGGTAAAAAAGGTTCACCATCATTTTTGTTGCTATACAAAAAATGTTCAATCGCTAAAGAAGATTGATAATATTCATAAACGGTAAATGAATAGGAGCGTTTATTTTTTTCTAAAGGAATTTGTAAATCCTTAGAAGTTTGAAAGTCAATTTGCATAGACTTTTCTATATGGTAGCATAGTTGATAATTTTTTAAGGTAGTTACAATGCCTAGAATTCTAGTACCTTCAAAAAAATTATCAGAAATCTGTTCTATGTTAAGCCGGTGCTTCATTAAAAAATAACTTGAAATTCAAACTCTTTTGTACCACGAATTATTAGAACCTTTGTGACATCACCTTTTTTAAATTTAGATAAGGCTTGCATATAAGATTCTACAGAAGATGTTTGGTATTCACCCAATTGCTTAACAACATCACCAGCCAATATACCGGCTTTTTTTGCTGGTCTATTATCAGATACACCATCAACCCTTACACCATTTCCTGAAAAAGTATAGTCGGGCATAATCCCCATAGAAACTGAAAACTTTGCAGAGGTAGATGTTTGTTGTTCCCTTGTTTTAGAAAAAATATATTTCTCATTAGATTTATTGAAGAGAACTAATTGGTTTATAAATTTTACAATCTGTAACTGACCGGTAAAATTAATTTTATCAGCGTCATCACTTGGTTTATGGTAATCAGTATGTAATCCTGTAAAGAAAAAAAGTACAGGTATGTCTTTTCTGTAAAAAGATGTGTGATCACTTGGACCTGTACCACTGGAATCAAACTTAATAGTAAAATATTTACTTTCATTAGCACGGAATAAAGGATTCCATGATGGCGAAGTTCCATAACCACCTACTGTAATAGCTTTTGTACTGTCATTCATGCGTCCAACCATATCCATGTTAATCATATAATTAATAGATGTAAGTGGAATAGTTGGATTTTCTACAAAATATTTAGATCCATTTAGTCCAAGTTCTTCTGCGGAAAAAGCTGTAAATAAATAATTGTAATTTTTAGATTTACTTTTTTTCAATAAAAAAGCCAGTTCAATAAGAGCAGTAGTTCCACTGGCATTATCATCTGCACCGTTATGAATCAATTTTTCTCCTGTCCTAATCATTGAATTTCCATCTTCACCATAACCTAAATGATCATAATGAGCACCTAAAACAATAGTATAAGGTGCATTGTTGTTAATGAAACCAATGACGTTTTTTGAATTTCTAACATTTGTTTGAATATCAATACTAAAAGAAATGTCGTAAGAAGCATTCAAATCTTTAATATTATCAACGAAAGCAGACTTATTAATATAAACGACAGGTATTAATGTTAAATCCTGTCTATCTTTTGTATCAAATTTGATTTTATCATCAATAACATTGCTATTGTATAAGATTAATGATGTTGCACCTTTTTCCTTCGCATTTTTAATTTTAGATTGAATTAAATTATTAATGTCGAAATGAGGGTTTGTCTTATTTTCTTCTAGATCATCTGATAAGTCTAAAAACCATGGTTGATTTTTTTCTGTTAAAGCAGGAGAAATTTGTGTTTTTATAAAACTAATATTGCAAGAATTAGATATTGGAAAAAAATCTTTCTCGGGAAGCAAAAATTTATTGTTAATTGATAATGTTGTTAACTTGCCTAACATTTTCCCATCAATTAAATTAAATGGTTGAAAATAAGACTCTGAATCCCCTTTTGGCAATAAACCAATTTCTTTGAATTTTTTTGAGATAAAATCAGCAGCCAATGACTCGCCTATTGTCCCAGCACGTCTACCTTCTAAAGTGTCGGAGGCTAGGTACTCTAGGTTGATTTTTAAATAATTTATCATTTCTTTATCAGAACGCGAAAGTTTTTGTGCAACGGAAACATTTGATAGCAACAAAAAAATTAGGATTAGCCGCATCATGATTAAAATTTGTACAAATTTAAGTTAGTTATATCAGTAAGACAATAATGAAATTTATAATGTTATCATTTTACTTTTTTCGTAACTAATAGACAAAATAATGAAGTTAACTTTGCCTTTTATAAAAAATTTGAACATAAAAAATCATATAGCCCTCCTTGGTAACCCTAATAGTGGTAAAAGTTCTTTATTTAACTTAATAACAGGGTTAAATCAAAAAGTGGGTAATTTTCCTGGTGTTACGGTAGAAAGAAAACTAGGTAATATCAAATTAGCCAACAAACATGAATGTGTTTTAATAGATTTACCAGGGGCTTACAGCTTATATCCAAGAAGAAGTGATGAATGGGTGTCATATAAACAACTGATGACACCATCAATAGGTGAAAAATTAGATGTTATTGTTGTTGTAGCAGATGCCAGCAGTTTGAGAAGAAATTTATTATATGTTTCGCAAGTAATTGATATCAAAATTCCCGTTGTTGTAGCCTTAACAATGACTGATATTGCAAAAAAAAGAGGAATTCATGTTGATGTAGATTGTTTATCGAGAGAAATGCAAGTTCCCATAGTTGCCATAAATGCAAGAACTGGCAAGGGGGTTGATCAATTATTATCAACAATAACACAATTATTGGTTCAAGATCAAGTTGGACAAGATTTCTTTAGCATAGAAGAATTATCACCAGAAGCTATAAAATCGGTTCAAGAGGTAATACCAGGAATAAGCAATTATTCTGCCTTACACCATTTAATTAACCATGAATCATTTGATTTAGAACCAGAAATTCAACTCAAGATAGAAGAAATTGAAAAGTTAAATAATTTTAATCACACAAGAATTCAAGCAGAAGATATACAATTGCGTTATAAGAAAATAAGGCAAATAATGCAAAAAACTGTTGAAGAGGACAGTCCAGAGAAAAAGAAATTGTATTCTGAAAAATTAGACCATTTCTTCCTACACCATACTTGGGGCTCAATTATAATGGGTGTAGTTCTATTTATATTATTTCAGTGCGTGTTTTGGGTTGCTGAGTATCCAATGAATGCAATTGAATCAGGAGTTGGAATGGTAGCAGGATGGCTTAAAAGCATAATGAATGATAATTGGTTTTCTGATTTAATGATAAATGGAGTATTAGCTGGTTTAGGTGGAATATTGGTTTTTGTTCCTCAAATAATGATTTTATTCGGCTTAATAACTCTATTAGAAGATACTGGATATATGGCGCGCATAAGTTTTTTATCTGATAGAATTATGCGGAAAGTAGGGTTAAATGGAAAAAGTGTTATGCCGATGATTGGTGGTTTTGCTTGTGCAGTGCCAGCAATAATGAGTGCAAGAAATATTGAAAATAAAAAAGAAAGATTACTTACAATATTAGTAACTCCTTTTATGAGTTGCAGTGCTAGATTACCTGTATTTACTATATTAACATCTTTGATAATACCAAATAAATACATATTAGGAATATTAAGTTTACAAGGGTTAGTAATGATGTGCTTGTATGTATTTGGAATAATAATAGCGTTGCTTGTATCTTATGTGTTGAATCTGTTTATAAACATAAAAGAAAAAAGTTTTTTTATACTAGAGCTACCATTTTATAGACAACCAAGGTGGAAAAATATTGTAATCACAATGGTTGAAAAAGCAAAAGTATTTGTATTTGATGCTGGTAAAATAATAATGGTAATCTCGTTAGTATTATGGGCTTTGAGTTCTTATGGGCCTTCAGAAAAAAGAAACGAAATTGAAAAAAAATTTCAAAATTTAATAACTAATACACCGGAAAAAAATAAAGAATTAGAAATAGAGAAAAATGCACTGATGTTAGAATATTCATATGCTGGAATTATGGGCAGGGCAATTGAACCACTAATAAAACCACTTGGCTATGATTGGAAAATAGGAATTGCCTTGATCACATCATTTGCGGCCAGGGAAGTATTCGTAGGTACAATGGCTACATTGTACAGTGTAGGTGAAGGAGTAGATGAAACTAGTTCAACATTGAGAAAGAAAATGCAAACTGCAAAGAAATCTGATGGCACTCCTGTTTATACTGTTGCAAGTGGTTTTTCACTATTAATATTCTATTTACTAGCAATGCAATGTATGAGTACGTTAGTTGTTGTTAAAAGAGAAACAGGAGGTTGGAAATGGCCAATCATTCAATTTCTATATATGACAGGCTTAGCTTATGTGATTAGCCTTATCATTTATCAAGTTCTCAGTTGATTATAATAATCCAAAATTTTTCAAGCTCGTCGTTAAAGATGACGGATTTATAAAATGGATGGTTTTGAAACCAAGTTCATTTGCGGCAGTAATATTTCTCAAATTATCATCAATAAATAATGTTTCTGAAGGATTGAGATTATATCTAGAAATAATTAAATCGTAGATTTCTTTATAAGGTTTTCGTGTATTTTCTTCTCCAGAAACCAATCTGCCATCAAACCAATGTAAAAAATCAAAAAGTTCTAAAGCACGTGGAAATGTTTCAGCACTCCAATTGGTTAACGCGTAGAATTTATGTGATTCTGATTTTTTTAAAATTCTAAATATATCAACAGTTTCTTGTATAGGACCATTTAACATTTCCTCCCAACGATCATAATAAGCCTCGATAAGATCTTTGTATTCTGGATATTGTGCAATTAGAATAGCATTTGCATCTTTGATTAATCTCCCACCATCTTGTTCTTCATTCCAAGATAATGTGCAAATGTTATTTATAAACCATTCCCTTTTTTCATTATCAGGAATAATCTTTTTATACATATAATGTGGATTCCAATCAATGAGCACACCGCCTAAATCAAAAATGATATTTTTTATCGAAGACATAAAATTCTATAATAGTATGAAAAAAATTAAACAAGTATCGAAACAACTATGCAGTAAATGTAATAAAAAATGATGTGAAATAAATTTTGAAATCTAAGGCAACATTTAAATGATCTTTGAAAAGGAAAAAATTTTAAAAATTAAATCTACTGTTGATATCATCCGTAGTATTTAATAGTATTTCTTTATATATATAAACCCCTATTACTATTACGGCTGTGGAAATGTGGAAAACTGTAATTAAAAAATTCTTATCCTAAAACTATTAAGAAAAGAAAGGGGTTATCAACATTATAAAAATTATCAGTGCCAGTGTTTAAGCCATATTTTAAGAAATATGCACACATGTTGATAATCATAAGGGGGATTAATCCACATCAAAAAAAAGAGAAAATCATGTTAATAGCACATGTGTAAAATGTTTAAAAAAACAGCAAAAAGGATAATTAAGGATAAAGCTAAAAAGTTAACCCGGAGATTTCCACAATTTTAATGAAGGTTGCATGTATAATCCACATTTTAAATAGCTTTTCAACACATAGCTGTTAATACCATGAAAAACCTCACTTTAGGGAAAAAACAGCCCATATAATAGCCTATTGACAATTTACTTTGTTTTCCACAGTTTGTTAATAACCATTTTTACCCTATTTTTGTCAACTATTTATTAAAACAGATTTATGTCAATTATTCAGCAAATCAGGGACAAAGCAGCGGTTTTATTAACTGGACTGATCTCAATTAGTCTGATCGGTTTTCTAGTACAAGACGCTTTTATAGGAAAGAGTGGTAATATGTTAGACGGTCCAGCTACATCCGTTGGATCAATTGACGGAAAAAAAATTGAAGTAGCCGATTTTACGAGAAAGGTAAATTTGATTGAGCAAAACTATCGATCGCAAGGAATGCAAACCAATGAAATGATGACTCAAAACATCATCGAAACCGTTTGGAATGGAGGAATACAAGAAGAAATTGTGAAGAATTCGGCTCAAAAATTGGGAATTTCCGTAACTTCTAAAGAGTTAGGAGCTTTACTTTTTTCTGATGACGCACCTCAAGAATTCAAACAATTATTTATCGATAAGAATACCGGTGGATTTGATCTTGTAGCGGCTAGGGGTTGGATGGACAATTTAAAAAAGAACAGTAAGCCAGAAGATGTTCAAATGATTATGGAACAGCTTATTAAGCCTATTGAGATTAAGTTGATGTCTGAAAAATATACTTCACTTATTGCTCAGGGTTCTTATATCCCAAAGTGGATGTTAGAAAAAACCACTGCTGATAATGCCACCATTTCATCTTTTTCATTTTTAAACATCCCTTATACTACAATTGCAGATTCAACTGTCATCGTTTCTGATCAAGAAATAAAGGATTATGTGAAAAACCACAAAGATGATTTCAAGCAAGAGCATGTAAAAGGTATAGCTTATGTATCATTTAATGCAAATCCAACAATGGTAGATTCATCAAAGTTGTTTAACCAACTACTTGCTTTCAAATCAGATTTTTATAACACTTCTGATGCAAAAGCATTTATTGTAAGAAACAATACATCTTTACCTTTTTATGATGGATATTCACTAAAGTCAAAATTACAAATGGGTGCCAAAGACAGCATCATTAGCATGTCAAATGGTTCAGTGATCGGGCCATACCTAGATGGTGGAAGTTATGTGTTAGCAAAAAAACTAGAAACAAAAACATTACCAGATTCTGTCAAGAGCAGGCATATACTTATAGGAACGGTTAATCCTCAAACTGGTCAACCCAAAAGAACTGATAGTGCTGCCAAAAAGCAAGCGGATAGTATATTTTATGCAATCAAAGCTGGTGCAAGCTTCAGCTCTCTAGCTACAACATTTAGCGAAGACGAAGGAAGTAGGGCAAAGGGCGGAGAAAATGAATTTTCGTCAGTAGACATGGGCAACCTTCCAAAAGAATTCGCTGATTTTGTATTTTATAAACCAACTGGTAGTATCGAAGTTATTAAAACATCATTTGGCTACCATGTTATTGAAGTATTAAATCAAAAAAACTTCGAGGAAGGGTATAAAGTTGCTTATTTATCAAAAAATATTGTTGCCAGCGATGAAACAGATGCAACAGCATCGTCAGCAGCTATTCAATTTGTATCTACTAGCAAAGACCTAAAATCGTTTGATGAAACAGTTAATAAAATGAAATTAACAAGGTCTGTTGCTGAAAATATCAAAGAAATGGATTACAGCGCTGGCACATTTTCATCAAGACCCGTTGTAAAGTGGGTGTTTGAAAATAAAGTTGGCACAGTTTCTGAACCATTTGATTTAAAAGACCAGTATGTTGTTGCCGTAATCACCAATGAGTTAAAAGAAGGGGTTCAGCCTCCATCAGTAGCCCGCGTACTTGTAGAACCAACCTTGAGAAATAAGAAAAAAGCAGAAATCGTTTCTAAAAAAGCAGGACAAGAGAAAGATCTTCAAAAACTTGCCACTCTATTAGGTGGATCTGTTGGCAAAGCTGATAGTGTTAAATTCTCAGATCCCTTCGTTCCAAACTTAGGAACAGAAAGTAAAGTAATTGGTGCAGCGTTTAATAAAAAGAATTTGTCTAGTATATCAGGATTGATAGATGGACAAAATGGATTATATTTTGTTAAGGTCAATCAAATTGGGTCAACTCCTAGTGCTTCTATTGATATAAATGGACAAAAGAAAGCAATGGAATCCCAAATGAAACAATTTGCGGCGTATAGTACACTTGAATCTCTGAAAAAGGCAACTAAAATTGTTGACAAACGCAGAGAGGCTGGTTATTGATTAATACTGCTCATGAGAAAACAAACAATCAGCCACCTCTAAAGGGTGGCTGAGTTTTTTATTAAAAGAATTAAAATGGAAGAAATTCAAAATAAAGTTGCCGAAAGTGGCATAATCACAATAAACCTTGAAAAATATTTTTCAAAATTAAACATCCTGAGCTTTGACATAAAACCATATCTTTTCATGGAAATGTTGTTAAAGGAAAAGGATTTTAGACAGGCCTTAAGTGAAATTGAGTGGAATAACTTTCAAGGCAAAGCAACAAATATTTATTGTTCTTCAGATGCAATAATTCCTATGTGGGCATATATGCTGATTGTTTCTAAACTCTCTGGTATAGCTTCTCAAATTCATTTTGGTTCTGTGGAGGAAATGGAGAAAAACATGTTTTTGTCAACCCTTCAAGATTTAGAACCATTAACCTATACTGATAAAAGGGTTGTTATTAAAGGGTGTGGTGAAAAAGAAATACCACCCTATGCCTATATTGAAATTTCAAAAATATTGGTACCTGTGGTTAAGTCACTTATGTTTGGAGAACCTTGCAGCACAGTGCCGGTGTACAAGAAAAAATAATTCACTTATTTTTTATTTCCCTTCTGTTGTTTAAAATATTCTTTGGCTTTTTCAAAATCTTCGGGCGTATCAATTCCAATGCTGCTAAATGTAGTTTCAACCATTTTAATGGATATGCCATTTTCTAGATAACGTAATTGCTCTAACATTTCTGTTTTTTCAAGCATGCTTTGTTCCCATCTAGTAAACTCAAGAAGCGCTTTTTTCTTAAAAGCATACACCCCAATGTGTTTGAAAAAAGTTACTTCAGACTGCTGATTCCTTTTAAATGGAATGGGCGAACGGCTAAAATATAAAGCTTCATTTACTTTATTACAAACAACTTTGACCATATTAGGATTATTTACATCTTCATCATCATCTATTTTTTTCATCAACGACGCCACCTGTATTTTAGGGTCATTAAAACAGGCTAATAAATCTACCAATGGTTCTTTCGAAATAAAAGGCTCATCACCTTGTATGTTTACAACAACATCAACCTCAATGTTTTCTATAGCTTCTGCAATTCTATCACTACCGCTGGCATGATCTTCTTTGCTCATAATAACAAATCCACCCAATGAATTAATTTCATTGTATATAATTGGACTGTCGGTTACAACCAATACATCATTGAAAATACCAATCTCAACAGCATTTTCGTATACCATGCTGATGATGGATTTATCGCCAATTTTGTGCATTAATTTGCCAGGAAATCGGGTGGCGGCAAATCTTGCCGGGATTACAGCAATTGTTTTCAACGATTATTTTAATTTTTGAAATGGCCTTTTCATCAATGATATGAAATCTTCATCTTTATCGTTGGGATAATATTGATCTAAACCATATTGAATATTTTTAGGATCAAGAGTTGAATGAGTGCCTAGTAATCTATCCCATATAGAAAAAACAGCTCCAAAGTTTGTGTCTGTATATGGTTGTTTCCAATGATGATGTACTTTGTGCATGTTTGGAGAAACTAAAATCCAGCTTAAACGCTTATCTAACCAAGCAGGTAAATTAATATTTGCATGTGTAAATCCTGTCATGAAAACCAACAGTGTTTGATAAAGAAGAACAGCATACATAGGAGCGCCACTGGCAAAAATACCAATATAAAAAAATACGCCACGCCAAACTGATTCTAGGGGATGGTGTCTTAACCCTGTTGTAACATCAACATTATTGTCTGCATGGTGGATAATGTGAAATCGCCAAAATAAAGGAAATTGATGTTCTACAAAATGGCAGAGCCATCCTGCAAAAAAATCTAATACCAAGCAGGTTATTAAAATAGTCCACAATGGAGAAAAATCAGTTAGATATATCAATCCAAAACTGTTTAATTTGGTCCAACCTGATATAAAAACAATGCCTGCAGCCAATAAAGTGTGTATAAAAAAGTGTATCGCGGTAAACGAAACATTGATAGCAGCATGTTTTGCTTTAGTTTTTTTGTAATGAGGATCAATGAGAGGAATAGCGTTTTCTGCAATCCAAAGTATAATCATTCCTGCAACAAAAAAACCCGCTCTCTCAAGGGGTCTTTTTTCAAGGTCGCTGAAATATGAAATCAATGCATCCATTTCAAAGTATTTACAAAATTAATTTGACATCAAAGGCATGGCGAGCATAAGAAGATCTTCATTCTCATCTTGCTCAACTGGTTTAATTAAACCCGCTTTAGTTGGCGTAGAAAGTTCGAGACGAATCTCATCACTGTTAGTACTTGCTAACATTTCGACCAAAAAACGGGCATTGAAAGAAATAGAAATATCTTCACCATCATATTGGCATGACATCCGCTCGTTTCCTTCTTGGCTAAAATCAATATCTTGAGAAATCAGCTGAAGCTCATTTCCAGAAATATTTAATGTAACCAAACTCGTACTTTTATTACTAAAAATGCTAATTCTGCGCAATGCAGATTGAAAATCTTGCCTATTGATAATCATTTGGTAAGGATTATCAGTTGGTATAACTACCCTGTAATCAGGGAAACGTGCATCAAGCAAACGGCATGATAATTGAACCGTACCATGGTTAATGAACATGTGGTTTGAATTATATGAAATGGATATTTCATCGTTATTGTCAGGAAGCGAATTTTTTAACAAAGACAAAGGCTTTTTAGGGATGATGAAGGAATCTTTTTGAGGACAAACAACATCTTTTAATTTATAGCGAACAAGCCTATGTGCATCTGTTGCAACTGCAGTTAATCCAACCGTATCAAGTTCAAAATAAACCCCAGTCATTGCAGGACGTAAATCGTCTGTACTAACCGCAAAAATAGTTTTATTTATCGCCGAAACTAACTGATGGCTTGTTGTTGTAAAAGATGTTGTATCATCAGCTAGTGGTTCTTTTGGAAAATTGTCTGGGTTTTCACCCATGATTTTATATTTACCATTGTCGCTGGTGATTTCTATTCCAAAATTTTTATCAATGTCAAAGGTCAATGGTTGATTTGGTAAGTTTTTGAGAGAATCCATCAAAATTTTTGCCGGAATACAAATTCTACCACTTTCTTTTGCTTCAATATCCAGGTGTATTTTCATTACAGTTTCAAGATCGGTTGCAATTACCCTAAGCTTGTTCAATTCAATTTCGAACAGAAAATCTTCTAAAATAGGCAAAACGTTGTTAGGAGCAATGACGCCGTTAATCTGTTGAAGCTGCTTCAATAGGGCAGACGAAGAAACAATGAATTTCATAATAATCGCTATTTGTATATAAGCAAATATAAAGGCAACTAAGCGATTTTTGAGGGTGAATTATTTAATTTTTGGGAAAAATATCCACCTTCTTGTTGTAAAGACCTTTGAGGCTATCACGAATGATGTAATTTGCCACAAATGGAAGAGGTAAACAAGCGATATAAAACATTAACACCGGAACAAGCTTATCTGAAGATCCGCCACTACTGTGCTTTTCAAGAGAGAACACACCAGGAAGTGAAGATGAAATTGCATGGTTATGGAGTAAGTTGGACAGACATCGGTGAAATTGTTTCGAAGTTGATTGAAGAAGGTTTTTTAAATGAAGAACGCTTTGCAGCAGCTTTTGTAGGAGGAAAGTTTAGGATCAAACAATGGGGAAGAATAAAAATACAATTGGAGCTGAAAAAAAAGCAGGTTTCAGATCATAATATTCGGATAGCCCTTCGGGATGAAATCGATCATGGAGAATATGAGAAAACAATCATGAAAATAATTGAAAAAAAATGGCATTCAATAAGGCCTGAATCGGACAGCAGTTTTACAAAACAAGCCAAAACAAAGGCATATTTATTTCAAAGGGGTTTTGAGTCTAATTTAGTTAGTATGGTTCTAAAAAAATTTCTTGAAAAACTCAATTCCGAAGATTGAATTCAAATCCCATCACCCAAAATTCACATTAACTTTGATGAATGCAAACACTTTCAATAACCACCATTCAAACAAAACTCCACTGGGAAGATAAGGAAGCCAATATTTTAATGTTGGAAGAAAAAATTCGGAAAATCAAGGAAAAAACCAACATCGTTGTTTTGCCAGAAATGTTTACAACGGGTTTTAGCATGAATCCTAAACTTCTAGCTGAAAACATGGAAGGAGTAACAATTTCGTGGATGCGCAAAATTGCAGCCGAAAAAAAGATAATCCTCACGGGAAGTATCATCGTTGAAGAGGAGGGTAAATATTTCAATAGGCTAATTTGGATGTTGCCAAACGGACAACTTGGCTATTATGACAAGCGCCATTGCTTTTCATTGGCAGGAGAAGATGAACATTATACCAGAGGAACTAAAAGACTAATCGCTTCAGTTGGAGGATGGAAAATAAATTTGTGCATTTGCTATGATCTTCGCTTTCCTGTTTGGACGCGTCAGATAATAGAACCAACTTCAGATGAAGCGGCTGCACCAGAGTTTGATGTTTTGGTATATGTTGCAAATTGGCCTGAAAGGAGAAGTCGCGCTTGGAAAACATTGTTACAAGCTAGGGCCATCGAAAATCAATGTTATGTAGTTGGTGTAAATCGGGTTGGAAATGACGGAAACGAAATGTATCACAGCGGAGATAGCATGGTGCTCGATCCTTTTGGAGAAACCTTATACCATAAGTCGAATGAAGAAGAGGTTTATACCACTTCCATTGACAAAAAAATGCTTGATGAAGCTAGGCTTAAATTTCCTTTCTGGAAAGACGGCGATGAATTTATGATTACAGGTTAGCGACCCTCATTATCAAAAAAAAATTTTGAAAGACAAAATGTTTATAGTTCATCTTTCTTAAGAGCTTCAACTGCATAATTTGCAGCCCTGGCAGTTAGTGCCATGTATAGAATGGATGGACTTTGATTTGCTGTGCTGGTCATGCATGCCCCATCGGTAACAAAAACATTTTTACATTCATGTAACTGATTCCAATTATTCAATAAGGAAGTCTGAACATCTTTACCCATCCTGCATCCCCCCATTTCGTGAATGTCTAATCCCGGAGCCCAATGACTATCATGGGTATGAATGTTTTTTACGCCTGCAGCGTCAAGCATTTCGGCCCCTTGGGTCAAAAAATCGATTAACAGCAAATCATCATTGTTGTCATAAGAAACATCTGTCACCAACAAAGGAACACCCCATTGGTCTTTTTCTGTTTTGCTCAAATAAACCCTGTTGTTATATTTAGGAACCGTTTCTCCTTGCATGTACATATACATTCCCCATGGCCCGGCTTCCGACATGGCTGATTTCAATGGTGCACCAATCAAATTTTGCTCAGCTTCTTCTGTTCCACGTGTTCTGTAGCATCCCATGAAAGCCATATACCCTCCCACAAAATCCATGTCTTGCTTTTTGAAATTGCGGAAATTTGGCATCATCGATTCGGCCGGTTTTCGACCAAAATAGTATTTATCTTCAAAACCATCAATGGATCCGCCCAAAGAACCACGGTAGTTATGGTGACAAATATATCTGCCTAATAGATCATTGTCGTTTCCTAATCCATTTGGAAACCTGTTTGAAATGGAGTTTAATAGAATAAGGTTGCTGTTCAGGGCAGAAGCATTTAAGAAAATAACCTTGGAAAAATATTCAATTACTTCTTTTGTTTCAGAATCGATAACACGAACCCCTTTTGCACAATTTTTGGATTCGTCATAAATGATTGAGTGAACAACCGAATGAGGTCTTATTGTCAAATTTCCTGTTTTAGCCGCCCAAGGTAAGGTGGAAGAGTTCGAACTAAAGTATCCTCCAAACATACATCCACGCATGCACAGGTCACGCGACCGACATTTGCCTCGACCTTGATCCAATTGCAATTGTGTTGGTTCGGTGAGTTGAGCCCAACGGCCCTGAATCATAAAACGATCTTTGTATTTTTTACTGATTTTCTGTTGTACGTCTTTTTCAACACAGTTGAATTCAAACGGAGGTTGATATTCTCCATCGGGCATTGATTCAATTCCGTCTTTGTTTCCACAAATGCCTGCAAACAACTCAACGTGAGAATACCAAGGTGCAATATCATCATATCCGATCGGCCATTCAATTCCATAACCATCCCTTGCCGGGGCGATAAATTCTTGAGCACTCCAACGTGGACAAGCCCTTCCCCAAATCAAGGATTTGCCACCAACTTGATAACCCCGAATCCAATCAAATGGTTTTTCCTGAATATACGGATGGTCTTTATCTTGGATAAAAAAATGAGCAGTGTCTTCTCCAAAACCAGCCGCTTTGGTGATTAAGGGGTTTTCTTCCAAAAACCCATTGGTCATTTTTTTTTTGTGTTGAAAATCCCAAGGATTGAGAGAAGCTGTGGGATAATCTTTGATGTGTTCAACATTGCGGCCCCTTTCTAACACCAAGGTTTTCAGGCCTTTTTCGCAAAGCTCCTTTGCTGCCCAACCTCCACTGATACCAGAACCTATGACAATGGCATCATAAGTATTTTTAAGAACAGCTTTTGTATTTAGATTTGGCATAATTGAGAGAAAAATCAACAGATTCAAAAATATGTAATTCTAAGTTAGATTTAATTTCAGGGTGGAATTCAAACATTTTACAGAAATAGAAAAAATGAATGTTTATTTTCAAAATTGCATCTAACAACCGATTGCTTCACACAAAATAAAAACAATGAAAAAAGTACTACACTTTCTAATTGCATTTTCATTAATTTCCTCCTTTGTAGCAGCACAAGGAAGTCGGCCTAATATGGACAGTCTTCGAGCGTTGACCACAAAGGACCATAAAAAGATGCTTGAATTGCTAAAAATTGATTCATTGCGCCAAGGTGCAAATGGCAGCAATCCCAATGCGCCCAATGCAGCAAATTACGATGAATCAAAGGCCAATCCATTTCCCGAATTACCAAATCCATTGATCATGAAAGGGGGTAGGTCTGTTATAAAAGCCAAGCAATGGTGGGACAAACGAAGGGCTGAAATAGTGGAGGATTTTGACAGAGAAGTTTACGGAAGGCTACCATTAAACACCCCCAATGTAAAATGGAATGTGAAGGAAGAAAAAATAGATACAATTGGTGGAATCTTGGTTAAAACAAAAAAACTTGTAGGTCATGTAGACAATAGTATGTTCCCCCAAATTAATGTTGATATTACACTGAATGTTTCAACGCCAAAAAATGCAAAAACCCCAGTGCCGGTAATTATGGAATTTGGGTTTATCATCCCTCCAGGGGCAAGAGCTCCTCAAGGTCCCCCAGGAACTGCACCACAAGGTCCATCTTGGCAACAACAATTGATAGAAAAAGGATGGGGGTTTGCAGTTATTTCACCAAGTAGTATCCAAGCGGATAATGGGGCGGGACTAACATCTGGCATTATAGGATTGGTAAATAAGGGAGAAAACAGGAAGACTGATGATTGGGGAGCTTTGCGGGCTTGGGGAGCTAGCAGGGCATTGGATTATCTTGAAACAGACATGGATATAGATGCCAAAAAAATTGGAATCGAAGGACATTCTAGATATGGCAAGGCAGCTGCAGTAACAATGGCTTATGATCAACGTTTTGCAATTGCATATATAAGTTCTTCTGGCGAGGGTGGTGTAAAATTGCATAGACGCAATGCCGGAGAAATCGTTGAAAATGTGGCAGGTTCTTCAGAATATCATTGGATGGCAGGAAACTTTATCAAATATGCTGGTCCATTGCAATGGAGCGATTTGCCTGTGGATGCCCATGAGTTAATTGCTTTGTGTGCTCCTCGTCCCGTTTTCATAGGTTGCGGTGAAAAAGGAGATGGCTGGGTTGATGCAAGAGGGATGTTTATGGCAGCTGTTGCAGCAGAACCGGTTTATACTTTGGTAGGTAAAAAAGGGATGGGAACATCAACATTTCCATCATCTGAAACAAGTTTGCTTGATGGAGAGATTGGTTTTAGGCAGCATAAGTCAGGACATACCCCCGCACCAAATTGGCCTTATTTTATTCAATACGCAGAACGATATTTTAAATAAATCAAATGAAACGAACACTTGCATTATTTTTTGTTTTGACATTGAATGGATTTCAATTGTGTCAAGCACAGCAAATAGACAGCAGTTTGGGTTTGAAGGACCATTTTAAAAACCGGTTTTTAATTGGAGCTTCTGTTACGCCTAATTCATTGAAAGGAGAAAGTGGCGCCCTGATTATCAGAGAATTCAATACGTTAACGGCGGAAAATGCCATGAAACCATCGCTAATACATCCAGAAAAAGACCGATATTTTTGGACAGATACAGACACGATAGTAGGGTTTGCCAAAAGAAACAACATGAAAATGCGTGGACATACACTCTGTTGGCATAGGCAAACAGCAGATTGGTTTTTCAAGGATGATGAAGGAAATCAGGTAGCGAAAGAAGAACTGTTAAAGAGGCTAAAAGACCATATAACAAATGTGGTAGGCCGTTACAAGGGAAGTATTTATGCTTGGGATGTTGTAAATGAAGCGATTGATGACGATGAAAAAAAGGATTTTCGGTCGTCGTTGTGGTATGAAATATGTGGAGAAGAGTACATTTCGAAAGCATTTCAATATGCCCACGAAGCAGATCCGGAAGCAAAACTTTATTATAACGATTACAATACCGAGAATCCAGTAAAAAGGGAAAAGATATTTTTGATGATAAAAAAACTGAAAGAACAGGGTGTTCCCATTCACGGAGTAGGTCTTCAGGGACATTGGAGCAATAAATGGCCATCATCAGAAGAGGTAACAAGCAGTATAGAAAAATTTTCTTCGCTAGGCATTGATATCCAAATTACAGAAATGGATATTTCTGTCTATGGATCAAAAGAAAACATAGATGAAAATCCAGGTGTCTTTACAGCCGAAAGAGAAAAAGATCAAGTAGAAAAATATAAATCAATCTTTGAGGTTTTTCTTAAAAGCAATAAAATTTCATCAGTTACATTTTGGAATGTTTCAGATAGGCATTCATGGTTAGACAATTTTCCGGTGAAAAACAGGAAAAACTATCCTTTGCTTTTTGATGCTGCTCTTTCAAGAAAGAAAGCATATTGGGAGGTTCTAAAACTGGTGAAGTAAGAAAAAATAACTTAGAGTAAATTTGAGTATGAAATCGTATAAAATGCCAGTTCGCCCACGAATTGAGCATGTACATCTCAAATTAGGCGATATCGATCGGGCATTGGATTTTATCAAGAAATGCTAGGCTTTGCAAATAACAGAGATACGCAACTCAGGTTGTAGTTTTATCTACAAGCGGATATTATTACCCTATTGTGCTGAATACAGGGGAAAGCAAAGGAGCAGGACCCGCACCGTCTTTTTCAGTACCGTTAGATTTGGAAGAGTTTCTTTTTATCTCATATAAACAAAAGCAACGTTTATTGATAAAAACTTAACAGCGTATCTTTATTAAAATTTGCAGCATGAGATTGTTTTTCTTGAGTTTTTCTCTTCTTTTTTTTACAACTGTCCATTCACAAAAAAGATTGCCTATTTCATATTTTCCCCCTGAAGGAAACTGGGAAAAAAGGACCCCATCAGAACTAGGTCTTGATTCTATAAAAATTATTGAAGCAGTCAAATATGCAATTTCAAATGAATCTAAAACGGCCAAAAATCAAGAGATAGCACAAGTGTTTAGTTTTGGCAAGGAGCCGTTTAGCGATGGTGTTGGTCCGTATTCTACAAGAAGCAGTGCGGCAGGAATAATCATTTACAAAGGGTACATTGTTAGTGGTTGGGGCGATATAGAACGGGTAGACCAAACCCACAGTGTTACAAAAAGCTTTCTTTCAACTGTAATTGGATTGGCTACAGACAGAGGATTGATCAAAAATGTTGACGACAAAGTTTATAGGTATATGCCACCAATTGAAGCCTTTGAAGCTGAAGTATATCGAAAGCCTGAGGATTTGGGGGAACCACAATTTCTTGAGCCTTTTAACACAGAACACAATGTGAAAATAAGTTGGGACCATCTTTTAAGGCAGACAAGCGATTTTGAAGGAACCTTGTGGGGGAAACCAGATTGGGCTGATAGGCCATCAGACAATCAAAAAGAATGGTTGAACAGGAAAAGAAACGAGCCTGGAGCTGTTTGGAAATACAATGACACCCGTGTAAATGCATTGGCTTTAGCGGCCACAACTTTATGGCATAGACCATTGCCGGAAGTATTGAGAGAATATATAATGGAGCCAATAGGGGCTAGCAACACATGGCATTGGACAGGATATAGAAACTCTTGGATTGTTTTAGATGGAAAACTTATTCAATCTGTAAGTGGCGGCGGTCATTTTGGGGGAGGTTTATTTATCAATGCCATAGACATGGCAAGATTTGGATTGTTGAGTTTGCACAAAGGAAAATGGAATGGTAAACAGTTAATTTCAGAAAAATGGATAGACCAATCAACGAGCCCTACACCCGCTAACGTTGGATATGGATACATGAATTATTTTCTAAATATTGATAGAAAACTATTGCCGTCTGCAGACCCAAGTGTTTTCGTGCACATGGGAAACGGTACCAACATGATTTATGTTGACAGAAAAAATCAATTGGTTGCAGTAGTTAGGTGGATAGAA
>Ga0209550_10001282_pt1 | contig 24141 bp, 24 predicted proteins | sample LauGreSuBDMM15SN_2_FD_187567 | JGI IMG/M metagenome (GOLD analysis project Ga0209550, IMG submission 187567) | Freshwater lake microbial communities from Lake Michigan, USA - Su13.BD.MM15.SN (SPAdes) (version 5) | ecosystem: Environmental > Aquatic > Freshwater > Lake | place: Lake Michigan... | reverse complement strand
CCTTTGCTGTAGCGGCTTTGCCAATGGCTAAGGAAGATATGAATCAGTGGGGGAGATAGGTTTTTTTGGGATAAAGAGTTGTATGTATTTATCGATAGCCTGGGGTTTAAACCCCAGGCTATTGAATTTTAGGGATGCCTTGACTTTTTTTTGAGAGAAGTTGAAGGAAATTTAGTCGCTCATTAATTGAGTAAATATTTAACTTGCATAACACTTATAAACTGCCCCAATTTATTCAGGTTATAAAAAAAGAATTCATACTATGGAATTAACCAACTCTTTAACGACCAAAATTTACAGTTGGTCAACCAACAAAAAACGAATAATTTTCTATTCAACTTGGTTCATAATTGGTTTGGTTCAAGCTTGGGGTACAGAATTATTCGACGATGAAGCATATTATTGGGTGTACTCAAAATTTCTAGATTGGGGTTATTTCGATCACCCTCCCATGATTGCTGTTCTTATAAAACTTGGATATTTCATCTTTCCTTCCGAATTGGGTGTTAGGTTATTTATTGTGCTCATAGGTACTGCTTCTATTTTTTTCATAGAACAACTCACAAAACCCAAAGATCTCTTGTTGTTTTATGCAATTGTTTTAAACATGGCAGTCTTGCAAATTGGTGGTATCATGGCTGTGCCTGATATTCCATTGCTATTTTTTACCGTTTTATTTTTCATTGCCTATAAAAATTTTGTCGAAAAGAATGGTTTCAAGGAAACTATAATTCTTTCAATTGTTATTGCTCTTTTGCTTTACAGCAAGTACCATGGAATTCTCATCATCTTTTTTACCTTGCTTTCAAATCTTTCATTGTTCAAGAAACCACTTACTTACTTAGTTATTTTTTTATTTGTTGCCTTATTCATCCCCCATATTTTTTGGCAAATATGGCATGGATTTCCCTCAATAAACTATCACCTATTTGAACGGGTTAGTCCACCTTACAACATATCATTTACCACTGATTTTTTATTGGGACAATTGCTCATCGCAGGTCCTTTTATTGGCTGGCTAATCATTTGGTCTGCTTTAAAATACAAGCCATCTTCACTTGTAGAAAAAGCCATGTATTGGTCAATCATTGGCATTTATGCTTTGTTTTTTCTTAGCTCCTTCAAGAGTAGAACAGAAGCAAACTGGACAATCCCTTTGATTGCTCCTTTGATAGTTTTGGCTTACCAATATTTAAGTGTAAACCAGCAAAAAACAAAATGGGTATATCGCTTAATGCCATATACATTGTCAGTAGTATTTATCATCCGATTGTATATGTTCTTGGACATAAAACCATTCAAGTTTATGCCCAAGGATGAATTTCATCAAAATAAAACATGGGCTGCATCAATAAAAAAAGAATCAAAAGGATTGCCTGTTGTGTTTACAAACTCTTACCAACGAGCTTCTAAATATTGGTTCTATTCAGGGGATACTTCTTTTTCTTTGAACACTTATAAATACAGAAGAAGCAATTATAATTTTTGGCCTTTAGAAGATCGATTACAGGGAAGAAAAATCATGATGATTGGTTCGAATGGTGCAGAATTTATGGTTGATACATTGGTTACATCAAGAATGAAAATGTCTTATAAAAACATCAATCCATTTTACTCATTTTCTCAAGTCGTTTTAAATCAAAGTTTCATTAAACTTTATAGAGAACAAACACTTCACGCTTTTTTGGAGGTGTCATACAACGCAAAAGACAATACCTATAAAAATTTGGAGGATTTGAAGCCTTATGTAATGCTCATGATTTACCAATCTCCAAAAGATTCGGTGTTGGTGATTAATACAGGCACAAGATTTAGCGTTACAAGCGATAAGATAATGAATGCCTATATCGATATTGACTTGCCTAAATTGAAATCCAAGAAATATACCATTAGGTGGGGACTTCAAAACTCATTTGATGAGCCAACTATCAATAGCAGAGCCTTTCCTTCTAAAGATTTCGTTATCGAGAAATAATGGGTGCTAAATCAGGATCTCCTTGTAGGTTACTCATTTGCCTCATCACCCAAGGATATTTTTTGGCTACATAGCGTGACATTGGTTTTACTGTATACCGAACAGGATTGGGCAAGCAGGCTGCTATCATGGCCGCTTCAGAACGTGTGAGTTTTGATGCACTGTGTTTAAAATATTTCCTTGATGCAGCTTCTATTCCATAGATGCCCTTGCCCATTTCTGCTTCATTCAGATACACTTCAAGAATTCTTTTCTTCCCCCAAATGAGTTCAATCATGAATGTGAAATATACCTCAAGCCCTTTCCTAATCCAACTCCTGCCTTGCCACAAAAAAACATTTTTTGCAACTTGCTGGCTAATGGTAGATGCTCCTCTCACGCGGCCTGGCTTTCGTTTGTTATACGCCAATGCCTTTGTGATGCTTTTTATGTCAAACCCATTATGATCAGGAAATAATTGGTCTTCTGATGCCATTACAGCCAGTTTTGCATTGATTGAAATTGAACTCATAGATACATGCTCGCGGTTAAAACCATCCCCATCAATGATGCTTGAAATTTGAGTAACAGTTATTGGGGGTAGTACAAACCGAAGAAGAATGATGTATCCCAATTGTATTAAAAAAACGATCAATAAAATTTTCTTGATGATGCGTATCAATTCACTTTTATTTTAAAGGTATGTATTGAAGATAATGACGTTTGTTTAACCTAATTGTATTTCGATGAATTTTTTTTAGCAGCAATCCTGTTAAAACTGAGCCACCTGAATAAGCCAGTGTACGAGGGTCAATTTTTTCTTTTAAATACCAAGCATTGACTGAATGTAGAAATGCGTACGAGATTCCTCCCATGATGAAAATGAAGCCATTTCTTATGAAACCAAAATGTTGTGTAGGCTTCATGATTTCCCTAATTTCTTTGTAATGGTATCTCGACAATGAAACAGATACGGTATCCCAAAAACTAGTTCCCCACATGGTGTATTGTGGACGAGCATCGTAGATGTTGATGTACAAACTGTCTTTTTCGATCTTTCGAATCATGCCTTGAACATCAGTCCCAGCAATGCTTATAAAATGAATTTGTGTTCCTGAAAAATAAGTTTTAAGTGTTCTATTATTACCTTTTTTAAAAACAATGATATCAGATTTTTGCGCTTTTGAAATGGTACTTAAAAAAACAAACATCACTAAGAGAACTATTTTTAATTGTCTTGTAGGTTTGGACATTTTATTTGTTTAAAAAAATGATTCCATATATGATGGCAATACCAAAACCAACAAGGATTAATCCTGATATTTTATTGATGATATTAATATTATGAACAGTTAATTTGTGCCTGATTTTTGATGCCATCATTACTTTGGCAACATCTCCAACCATGTTAACAAGAAGACAGGTTGAAAAAAGGATAACTCTTTCAAAGACTGTATTTGTAGCTGCGAAAGCAGTTGCATTGATGAGCCAAAACAAAATTACACTGGGGTTGAGTGTGTTGATGATTAGTCCAGACATAAAGGCCCTTGTTATTTCTTTTTTACCAAATTTTATTTCAAGTTCCATTTGGCCGGCTGGTAAAGAAACCTTCTTAAAAAAAAGATAAAATGCCCCCATTGAAATGATAAAAGCAGCACCTACATAACCTATTGTAGTTTTGAAATGCATCGCCTTTACTACAATGTCTGAAAATACATTGCTGGCAAAAACTAAAATTAGATCACTTAACCAAACACCAATAACGAAGCTAAATCCACCTTTTTGGCCATTATTGATGCTTTGCTTGAGGATTGTAAAAATCACTGGTCCAACCGATAATGCAAAAATCAGCCCAAGCCCAATTCCTTTGATGATAGCTTCTAACACATGCTTTAATTTAAAAATGCCAGCCAATCCCTATACATATCACCCTTCAATACCCTTGGGAATTTATGTTGTCCACCTACCTTGCCTTTAAATTCCATAAAATCCATGAATTTCTTTTCTGGAATAACATCAACAATGATTTCTTTTAACACACTAATTCTTTCTGTGGCATAGTCATCATTCAATTCTTTTAAAGAGGCATCTAACATTTCGCGAAGCAAGTCTTTATCAACCGGATCATCAGTCCCAATATACCAATGATGTCCAAAAAATCTGTCAATTGGTATACCTGCTACAGTGAATTCTGGCACATTGATATTCAATTTTTCACTCACATCCTGGATAGCCCTGTTCATGTTATCTACGCTGAGGTGTTCCCCGGCTAAGCTTAGAAAATGTTTTGTTCTTCCTGTAATGATTATTTCTGATCTTTCTAAGTTGACAAATCTAATGGTGTCTCCAATGAGGTAACGCCAAGCTCCTGCGGTGGTACTCATTAAGATGGCGTAATCTTTTCCTTTTTCCACTTGGTCAATAAACAAAGACTTTGGATTTTGTTTTAAGTTTCCTGAGGCATCAAAATTTTCATCATCAAATGGGATAAATTCAAAAAAGATGTGTTCGTTCAAAACAAGCTTCATGCCATCATGGAACTGCCTGTCGTGATACGCAATAAAACCCTCTGACGCTAAGTATGTCTCAAGATAGGTGATGGGTTTACCCAGCAGTTTTTCGAAGCCTTTTTTGTATGGTTCAAAGGCAACGCCACCATGACAAAAAACTGCAAGGTTTGGCCATATTTCATGGATATTGTTAAGGTTATACCTTTTGATGATAAGTTCCATGCACATTTGAATCCAAGCTGGTATGCCAACCAAAAAGCCTATGTCCCAATTTGGCGCTTGTTCAACTATTGCTTCTAATTTCTTGTTCCAATCGTTTGTTCGCGCAATTTTTTTACCAGGTTTGTAAAAAGGAGAGAACCAAAAAGGGGCTTTTTTTGCAGTGATGCCGCTTAGGTCGCCTGCAACATATCCAGGTCCCTGTTGAAGATCTGTGCTCCCGCCTAACATTAAATAACCTTTTCCTACTGATTTCCAGGGGATATTTTCATATTTTCTCAGTGAAAGCAATTGTTTGATCATGGAGATCCTATTGCCTTTCATGAGGTCTTTGGTAATGGGAATGTATTTGCTGGCTGCTTCTGAAGTTCCAGAGCTGAGGGCAAAATACTTTATTTTACCCGGCCAGCATACATCAACTTCACCGGCAAGGGTTTTATGCCACCACTCAGCATGAATGCTGCTGTAGTCGTGGGCTTTTACAACTTCTTGAAATTTTATTTCAGGGTGTTTAGCCGCTAAGATTTCATCAAAATGGTAGTGTTCCCCAAAGCGGGTTTCTTTAGCTTTTTTTAAAAGCTTTTTCAATACCCTAAGCTGTTGACGCTTTGGAGAGTTCTCTGGGAGACTCAGGGCATTGGCAATCGATTTCGGCAGCCTGATTTCTAGTAACGCCATGTCATGCAAGTTACTGCATTCGTAAGAATTTTAAATATTCATATCTATTTCAAATCGAATTTCCCATTATCAATCACTTTTTGTACATTTAATTATAAATCTTAATTATGAACAGGCGCGATGCATTAGAAAGGGTTTCCTTGATTCTTGGTGTTTCAATCATTGGAGGAACTGCATTCTTACAAGGGTGTAAAACAAATGATAAAAAGAACATGGATGGTTCTGGAAAATCTTTGTTTACGCTTTCAGCTGAGCAGATTGCATTCTTAGATGAAATTGCAGATACCATCATTCCCACAACAGATACTCCGGGTGCAAAAGCTGCCAAAGTGGGTATTTTTATGAACACCATGGTTGCAGATTGTTACAAAGAGGCCGATCAAAAAATATTTGTTGAGGGCATTGCAAAAATTGATGAAGCTTCGAAAAAAGCAAGTGGAAAGGGCTTTATGGAGGCTAGTGCACAACAACGCAATTCTTTGTTGAGTGATATAAATAAACAGCTTAAAGCATACAACGAAACAAAAAAAGAGCCTGATCCTGCTCATTATTTTGGGATGATGAAACAGCTGACACTTCTTGGTTATTTTTCCTCCGAAATAGGCGCTACGCAAGCCCTCAGGTACATTGCTGTACCAGGGAAGTTCCAAGGTTGTGTACCATACGCAAAGGGTGATAAAGCCTGGGCTTAGTCCAGAATATTTCACTCAAAGAAAACCATTTGAAATCTGTTTATTTTGATGATTTACCACATGAAAAAAATATCGATTTTACTGTGCTTATCATTCTTTGTTATCAACGGTTTCTCCCAATCAAAAGACGAGAAGAAGATATTGGCAATTCTTGACAACCAAACGAAGGCATGGAACGCCGGGGATCTTGAAAAGTTCATGATTGGATATTATGAAAGTGACTCCCTGATGTACATAGGAAAATCGGGTGTTACTTACGGTTATGACGCTACCTTACAGAGCTACAAAAAAAATTATGCAGGTCCAGATAAGATGGGGAAACTGAGTTTTGACATCCTTCATTTAAAAAAGTTGGGACATAAACATTACCTTGTTGTAGGCAAGTGGTCTCTCAAGCGTACAGCCGGTGATGTTGGGGGACATTATACCCTTACCTTTGAGAAGCAAAAAGGTCAATGGGTTGTAATTGCTGATCATAGCAGTTAAGCCTTGCAACCATATTCCACAGTTTTCGGTCTTACTCAAAATAATCATTATGTTCCTCATCATTTTAGGCATCATTGTTTTCGTTATAGGGTCTGCTGCACTTAAAGCCGAGACTCAGTTTTCAAAACTTGGTAATCCGATCCGCATCACAGGTATTGTTGTTCTGATTATTGGAGTACTTACTTCTTCCGTCAGGCAAGTTGATGCAGGTCATGTTGGCGTTAAATCACTTTTCGGAAAAGTTCAGCAAGAGAGTTTACCAAGTGGTTTGAGTTTCATCAATCCATTGATGGATGTTACAACCATTGACGTTAGAACCCTCAATTATACCATGAGTGGTATTCATGATGAGGGACAAAAATCTGGGGATGATGCAATCAAAGTATTGACGTCCGATGGATTGGAAGTAACAATCGACTTGTCTGTTTTGTATCGTGTCAATCCTGTGGAAGCGCCTAGAATGCTTCGTGAAATAGGTGTTGATTTTGAAGACAAAATTGTACGTCCAATTACCAGAACACGTATCCGTGACAATTCTGTTTATTACGAAGCCATTGCTCTTTATTCTACCAAAAGAGATGAATTTCAGTCAAGAATTTTTAAAACCATTGAGCAGGATTTTAAAATCAGGGGTTTGATTCTTGAGAACTTGCTTGTTAGAAACATTACTTTGCCAGCTTCAGTAAAATCAACGATAGAACAAAAAATCAATGCTGAACAAGAAGCACAAAAAATGCAGTTCGTGCTTCAGAAAGAAAAGCAGGAAGCTGAAAGAAAAAGAGTTGAAGCACAAGGTATTGCTGACTATCAACGTATTATAAGCTTGAGTTTGAGCGATAAGCAGCTTCAGTATGAGCAAATTCAGGCCATGAAAGAATTGGCAAAATCTGCAAATTCAAAAATTATAGTGATGCCTTCTAAGGGAGGAGTTCCGATGATATTGGATGCTAAGTAAACAGCCAGGGACTAGGGACAGGGGACGAGGGACAGGGAAATCCACTACAGCCAAAAGCCTCCTGTCATCTTGAGCGAAGCGAAAGAACTCACCTAAGCCCTGCGAAGGAACTCACCTGAGATTAGCACCTATCTTCTCAATAGCCTGGGGTTTAAACCCCAGGCTATTGATTAATTCATGAAATTTCAAAGGTGATTTTTCCAAAGCGACTTCAACAGTCTGTACAAAATAAAAAAACTAATGAAAAACCAGCTATAAAAAATAATATTTCCAATTATATGAACTTTGTCAAATATGGCAAATTCAAATTTTAGTCCAGCCAAGGTATTGGTGAGGAGCCACAGCAAAGTAGCCGATAAAGACCATACTATTTTTTGTAAAAAATCCCTTACTTCTGGTTCCATTTTAATAAAACAATAGAAATTGCAAATTGTTTTGAAGCAAGTTCTGGAATGATTGTTGACTTTCTTTTAAAGCCCTTCTTAACTGCGGTGCCTTTTGCGTTAACTGAGCTTGCCGAAGTTGTCGAAGAGCATTCTTCATTCTTAACTCTTCATTTTTCATTCTTCATTCTTAACTCATTTATTTCACAATCCGCTTGATAATAACCGGATCTTCATCTTTGTTAATCCTCAACCAATAATTTCCTGACGGCAGTTGTGCTGAAGGAATAATTATCAGGTCATTCCCTTTGAAACCTCCAACACGCTTTCTCCAAATCAATTGCCCATTCAAGTTATATAGTGAAACATGCAAAATACCTTCTGTCATGTCTTTTAGTACCACATTAAATTCTTTGCCTACAGGATTTGGGAAGACCATTACTTTTTCTGCATTTGGGAAAATATCTGTTTTGATGACACTGTTGTTGGCTGATATCAATTTTAATTTAGGATCAATAAAGGCACTGTCTGGAATAAATCCAATGTTTATGAAGCTTACTTGGTCGTTTTTATTGTTTTCAATCACAATAGTGGTATCCCTGCCTGCATTCTTAAACCTAATGGGAACAGGCATTTCAAAAAACTTAACGCTCGTATCAGAAGTAGTTTGGCTAAGGGTAATATTCACCCAACTATTGCCAGCTGGTGCCCATTTTAATTTATAACTCGGAAATCCTTGTCCAAATACCCAGTCTTTAAAAAACTCTGTTAAATCTTTTTTACTTTCTTTCTCAAAATGGAATTTAAGATCCGTTGTATAGGCGTATTTGTAATTGAATCTAGGATCATTTAAATAGTTCCTAACTGACCTATAAAAAACGGAGTCACCCAACTTCCAACGCAGCATCTGTAACACCCATCCTCCTTTGTTGTATGACAACCTAGAATCAAATACTCGTCCAACACTCGTTGTATCATCAACATATACTGACCCTGATGGCTTTGAAGTAATGTTGTTTAACTGAAACCGATACATAGACAATAAAGAACTTTCAGGATAATTTTTTTCGATATTGAGGTTTGAACAGTAGACCGCAAATCCTTCATTCAACCAAATATCCCTCCAAGAACCGCAAGTTATTTTATCTCCGAACCATTGATGTGCCAATTCATGAACAATCAATCCTTCAGACATATTATTCATAAATGAGTTTGTTTGGTGTTCCATTCCGCCTCCAAACCCAAATTGTGTGTGCCCATACTTTTCATTAATAAAGGGATAGGGGGTAAAAATATTGTGCATCATGCTCATCACCCTTTTTGTTAATGGTGCGGCATTCAAAAAATCATTTTGTTTTTCAGGATAGGCATAGTCAACCAAAGGCATCAATGTGTTATCAAGTTGAATCGCATCTTTTAAAATAACATAATTTGTTGCTGCAAAAGCCACCAAATAAGTGGCTATTGGGTAACGATGTTTCCAAGTTGTGGTCCGTTTGCCATTCAATACCTGTTCATCGACCAATAAACCGTTTGTTGTTGAAGTATATGTGTCTGGCGTGGTAATTGTAATGTCTAACGAATCTGCTTTGTCATTTAATCCGTTTTTGCAAGGCCACCAATCTCTTCCTCCATAAGGCTCACTCAACGTCCACATTACAGGAACTCCAGCATGACTACTTGTAGTAAATGAACTGAAAGGGGTTGATACTGGTGGTGTTCCTTTATAGAAGATGGTGACATCTGCTTTTGTGTTTTTCTCCAAAAAGCCACCCAAATTCACAATTACCGTATTGTCAAATGGTCTGAAAAAAGCAATTTTAACATTTTTAAAAAGGATACTATCAACTTTTAACTCATCTGCTAAATCCAGCGTAATCGTGTTTGCCCTTTCTGTTATGTTGAATGCTGTTTTTACGTTGCCTTGAATATACCTCACTGATGGATTTACAACCCAATTGCAGCTTAAGTAATGAATATCGAAGTTGGTAGATGCTTTAGAGAACATAACGGTGGATTGCATAGCCTGTTGTTTCAATGCTGCCGCTTTTTGTTCCATGGCAGCAATTTGAAAAGTTTCCTCTACAACCTTCTTATAGTTTTGTGATTTTACCTGTTCGTGAAACATAAACAGGACCATTGCAGCTAATAAAATTTTTAAAAACATGGTGTTTTTATGGGAATGGGGATGATATTTATATGTTTTCTTCAAGAGATTATGCAAATCTACATAACGAATAAGACTTTCGTTTATTTTTACAGCCTTATGCTGAAACTAAATACCAATGATATTGTTAATTTTTTATCCAAGCTAACCTTAAATAGGGTATGGAATGCATCAAAAATGTTTTCAAGCTTCTTTTTAAGCAGGGTTTTAAAACGTCCAATTGTATGGGGATTCCCAGTTTCCCTATCAGTTGAGCCAACCACTGCATGTAACCTGTCGTGCCCTGAATGCCCAAGTGGCTTAAAATCTTTCACCCGACCAACGGGAACCATCAAACTAGATTTTTTCAAGGAAACCATTGATGCTGTACACAAGGAATTGATTTACTTGAGTTTTTATTTTCAAGGGGAACCTTTTCTTCATAAAGGGTTTTTAGACATGGTTAGTTATGCCTCTTCAAAAGGCATCTACACTGCCACCTCCACCAATGCGCACTTTCTAACGGATGAGGTTGCTAAAAAGACCATTTTGAGTGGAATTGATAGGTTGATAATATCGATAGATGGAGTCACTCAGGAAATTTATGAGCAGTACAGGGTGGGTGGACAAGTTTCAAAAGTATTAGATGGGGCTAAGCGCATCCTTAAATGGAAAAAAGAACTAAAAAGTAAAACTCCTTTCGTGGTTTTTCAGTTTCTTGTGGTTCGGCCCAATGAGCATCAAATCAATGAGGTTAAGCAGTTGGCAAAGGAAATTGGGGCCGATGATATTTGGTTTAAAACGGCTCAGATTTATGATTTTGAAAATGATCCTAACAACTTAATCCCTACTAATGATGCATATAGCCGTTACAAAAAAAATGATGAAGGGGTAACAGTTCAAAAGAATCAACTTCAAAACCATTGTTGGAAAATGTGGCACAGCAATGTAATTACTTGGGATGGGAAGGTGGTTCCATGTTGTTTTGACAAAGATGCGCAGCATGTTTTAGGCAACTTACAGCAGACCAGCATGAAAGAAATTTGGGGCAATGAACAATATGCCAACTTTAGGAAGGAATTAATGCAGGGTAGAAAAAATATTGATATTTGTTCAAATTGTAGCGAAGGATTAAAAGTCTGGAGCTCGTAAAAGCGATAATTTGCACTATCATGACACAGTTTAACAATAGAATCCGACAAGTAGTGTTGCTGTTGGTGATTGGATTTTTAGCTTTCCTAATCATCAAAGAGCTCTATGTCTTTTTGCCTGGACTCATGGGTGCACTTACCTTTTATATTTTGGGAAGGGAAAGATTTTTTATACTCACGGAAAAGAAAGGATGGAAGCCTGGGCTTGCCGCAATGATGTTCATTTTAATCTTTCTAATGTTAATTGCAGGTCCACTATATTATGCAATCATTTTAATTTCTCCTAAAGTCAATTCCATTTTTTCTCATACGGATGAAATGATGATTGGCTTGAAAGCGTTTTCAGAAAAAGTGAAGGAATTGACAGGCCAAGATTTTTTAAATTCCAAAAACATTGCGTCATTAAAATTAACTGTTACAAATTTTATCCCTACTTTTCTGAATAGCTCAGCCATGATTTTGAGCAATCTTTTGGTGATGTTTTTTGTGCTTTATTTCATGCTCACGGGAGGACGAACAATGGAAAGGGTGATCAGGGAATTCATTCCACTTCATCATGAAAGTGTAATTGCCCTTTCTCATGAAACAAAGAATATGGTAAAAGCAAATGCAATCGGGATTCCGCTTATTTCAGTCATACAGGGCATAACCGCATGGATTGGGTATACCATTTTTGGGATGAATGATGCCCTGATGTGGGGATTTTTAACAGGAGTATTTGCCTTTTTTCCCATTGTAGGCACGATGCTAATTTGGGTACCACTGGTGGTTTTTCTCTTTGCTCAAGGAGATTCTACACATGGAACTGGGTTGCTCATTTATAGCCTGATAGTAACAGGAAATGTTGATTATCTTGCACGGGTAACTTTGATGAAGAGAATAGGAGACGTGCACCCGCTGATAACTGTTTTTGGCGTTATTGTTGGACTCCAACTATTTGGTTTTATGGGGTTTATATTTGGCCCATTGATTTTCAGTTATTCAATTATTTTGGTTAAAATATATGCTCATGAATTTGTGGATCCTTCTAGAAATACCATTTAAATTTTAAACATGGCCCTAGAAAATGAAATAAATCAACCTTCTTTTCGATGTGAAGATCAAAAAGCAATTGTCAACATCATCTTCACCTATCATTGGGTAACCGAAAAATTAAAAAACATATTGTCTGTTGAGGGTATAACCATGCAACAGTTCAATATCCTCAGGATACTAAGAGGCAGTGATCCTATGCCTCTGTCTACACTGAGCATCAGGGAAAGAATGCTGGATAAGATGAGTGATACAAGTAGGATTGTAGAGCGAATGCTCCGCAATGGATTGGTAGGGAAAAGGATTTGCTCTACCGACAAGCGCTTGGTTGATATTAATTTAACCGAAGAAGGTAAAGAAATGCTCTTAAGATTGGATGAAAGAATAGACGAAATGGATGAAATTACTGCTAACCTTAATCCTGAAGAATTGAAAACGTTGAATTATTTACTTGATAAGGTGAGGGAACAGCCAGGGACGAGGGACAGGGGACGAGGGCGCAGCCAATACAAATGAAGAATGAAGCAACTCTGGAAATACAATGAAGAATGACAAATTATTTGTCATGCATTGATAATCAATATATTATGAATTTTTCAATAGCCTGGGGTTTAAACCCCAGGCTATTGAAAATGAAGGTTGGAAACAAATTACTAAGCGTCATAACCTTTTTTTGGTCCCCCTATAACACATTCGGGATGACAGAATAATTAGCTTGTCATCTAGAGCGAAGCGAAAGAACTCCCCCTTCAACCCCTTCAACTTCTTCAACCCCTTCAACAACTAACCGGATGATTAAACTTACTTCCCCTCAAGTTTATTAACATATTCCAACGACCCAAGCCTAACCCTAAGTGGAACGCCTGTTTTTTTCTCAAACTTCCATTCTTGCTTGCAGAAAAATCCCAACTGTTTATTTGAATGATCTGCGGGTATTGTTTTTACCGTTTTTGACTTGCTGAGTTCATATTTATCGGGTAAAAAAACAAATGCCTTTGGTTTTGGAGGATTGGTTTGGCAATCAGCATCAACGCCAACCAACAATAAAAAAGCAGCAATTATGATGATCCTTTCCAATGGTCTTCCTTTTGTTTGTAAATTTGTAATCGAAATTACAATTTTTTAAAAACCTGACCTAACCTGTAAATGGCGCTATACCAGGGATTACAACAAAAATTACAACAGAAGCTTTCTCCTCAACAGATTCAACTCATGAAACTGTTGCAGGTTCCTACTGCATTGTTGGAAGAAAGGATAAAAGAGGAAATTGAAGACAATCCAGCACTTGATACAGGGCAAGAAGCTGATGATGCGGAGGGAGATGAAGATGCTGAGGCTTTGGCTGAAATTGACAACAACGCTACTGAGGAACTTTCAGCTGACGACTACGATGAGCCGGATGTTTATGAGTCGTACCTCGACGAGGATGAAGTGGGTGAATATAAGTTGCGTGACGACAATGTGCCTGAATTAGCTGGAAATGATACAATACCCCACCCAGTTTCATCCACTTTAAATGATAACCTTACTGATCAACTTGCTTTGCTCAACTTAGATGATCACGCTTATACCATAGCGGAACAAATCATAGGTAGCATAGATGATGATGGTTATTTAAGACGAGATACGAATTCTATCGTAGATGATCTGGCGTTTAAACAAAATATAATCGCAGAAGATACTGAAGTTGAAGAAATAATAAGAAAAATACAAACTTTTGAGCCTGCAGGTATTGCTGCACGCGATGTGCAAGAATGTTTGATCATTCAGTTGAGGAGAAAAATGCTTGGTCATTTCTCTCCTGCCATAAAAAATGGCTTGAGAATTATCGAATTTCATTTTGATGAATTCACCAAAAGACATTACGATAAAATAACAAAGTCGCTTGACATTGACGAAGCCATGATCAAAGATGCCATGGTTGAAATCCGCAGGCTTAACCCCAAACCCGGAGCTCAGCTGGGCATTGTTAATAAGGCAGAGCAATACATCATTCCTGATTTTTTTGTTTTTAACAACGCTGGTGATTTAGAGCTTTCTCTCAACCAAAAAAATGCACCTGACTTAAAGGTGAGCGATGAGTATAAAGACATGTTAAGGGATTATGAGAAGGGGAGCAAAAAGGATAAAAAGCAGAAAGAAGCGGTATTGTTCATCAAACAAAAAATTGATTCAGCAAAGTGGTTCATCGATGCCATAAAGCAGCGTCATGAAACTTTATTTAATACCATGCAAGCGATAATCAATCACCAAAGAAATTTTTTCCTAAGTGGTGATGAAACCGCTTTGCGGCCAATGATCCTCAAAGATATTGCGGAGAAAACAAACCTCGATATTTCTACCATTAGCAGGGTGGCTAACAGTAAATTTGTGCAAACAGAGTTTGGAAGCTTCAGGCTAAAACATTTTTTCAGTGAATCGCTTAGTACCGACTCAGGTGAGGAGGTTTCAACGAGAGAGGTGAAGACAATTCTAAATGAAATGATTTCACTCGAGGATAAAAAAAATCCCTTTAGTGATGATAATTTAACCGATATGTTACAGGCCAAAGGATACAACATCGCGCGTAGAACCGTTGCAAAGTACAGGGAACAATTAAACGTTCCCGTGGCTCGATTAAGAAAAGAACTTTAAATTAAATAAGATGACTGAACCTACTTCTCAACCAAGTTTTTCGAAAAACTTGGTTGTTGCTTCCAAATTTTTTTCGATTTTATTTCACCCACTTTTTTTGGGTGTTCTTATGGCAGCATATTTGATATATTTTCACCCATCATATTTTTTAGGGTTTAGTGAAAAAAGTAAATTGCTAAAGTTGCTGACAGTTATCAATAACAATGTTTTCTTTCCATTGATTGTGGTTGCTTTGTTGAAAGGACTAGGGTTTAGCAAATCTGTTCAACTTAAAGAACAGAAAGAAAGAATTGTTCCATATATCGCTAGCATCACTTTTTTCTTCTGGACTTATTATGTTTTTAGGAGCCAGCCTGAAACACCACGTATGCTTGTCAATATGTGCAGGGCGATGTTCTTTGCATCAAGTGCTGCATTGATTATGAACAATTATTACAAAATAAGCATGCATACAATTGCTTGTGGGGGTATGTTAGGACTTGTTTTTCTTACCATTAGCGATGGCTCAATGTCTTCTGGTATTCCAATGATTGTTGGTCTGTTGATAACAGGTATTGTTTTTAGTTCAAGAAAAATCGCATCAAATCATACTTGGTTCGATTTAATAACTGGATTTTTGTTGGGCTTCTTGTGTCAAATTACGGCACTCTGGTTTTAAAAAAAGAGACCCGGCCTAAAAAGGCCAGGTCGGATTAACCATTCTAAGATCCCATTTTAACCATTAATAATTTCTGATTTTTTCAAGTATTTTTTGTCTGGATAGTATGCAAACAGCAAACTACCACCTTTAATTTTGTCAATTATTTTAGTGCTCATTTTTTGAGGAAGCGCCGGGCATCCATAGCTCCTGCCTAAATATCCCCTTGCATAAATTGTTGATTCATTGGCGTACGCTGCTCCATGGATTACAATTGCTCTTGCCAATGCATTATCATTTATCCCAGCTTCTATACCCTTCAGTTGTAAAGAATATCCGTTTGAACCGGCATAAGTTGAGCCGGTTATGTAAAAGCCCAGACTGGTTTGATGTGAATTCATGTTGTTGGAAAACTCCTTGGCAAATTCTTCTCCTGAATTTCTTCCATGGGCTACTACAGTATGAAAAAGGATTGTTTGTGATTTTAAATCGACTACATACATCCGCTTTTCGCGTGATGATTTAGAATAGTCAATGATGGTTAGTATGCTATCTGTATTTAGTTTGCCAATACTATTTAACTTTTCAAAACCATGGTATGCCAATATGAAAACTGATTCTGGAAGTCCCTTAGCGGATAGAGATAATTTATTGTATAAAACGTTTTCTGCTGTTTTATTCAACTTGCTAAAAGCAGTGTTGTTGTGTGAGCCGAGTTCTTTAAAAAGTGTATTGTTCGCAACGGACTTTGCGAAAGTGAACGTTAATATAGATATAAAAATGACTAACAGGAACATTCCTGTAATTATTCTTTTCATAGGATAGGATTTGGATTTGGACATCTTAATAACGTGTTTTAAGGTGTGATATTGTATTTGTGTATTTTCTAGGATTTTAAACTTGGATTAACAGTTGCAATCAAATTGCTAAATGAATCCTTGCAAAGTAAACGTTACTTTCTCTTGAAAGGTATGCTGTTAGTGCGTTTTAACATTATTTGAAACTTTATTTAATCAGGTTTTAACAAAAAGCTGTAAAAAGTTCAATTAGTAGTAGCAGTTAGTAACTTTATCAATAAATGTGCTTCAACATTTTGAATGATAGTGTGTTATGTTGAATATGAAATACTACTCATTAAATGAGATAAATTCTTGGGAAAGATTTTACAGGGCCAACTTTATCAATTCACTCAGCGGCTTCAAGCCAGTAAGCTTGATTTCTACCTTGCACAAGTCCGGATTGCCTAATTTGGCAGTTTTTAGCAATATCGTTCATCTTGGTGCAGACCCAGCATTGATAGGGTTTATCAATAGACCACGACAAGCAGCTCCTCATACGATTGCAAACATCGAAAATTCAGGGGTTTATACCATCAACCATATTCATCCTTCTTTTGTAGGGAAGGCTCACCAAACCAGTGCTAAATACGCTGAAGGTGTTAGCGAGTTCGAAGAAGTTGGACTAACTCCTGAGTATAATGATGGTGTGCTGGTTCCTTTTGTATTGGAAAGTTCAGTAAAATATGCGCTCACTCTTTCAGAAATTATCCCTTTAAAAGAAAATGGAACATTTCTTGTCATAGGAAAATTAACACACGCTTATGTCTTGCCATCAATAGTTGAACAAGATGGATTTATTGATTTGAGCAAGGCTCAATCAATGGTAAGTTTGGGTAATGACGGATACACTACAACTGGCTCAATTAGCCGGTTTGATTATGCAAAACCATAAATACAAGGTTTAAAGTTGAATGTTTAAGAGTTGATACTCATTGGTAAACTTTAAACTTTCAACTTTAAACTATGAAATTTTAAACCTTAAACTAACCGGTTAGTTTTCAACTTTAAAGTCAACCACAACAACTTTTTCAACATGTGGACCAACTAGGTTTTTAAACTTAACATGTGCCGGATGATCTTGATAGACACCGTCACGGTCTTGTGTGCTGGCGAAAGTAACCACAAAGCAATGAGTAAGTCCTTGGTCTTGGTGCTCTGGACTAACATTCAAGCCCCATTCAAACGCTTTGATTACTGGAATTTCTTTTTTGAGCAGAATAAAAGCATCTACTATTTTGTCTACTGATTCTTTTGAACTTGATTCCTTGAATTTGAACATCACAACATGTCGATACATGGTAGTAGTTGATTTTTTGTTTTGTGCAGAGAGCGCTGTTGAAAAAAGTAAAGCGAGGCCTAGAATTGCGTATTTCATTTTTTATTCATTTAAAAGTTTAAAACATTTCCATTGGATTGTCTATTAGACGAAGCCGTTCGTCAAATTTATTCATTAGGCTAATATCACCTTCATCAATTTGAAAATTGAAGATATTGAAGTTTTCTTTAAGTCTGAAGCTATTTGATGATTTTGGTATTGTAGAAATCTCTTGCTGAACAGCCCAACGAAGTATTATTTGCGCAGGTGTTTTGCCATATTTTTTCCCCATGGCTAGAAGTTTGGGATCATCAAATTTTTTTCCTCTAGATAAAGGGGTGTAAGCTTGGAGTTGAATGTCTTTTAGCTGACAGTACCCCAATTCATCTTTCATATTTAAGTAGGGACTGAATTCGATTTGATTAACGGCAGGAACTATATCAGCATATTCTTCCAATTCTCTTAAAAATGGCAACAAGTAGTTGCCGGTTCCAATAGATTTTGCCCTGCCGCTGGCATATATTTTTTCAATAGCCTTCCATGTTTCTTTTCTTTTTCCTTTGATTGGCCAATGTATTAAATATAAATCTACATATTCAAGGTCTAAAATTTCAAGACTTTTATCAAATGCACGCAAGGTGTTTTCGTAACCTTGACTGGTATTATTCACTTTTGTGGTTACAAATAATTCTGCTCTGTCAATTTCACTTTCTTTGATTGCCTTCCCAATTTGTTGTTCATTTGAATACATTTCTGCAGTATCAATCAGCCTATAACCTATATCAATTGCTGTTTTGACTGCATTAACAGCTTCATCACCATACATGTCATACACACCCAACCCTAGCAATGGCATTTCAATTCCATTATTTAGCATCGTGTATAATTGTCCATTTTTTGCTATTCCCATGATTGTATTCCCAATAATTTTTTTCCAAGATCAGACAGTTCTGCAGTTTCGTATTTTGTTTTTTCCCAATTTCTTGGATCTCCAGGAAAGGCATAGCCTTCGGGAGCAATGCGGTGCTGCCAAGAATTTATTCTCCATTGTCTTTGTCCTTCATCGTTTTCCTGTACCGGCATCATGGAAACGTATTGCGCGATGCGTACTTTGTTGCCAGATAGGTTTGGTCGGATTCCGTGAGGTAGCAAACTATTGAAAATTAATAAGTCACCGGCTTCAAGCTTAACTTTTACTAACTGATCTTTATAGCTTTCAGTGTTTGGCTGAAAACGATTTCTATCGGCTGGTTGAGTAAGTTTCCATGTATCATATTCGCGCATGAGGGCGGGAATGCATTGAAATCCACCCATGTTTTCGTCTGTTTGGTCTGCCAATGCCAAAACCCCTTGAACATTTTGAGGTTTTGTATCAGGATCGTAATCCCAATGGATGAATCCCTTGAATTCAAATCCCTCACGCATTGGGAAATTTAGGTTTGCCCTGTCAATGGTAACCCATAGTTTTTCTGTTCCCCAAACATCCGCAAATGCCTCATGAACTCTTTGTGCTTGCCGGTTATCCCAAAGACTTTGGTGATTGTACACTTCCACCATGCCACTGTTTGTGAGTTCTTTCATACGCATTTCAGCACGGGGTGGTGCATACCAAGTTTCCATGTTGTTTGGATCTTTCTCTTCAAATTCCCATAGAAAGTCAGCTGTTTTGAGTGCTTGTTCGCGACTAACTGCATTTTTAATTACTACATAACCATTATACACCCAAAAATTCCAGTCTTCTTCACTTAAAACGCGCAGTTGAGGATTATCCAACCTGTCATTGAGTTTTATGTTACTGCTTGTGGCTGTTGACGGGTTTCCTGGTATGTCCTTGTGATTTGCATTTGCCATCATGGTGGGCTGCATTGTTGGTTGCATATTCATACAAGTAGTATTAAAGCGAAAAATGAATTAGTGTCAAATTGGTTCATTAAAAACAAGAAAGTTCTGTTAAGTTAGTGAAATTTCAAATAATGGAATCATTTTGAAAGCAATTGATATCGTGTATCTTTGCGTCTCCAAAAACTAAATATATGTCACTTCTTGTAGTAGGTACCATGGCCTTTGATGCAATTGAAACCCCATTTGGCAAAAGCGACCGCATAGTAGGAGGCGCGGCTACTTACATTGCTCTTAGTGCATCTAACTTCATAAAGCCAATTAAACAAATATCGATTATTGGTGGTGATTTTCCACAAGAGGAATTGGATGGATTAACAGCCCGTGGTGTTGATTTAGAAGGTGTGGAAATAAAAAAGGATGAGAAATCATTCTTTTGGGCAGGTAAGTACCACATGGACATGAATGAGCGTGATACGTTGGATACCCAACTTAATGTGTTGGCTGATTTCAAACCTATTGTTCCTGAAAGCTACCAAGATTGTGAATTTGTGATGCTGGGTAATTTGGTTCCTGCTATTCAACACAGTGTTCTCAAACAAATGAAAAATCGTCCTGCACTTGTTGTAATGGATACAATGAATTTTTGGATGGAGACTGCCATGCCTGACTTAGAAGAAGTGTTGAAACATGTTGATGTATTGTTGGTGAATGACGGTGAGGCCCGCCAACTGAGTGCACAATATTCTTTGGTAAAGGCTGCAAAAGAAATCATGAAGATGGGGCCTAAATATGTAGTCATCAAAAAGGGTGAGCATGGTGCCCTGTTGTTTCATAAAGACCAAGTATTTGTTGCACCAGCACTTCCTTTGGAAGATATTTTTGATCCAACAGGAGCTGGAGATACCTTTGCAGGAGGCTTTATGGGACATCTTGCTAAAACAAAAGACATATCCTTTGAAAACATGAAAACCGCTATAATCATTGGGTCTGCAATGGCATCTTTTTGTGTAGAAAAATTCGGTACTACGAGGTTGAAAGAAATTTCTAAGGAACAAATCAATGATAGGATTCAAATGTTTGTTGAGTTGGTGAATTTTGAGATCCCCTTTTCGTCGAAAGATGCAACTATAATGCGATGATAGAGTATGTGACTATTAGGAAATTGTGTACCTCCAAAAAGAATAATTTCAACAAATAACTATGGCAGACAAAAAGAATAAAAATTCAGGAAACGGTATTGCACTTGGCTCTTGCTTTGGAGTAGTATTTGGAGCAGCCTATGGAATTATTTCTGGAAACATTGCCACAGGTGCAGGATTTGGCTTAGCAATTGGAGTGTTTATTGGAGCAATTTTCGACTTTGTGAAGAATAGAGAATAAATTAAAAGATGTAAAATTTAACTCACTGGCCGACAAAGAAAAAGCCATCATTGCTGATGGCTTGTCCAGTGAAGCTCGCCTTGGTGGACTAATATTTTTATGAATATTCATATGTGATTTATAATCCCACAATGATTGTGTTCATTGTGCGAATTTTTTTGCCTACAAATTACATCACGCCTATCATTTTTTTTATGACTTTTCTAATTCCTCTAAGGTCAATTATTTCGGTAAATATGATGTAAAATCCAGGCCTTACTTTTCTTTTATTTTGATCGAGACCATCCCAAAAGTACATGCCATTTGTTCCACACAATTGGTTGTCAATTATTTTTTTAACTATGCTGCCATTGTAATCAAAGGCATAAATTGACACAAGGTTTTCAGGTGTTGGAGATTTATATTGAATTGAGATGATGTCTGCGATGCCATCGTTATTTGGACTAAAATTTTCTGGAGAAATCAATACGGAGAAGTTAGAAGTGTCATTGTTTATGAACTGTGAGTTTTGAAGCGTAGGTGTTCCGTAACCACTTGAAGCAGCAGCAGAGTGCCAATTAATGCTAAAATTTGAGGGCACTTGTGGGTTTGTTTTTTCAAGGGAAACGCCTGATTTCTCTCTCAGCAACGGGAAATGAAAGTCGTCTGAATATTTAAATTCATCGATTATTTTTCCTTGTTTATTCATCAACACTACATGTCCTTTGTCATCTGGAAAGGAAGGCAATGTTTTAATTTCTTTTAAGTTTGCTTGGTTTGATTTTAGCCAAATTTTCATTACAAATTGTGCATCTGTTGTAACGGTAAAATATTCACCCGGGAAGATATTATAGTCACTTAATGAGCATTGATATGGCGTTCCCAAAGTTCCAATTTCGTTTTTGTTTGATAAGTAAATTTCTTTGGCATTGATAATTGAATTGCTAATATTAACGAGTTCAACATAGTCGGCCCCATTGGGTGGTGGATCAAAAAGCAGCTCATTGATGGCAAGGTCTTGTTCATCTGCAGGCTTGCTTAAACCTGTTTTTATCAACAGGCTATCAGCAACTTTTCCTTGGCAGCGCATGATAGAAATAGCTTTTAGTGTAAAAATAGTTTTGGGCGATAGCGCGTTTTTAAAATACAATTCAGTTTTGTTAAATAATGGTGGTATCGCTTTAGCCCATTCAGGATGAATATTTTCAATTCCTAGTGTGAAATTATTGATATTGCTTAGTGCGCTACTATCCGCTCCCTGATTGAGTTGTAAAGAAATTAGGTTTGCATTTAGGGCGATGCACTGTAAGGCTTCTATTTTTTCAGATGCTGTTTGTTTTTTGAAGATGCTATTTTCCTTTCCAGGTGTACCCCCAGAAAAATGAATGCTTCCACTCCAATTATTTTTATCACAAGGTTTATAAGGATCAATCATTTCAAGACTCCATCCGCCGGCAGATTTTATGGTGTTGTTGTACCATTTGTTATCGTATTCAACGCCATGTATGGTTTTGCCATCTGCAGAATTCAATGAAATGATATCACCATCATTATTTAATGTCGGAAAAGACGTTAATCCAATTGTTCCGTTTGGGTTATTGAAAAAAACAGCTTGGGTCTTTGAACATAATACCACCAGGCTATCTGGTTCAAGTATGTATTGAACAGAAATAGTAGAAATTGTTGAGCCATTGTCAATTTTCCATTTGTATAAATTAATGCGTTGCTTCGAATTGTTGCGCAACTCTATAAACTCGGTGTTTGGGAGTCCAACCACAGGCGACGGGTCTGATAAAATTTCATTGATTACCACGCTATACCTTTCAACTTGTGCTATCAAGAAAACTGGCATTACCAAGGTGTAAATTGAACCAAATATTTTTTTCATACACCAAAATTATTTCGCTGTTGGGATTGTAAAAATGTGTTTTCAACATTTTTTTGGCAGAAAAATCTTTCATCATTAGCTTTGCACCACAAATGATTAATGTAATTAAACATATAAAGAAGAGCAAAAAACATTCCACATCGGAAGGTTAGTTCAATTTGTATGTCTCAAATATGTAACAGCCTTCCAATTTTGGGAGGCTTTTTTTTAACTAAATCCCGCAAGGGTAAAAAGAATAATTATGAAAGTTGCTGTTGTAGGTGCAACCGGTTTGGTAGGCACTAAAATGTTACAGGTATTGGCAGAGAGAAATTTTCCAGTTACTGAACTTATCCCTGTGGCCTCTGAGAAATCCATTGGCAAGGAAGTTACCTTCAAAGGGAAGCAATATAAGATTGTAAGCATGCAAGATGCCATCAACATGAAGCCTGCAGTAGCTTTGTTTTCTGCCGGTGGAGATACATCTAAGCAATGGGCTCCCGAATTTGCAAATGCAGGCATTACGGTGATAGACAATTCATCAGCATGGAGAATGGATCCAACCAAAAAATTGGTGGTTCCAGAAATCAATGCAGATTCGTTAACAGCATCAGATAAAATCATTGCCAATCCAAACTGTTCAACCATTCAAATGGTTGTTGCAATGAATCCGCTGCATAAAAGATATGGTTGCAAGCGTTTAGTGGTAAGTACTTATCAAAGTGTTACTGGTACTGGTGTTAAGGCAGTTAATCAATTGATGAATGAGCGCAACGGCATCGCAGGAGAGATGGCCTATAAGTATCCAATTGATTTGAATGTAATTCCTCAGATTGATGTTTTTATGGACAATGGATACACCAAAGAGGAAATGAAAATGGTGAATGAAACCAAAAAAATCATGCGTGATGATTCAATACGCGTTACTGCAACAACCGTGCGAATTCCTGTCATGGGTGGCCACAGTGAAAGCGTGAATATAGAGTTTGAAAAAGAGTTCGAACTTGATGAAGTCAGAAAGATTTTGTCTGAAGCACCGGGCATTATTTTAGTTGATGATCCAGCCACACAGCAGTATCCAATGCCAATGGATGCGCATGAAAAGGATGAAGTTTTTGTTGGAAGACTACGCCGCGATGAAACCCAACCCAAGACTTTGAATATGTGGATTGTAAGTGATAATTTGAGGAAGGGTGCTGCAACGAATGCCGTTCAGATTGCTGAGTATTTGGTGGGAGAGGGGTTGATTTAGGGAGAAACAGCCAGGGACGAGGGACAGGGGACGAGGGACAAGGAACAGCCCTGTTATCTTGAATGGTTTATAGGGGGACCCTAAAAAAAAGGTTATGACGTTTTTGTGAGTAGAAACAAGTGTGTGTTATGAGCAACAAAAACAAGACTCCCCTCCTGGACAGGAGGGGTGCCGAGCCCGATGAGCGAAG